>ENA-UEQK01001586-UEQK01001586.1-human-gut-metagenome-genome-assembly--contig:-NODE-1586-length-13728-cov-11.184236_pt1 | contig 13728 bp, 9 predicted proteins | sample MGYA00242939_ERZ507942 | MGnify/ENA primary metagenome ERZ507942 (study PRJEB26167, sample SAMN06115485) | human gut metagenome | host: Homo sapiens | place: China:Chongqing | collected 2015-03-30... | reverse complement strand
CGGTCGGCTCCACCCAATAGAGAATCGTTGCGCTCTCGCGCTTCTCCAGCGAATACTCCTCGACCGCCTTTTCCCAACTTACATACCAGGGATTGTCGTCCTTGTCTGCAAGCGATTTGCAGTAAAAAAGTGCCGTAGCAGCACTTGCGCAAGAATAGTAATGGCGCGCCCTGCTCTTCTTGAACTCATCGTTCAGCTCATCGTTGTAAAACAGCTCCGCCTCCATGACAAGGAACGGACCGTCCTCATCCGTAATGCTCATGGGATTGTTGTTGCACTCATAGTCCGGATACATTTTGTCTCCAATCAACCGTTCGGACACATTAACAAGCAATATCGAAACCGCGCTCACGCAGAGAGTTGTCGCCCTCGCACCAATCTGCAAGTTTTTCTCATCGCATGAAAAGAACTTGCGATTCTTACAAGTTTTTTCACGCTACGGCAAGAGCCCGCACGGTCGTCCCGTGGCCATTTGCAATCGGATCGCGGCAAAGCCATACCGAGCCGCCGGCCACGGAGCGGCACCGGGCGTGGACTCCGTAGACAATTGGGAGTAACCCTCCCCCGCTACCTGTGCGACATGCCGGCGAGCAGAAAGGGAAGCCCGGCAAGGCACACCACCAAGGCGACGGCCGTGAATACAAGCGCGATAGCTACGCTCACGGCGACATAGGCCACGGCAATGAAGACCAGCGCCAACACGCAGGCCAACAGCTCGGCCACGTAGCACAGCACCAGATTCGAGCTCGCGCGCTTCAGCAGAACATCGGAGAGGCGGACAAGCTCGATAGCAAAGCCGCTGCCAAAGTTGCGTCCGGGACCCTTGGCTACGAACCACTTGAACAGGCACATCAGGGCGCAGCCCAGCATCATCAAGATAGAAACACTCCATGCATGATGCCCCGTCTCGACAAGGCTCTGATCACCCATCGTGCTGCCATTGATGAGCCAACTCGTTCCATAACCCATGAACGGCATCGACAGCAGCAGGCAAGCGCTAACCGCGGCGAGAAAGCGCGACACGCGATTGCTGAACACCGGGGCCTTGCAGCTGAGTCCAAATCCCTCGCGAACGCGCCAGACGGCATGGTAGGCAGGGTACGCCGCGATGAGCGCGGCCACGAGCAACGACATCCAATCGGACCTAGACGTCGCCGACGCGTATTCCGTGATCGCGGGAACGGAATAGGCGGTATCGAACGAATCGTTCAAGAACAGCGCGGCCTCGCCCCTCCAAACGCAAAACGGAGCGGCGACAGAGGCGATGCCGGCAACGGCAATCGCAGCAACGGCAATGAGCAGCACGCCCTGCACGAGCTTGACGACCTCACCTTTAGTGGTGCGGGACGCAGCCTCAACGGCACTGGACGGAATTTGGATAGAGGTGCTCATGATTTTCCTTTCAAAGAAGGCTACGTTCGCAAGCTAATGTAAGAAAAACACTGTCTTCGAGGGGCCGAACAAGACTGTTGCCCTCAGAGACAAACATATGTTGTTATCGGCATATTGGCCGCTCGGGCACTCCGTCATTACGCATTTGCAATTCATCAAATTGCAGGGTTTCATTACGCTCAACCAAAACAGACATCGTACGGCTATCAGGGTTCGACGGCGCGGCTGTGGAAGATTGTGAATGACAATGGAAATGAGACGAAGGAGCAGGTGAATTCCAGCACTTACCGCATGACATCGGATGTCTATACCGTGGGAACAAAGACGGACAATGCAGCGGCGCGTGCGGAAATGCAGGCGGCGATTGCGGCAAATGATCTTGCAAAAGCAAAGGAAGTTGCAACGAAATACAGCCAGAGCAGTTCGTCATCGAGTTCTTCGGAGAAGAAGGAAGACAGCAGCGATACAGAGAAAACGGAGGACGATGAGGACTAGGCGTTTTCTGGTTACTGTTCACTTAGCAGTGAAACACTTGCTGTTTCGTTGCGTAAGAACATGACGTCTGCTTTTTCGTTTGAAACAGGAAGTTCGAGGAGGACAAGGGATGCGAAAGGGTAAATTACAGCAGAGCGTGCTGGTGCGCTCGGTGTTTAAGATGCTGGGGCAGAAAAGAGAGGACGCAGCAGGGCCGGCGGTCGGACGTGGGGTATCGGCATTTGCAGGAGAAAAGGAGACGCAGGTGTTTTCGTGTGCGCCGGTGCTGGTGAAGGATCCGGAGGACGCGGTGCTCGCGGTCTGCAGGGTGTGCAACAGTGTGGCCGCGGCGGGGGCATCGGCAAAAGGAGTGCTGGTGTCGCTGATGCTGCCGGAGGCGATGGAAGAAAAGGATTTAAAGGAGCTGATGCGGGCGGTTGACGGTGCGTGTGTGCGGTATGGAACTGCGGTGATCGGCGGGCATACGGAGGTGACGGACGGGGTTTTGTTGTGTATCAATGGTACCGGTATATTGAATTCGTGGGTGAAACGTAATGTGGCTCCCGAAGGTATTTCTTACAGTGATATGAACAGGCTGGCGGCACAGGCTCCTGTCGGCAGTGCCGGAGTAAGTATTCTTCCTTTTGGCAACGGGGCGGAGCGTATGCTGGAAAATAAAGAGACAGGATGCTCTATATGTGGAGTTAATTTTAACCTGCATGGAAAGCAGCATATTGTTCGTGCCGCACAGGAAGGGATCGTGTTCTCGTTTAAATACGGCATTGATATCATGGAGCAGATGGGTATCCCTGTACAGAAGATTCATGCCGGACATGCCAATATGTTTCTCAGTCCTATCTTCCGCGAAACGTTGGCGGGAGTGACAGGGGCTGTAATCGAACTGTATGACACGGATGGATCGGTGGGCGCCGCCAAGGGGGCCGGCATAGGCGCGGGTGTTTATAAAGATAACAACGAGGCATTTGCCACATTGGAAAAACTGGAGGTGATAGAGCCTGATGTGGCACAGCGTACTGCTTACGATGATGCGTATGCCCGCTGGAAATCCAATCTGGAGAGAGCGATGGCTGCCTTTTAAGGACCTTCGGATAAAGAAATGGCTATTCCGCCTGCGTGTTGAAAAAAAATAGTAGATAAATTAGAACAAGTTATTAAAATAAGTAAAGAATTATGGCTACAAAAGAGTATTTTCCCGGTATAGGAAAGATTAAATTTGAAGGTAAGGAAAGTAAGAACCCGATGGCGTTCCGTTATTATGATGCTGAAAAGGTAATTAACGGAAAGAAGATGAAAGACTGGTTGAAGTTTGCTATGGCATGGTGGCATACGTTGTGTGCCGAGGGCGGTGACCAGTTTGGCGGCGGAACAAAGAAATTCCCTTGGAACGGTGATGCCGATAAGGTGCAGGCTGCCAAGAATAAGATGGATGCCGGCTTTGAATTCATGCAGAAAATGGGAATCGAATATTATTGTTTCCATGATGTGGACTTGTGTGAGGAAGCCGATACAATCGAGGAATATGAAGCGAATCTGAAAGAGATAGTTGCTTATGCCAAACAGAAACAGGCTGAAACCGGAATCAAATTGTTATGGGGTACGGCAAATGTTTTTGGTCATGCACGCTATATGAACGGGGCTGCTACAAACCCCGAATTTGATGTGGTTGCCCGCGCTGCTGTCCAGATAAAGAACGCTATTGACGCTACCATCGAACTGGGTGGCTCCAATTACGTGTTCTGGGGTGGACGTGAAGGGTATATGTCTTTATTGAATACAGATCAGAAGCGTGAGAAAGAACATCTGGCTCAGATGTTGACCATCGCCCGCGATTATGCCCGGAGCAAAGGGTTTACAGGTACCTTCCTGATTGAACCCAAACCGATGGAGCCGACTAAGCATCAATATGATGTGGATACCGAAACTGTGGTAGGGTTCTTGAAAACTCACGGGCTGGACAAGGATTTCAAGGTGAACATTGAAGTGAATCATGCTACGTTGGCTGGTCATACATTTGAACATGAACTGGCTGTTGCGGTAGATAACGGAATGTTGGGATCTATTGACGCTAACCGTGGCGATTATCAGAACGGATGGGATACAGACCAGTTCCCTATCGACAATTACGAACTGACCCAGGCCATGATGCAGATTATCCGCAACGGCGGTTTGGGTAATGGCGGTACCAACTTCGATGCCAAGACACGTCGCAACTCTACTGATCTGGAAGATATCTTTATCGCTCATATTGCAGGTATGGATGCTATGGCGCGTGCATTGGAAAGTGCTGCTGCTTTGCTTAATGAATCTCCTTACTGCAAGATGTTGTCAGACCGCTATGCTTCATTCGACAGTGGCAAAGGCAAAGAATTTGAAGAAGGCAAGCTGACACTGGAAGATGTAGTGGCTTATGCTAAGCAGAATGGTGAGCCCAAGCAAGTAAGCGGTAAACAGGAATTGTACGAAGCCATCGTAAATATGTATTGCTGATCCGGCCGGAATGGTATTGCACAAGTTTTACCCTTGCAGACCTTTTTTAAGAAGGAGGGCTGTGCAATGAAGTCTGAATGAATTCTGCTAACGGATGATTAAAGAATAAACGGCTGTACACCGTCAGGTGGCAGCCGTTTTTATATTTGTTAGAGGGATATTTATGAAATAATACTCGCCTATATCGAAAATAATATCTACCTTTGCGGCTGCTAAATTACTAAGTTTATTGAATTTATATGATAAAAAAACTATTATCCGTACTGGTCTTAGTTTTTGCCCTCTCGGGTTCTGTGCTTGCACAGCAATCTATGAGTGACCAACAGGTGTTGGAATATGTGAAGACGGGCATGCAACAAGGAAAAGACCAACGTCAGATTGCTACAGAGTTAGCCCGTAGAGGAGTGACACAAGAACAGGCTAAGCGTGTAAAGAAACTTTATGAACAGCAAAATGGGTCTGCTGATAAAGACGCAAATGCAACGATGCAAAATCGGAACCGTTTGCGTGAAAAGACAAAGACGCAGGAAGATATCTATGTAACAGAGAATTTTACTTTCAACCAACGTCCGGCAGCGGACAGAGTGGTAGGGAAGAACTTGTCGGACAGTGTTTCTGCCAATCGCTATTACGAGGGGATGGGCATGGGCGATATGGAAGAAATGCAGAAGGATAAGGTGTACGGACGGGACATTTTTGAAACCAGAAACCTTACATTCGAGCCGAGTGTGAATCTGGCTACTCCTCCTAATTATCGTCTGGGGCCGGGTGATGAGGTAATCATTGATATCTGGGGTACAAACCAGGCTACCATCCGCGATAATGTATCTCCGGACGGATCTATCACGATCCCCGATTTGGGATTAATTTATCTGAACGGTATGACTATTGCCGAAGCCAACCAATATTTGCGTAAAGAACTGAATAAGATTTATGCAGGGCTTGATAATGAACAGAACCCGTCCTCACAAATCAAGGTTACTTTGGGAAACAGCCGGACGATCCAGGTGAACGTGATGGGGGAAGTGTTCCAACCGGGAACTTATGCATTGTCTTCTTTCTCTACCGTGTTTCATGCACTGTACCGTGCCGGTGGTGTGAGCGATATCGGTAGCTTGCGCAATATACAAGTAGTGCGCGGAGGACAGAAAATCGCTACCGTAGATGTGTACGATTTTATTATGAAAGGTAAAATCAATGATGATATCCGCTTGCAGGAAGGCGATGTGATCATCGTTCCTCCATACGAGGCGTTGGTTAGCATAGAGGGTAATGTGAAACGCCCCATGAAATACGAGATGAAAAACAACGAAAGTGTTGCCACGTTGTTGAAGTATGCCGGTGGATTTTCGGGGGATGCCTATACCCGTTCTCTCCGCATGATTCGTCAAAACGGAAAGGAGTATCAGATTTATACGATTGATGATATTGATTATTCCGTATTCCAGGTAAAAGATGGTGATGCGCTGACTGCTGAAGCTATTCTGGACCGTTTTGAGAACAAGCTTGAAATCAAGGGGGCTGTCTATCGTCCGGGCATTTATCAGTTCGGAGGAACCTTGAATACAGTCCGCCAACTGGTGGAAAAGGCTGAAGGCCTTATGGGTGATGCCTTTACAGGACGTGCGGTGTTGCATCGCGAGCGCGAGAATCTGAAGAAAGAGGTTATTCAAGTAGATATAAAAGGCATCATGGACGGTACTGCACCCGATGTACCTTTGCAGCGTAATGATGTGCTTTATATTCCCAGTATTCATGACTTGGAGGATGTGGGAAGCATCATGGTGTATGGTGAGGTTGCCCGTCCGGGTGAGTTCGCTTTTGCCGACAATACGACTTTGGAGGATATTATAATCCAGGCTGGCGGATTGATGGAATCGGCTTCTACCGTCCGTGTGGATGTTTCCCGCCGTATCAAGGATAGCAAAGGTACGGAAGCGGTTTCCACCATAGGACAAATGTACTCGTTTTCTCTGAAAGACGGTTTTGTGATAGACGGAGAACCGGGTTTTGTGTTGCAGCCATACGATCAGGTATATGTGCGTAAGAGCCCTGCTTATCAGGAACAGGTGAATGTGCAGGTGACCGGTGAGGTTTTGTATGAAGGTGATTATGCGCTGACAGAGAAGAGCGAACGTCTTTCCGATTTGATCAAGAAGGCAGGTGGAGTGACTCCGTTTGCTTATATCAAAGGGGCCCGTTTAAGCCGTCGTATCAATGCCGATGAACGCAAACGTATGGAAACGGTTCTGGACATGGCCAAGACTGGAAAGGACTCCATTGATGTCAACCGGCTGGATTTGGGAGATATCTATTATGTGGGCATCGATTTGGAAAAAGCGATGCTTAAACCCGGCTCCAGTGCGGATATCGTATTGCGTGAGGGGGATGTGATTGAAATTCCCGAATACAACAACACGGTACGTATCAGCGGGGCTGTGATGTATCCCAATACCGTTTCATTTGAAGATGGCAAGACGTTGAAATATTATATAGAGCAGGCCGGAGGTTACGGTTTCCGTGCGAAGAAGAGCAAGGTGTATATTGTATATATGAACGGTCAGGTGAAGAGAGCGAAGAAAGGTAGCCGTGAGCTGATCCAGCCGGGCTGTGAGGTGATTGTTCCGGTGAAGGAAAAGAGCAACTGGTCTTTGCAGAACACCTTGTCCATAGCAACCACCAGTGCGTCGTTGGCTACTATGATTGCATCTATTGCTAATATCTTAAAATAGAAACAGTATGGCGGAAGATAAGAATTATACGAATAATACGGAAAGACCACGGGAAGACGAGGAGTTGGAAATTGATTTGATGGAGTATGTCCGTAAGTTGTGGGCTGCCCGAAAGATGCTGCTGAAGGTTGCCGGAATAGGTGCTATTGTAGGGGTGATTATCGCTCTGAGTATTCCCAAGCAATATACGGTGGAAGTGACATTGTCTCCCGAATCCGGTAAAAGCGGAGGGGGGAGTTTGTCGGGAATGGCTGCCATGCTGGGGATCGGAGGCATGAGTCTGGGCAGTGAGGCGGATGCGTTGAACGTATCTCTTTTCCCGGATATAGTAGCGTCTACTCCTTTCATTCTGGAACTGTTTAATGCACATGTCACCACGTTGGACGGTGAGGTGGATACTACTTTTGTAGCTTATCTCGATGAGCAGAAAGCTCCGTGGTGGGGTGCTGTTATGGGATTGCCCGGGGCGGCTATAGGCGGGGTGAAATCTCTCTTCTCCGATAAGGAAGAGGAAGAAGGGAACAGGCTGGATCCTTTCCACCTGACAGAAGATCAGGCGAAGAAAGTGGAAGCCATGCGTAAGGCGATTACTGCTGATGTGGATAAGAAAACCGGCATCACCACAGTGACGGTGACTTTGCAGGACCCGATGGTTACGGCCGCCATTACAGACACGGTAGTGGTGAGGCTTCAGGAGTATATCACAGCGTACAGGGTCTCCAAAGCCCAGCAGGATTGTGCTTATCTGGAACAATTGTATAAGGAACGCCAGCAGGAGTATTATGTAGCCCAGCAGAATTATGCCAATTACATGGATGCCAACAAGGGGGTTGTCCTTCAAAGTGCTTTGACGGAGAGAGAACGGTTGCAGAATGATATGAATCTGGCATATCAGGTGTATAGCCAGGTGGCTACCCAATTGCAGGTGGCACGGGCCAAAGTACAGGAGGCCAAACCTGTATTTGCCGTTGTGGAACCTGCCAGTGTGCCGTTGCTGCCTTCGGGAACCAGCAAGAAGGTGATTCTTGTCGGATTTATTTTCCTGGCAGTGGCGGGCGCTTCCGCATGGATCTTGTTCGGACGTGAATTCTTTGAAAATCTGAAGGCAGGACTTAATGCTCCTCAGGAGGGGATGGAGAAGAAGTGATATAAAGATATTGACCTATAAAAACAGGGTGCATCTCTTTCGTAGGAGGTGCACCCTGTTTTTATAGGTCAATCTTCGGAAATGTTGCCCTGAACGTTACGATAGTCCGGTGTGCAGTTTTCGGCTTCTTTAATTTCACTGGCAAAACCGGACAAACGCAGAATCAAAACTGCCTTTAATATAAACTTTGATTAAAGTCGAAATCCGTTTGATAGTCTTTCAATCTCGGATGTTTCTTGTCCTTGTCGGACAAAATAACCTTGTCGGCCGGAAGTCGCCAGTCTATGCCTAGATCGGGGTCGTCCCATGCGATTCCTCCTTCGCTTTGCGGAGCATAATAATGGTCACACTTGTATTGGAACAACACCTCGTCACTTAGTACCGCAAAGCCGTGTGCGAATCCGCGGGGGATAAAAAACTGCCGGTGATTCTCTCCGGTCAATTCTACAGCCACATGCTTTCCGAAAGTAGGAGAACCTTTCCGGATATCTACAGCCACATCCAGTACCGCTCCCTTGATCACACGCACCAGCTTGCTTTGTGTGAAAGGAGGTTTCTGGAAATGCAGGCCGCGTAATACACCGTAAGTAGAGAAACTCTCATTATCCTGTACAAATGTAGTCCTGCATACTTTTTCTTCAAATTCACGTCCTGAGAAGCTTTCAAAGAAATACCCTCTTGCATCATTAAAAATACGGGGTTCCAAAATGAAAACCCCGTCTATTGCTGTTTTTATAACTTCCATTATTCTAATCCCAGTTCTTTTATAACTTTCAGTAAATATTGTCCGTATTGGTTTTTAAGCATCGGCTGGGCCAGTTCCTGCATCTTTTCCGGAGTAATCCAGCCTTTTCTCAAAGCTATGCCCTCAAGGCACGCCACTTTCAGCCCCTGGCGCTTTTCAATGACTTCGATGTAGGTACTTGCCTCGGCCAGCGAGTCGTGAGTACCGGTATCCAGCCATGCGAAACCTCTGCCCAATGTCTGTACTTTCAATTCCTTGTCCTGAAGAAATTGCTGGTTTACGGTGGTGATTTCCAGTTCTCCCCGTGCCGAAGGCTTGATATTCTTGGCTACTTCCACCACCTTGTTGGGATAGAAATAGAGTCCCACCACGGCATAGTTGGACTTAGGTTGGGCAGGTTTTTCTTCAATAGAGAGGCAGTTGCCTTCCTTGTCGAATTCCGCTACGCCATATCTTTCGGGGTCACTGACCCAATAACCGAATACCGTTGCTTTCTTGTCCTCTTCGGCAGCACGTACGGATTCTCTCAACATGGCGGACAGGCCGTTGCCGTGGAATATGTTATCACCCAGTACAAGGCAGACGGAATCATTTCCGATGAATTTCTCGCCGATGATGAAAGCCTGAGCCAGTCCGTCGGGCGAAGGCTGTTCCGCATATTCAAAGCGTACTCCGAAATCGCTTCCGTCTCCTAACAGTCTTTTGAAGCTCGGTAAGTCGTATGGGGTGGAGATAATGAGTATTTCCCGTATGCCGGCCAGCATAAGTACCGATATAGGATAATAAATCATGGGTTTGTCGAAGACAGGGAGCAACTGTTTGGATACTCCTTTGGTAATAGGATAGAGGCGCGTGCCCGAACCTCCGGCTAGTACAATACCTTTCATATCTTTTTATTTTTTATAATGTTCCTACGATTTGAATTAATAGGCGTTTTTCTCGCCCCGGAACATGTTGGTTACTGTTTTTATCATGATGCGGATGTCGAGCAGGAAAGTCCAGTTCTCAATATACCACAGGTCTCTTCTTACCCTGCCTTCCATTTGGGAAAGTTCTTTGGTTTCTCCCCGGTAGCCGGTGACTTGCGCCCATCCGGTAATTCCGGGTTTGACAAGGTGGCGCATCATGTATTTGTTAATCAGTTGGGAATATTCCTCTGTATGTTTCAGCATATGGGGTCTGGGACCTACAATGGACATCTCTCCTTTGAATACATTAATGAATTGCGGCAGTTCGTCCAGATTGCTTTTACGCAGGAAGTTGCCGAACTTGGTCTTGCGGGGATCATTCTTGGTAGCCTGCAATGAATCGGACAATGCGTTCACTTTCATGGAACGGAACTTATAGCATTTAAAGATTTTCCCGTTTTCCCCGTTTCTCTCCTGTTTGAAGAATATGGGACCAGGTGAGGTAATTTTAATAATAAGACCTACAATCAGGTACATAAATGGAAAAATTGTAAGTAAAAACAGAGAGGAAAATGTCAAATCAAATAACCGTTTTGCCAGTCTGTTTACCGGGTTCTGCAACGGTTCGGTACGGATGGACAATACAGGAACTTCACCCAATAATTCCAGTTGCAGCTGACGCTTTATGTAATTACGTACATGAGGTACGCTATAGAAGCGGATCAGATTGTTCTCGCAATAGTTCATGATGGCCAGAATATCATCCTTTCTGCTGGATGGCAGACCACAGTACAGTTCGTGCACGGTATTATGGGATAACCATTCAAATAACTGGTTTACAGGACCTTTAAAGGGAATTCCTTCGGGGTAATTAGAGTCCTTCTCATCATAGAAAATGCCTAAAACCCTGTATCCGTAAGTCAAATCGTTCAACGTATGGTATAGCTCCACCATATTGTCCCCGTCACCTATCAGTACAGTGGCGTGCAGGTTCCTGCCACTGCGGCGGAACATTTTCACAAAGAACCGCAATGTCAGCCGCCATCCTATAGCTAAAGGTATGAAAGACAGATAGAAAACAAGCAGATAGATGCGTGAGAAGTTATCTACTTTAATAATGGCCAGCACCGTGAGGAAGATGACTACATGCAAGCTGATTGTTCCTAACAGACGGCCTACAATCTGTTCCGGACGCACTATGCGGTTGTGCAGTATGACCCCAAAGATGGATATGCATGGAATATAGCACAGGTTGGAAGTCAGCAGGTAGGTTTTCAATGAAATATGGGCTATGGCCTGTGAATCTATTCCTTTCAGAATAAAAAACACAAGTATCATAGAAAGGTTCAACAAGGCAAAATCACCTAATATCGCTACTAGTTTAATTATATCAGAGTTTTCAGTTGTCGGTTGTTTCATGACAAAAAAAATGTTAGTCGTATGCAAATATAGGACATATAAATTAAAACGCAATACTTTTTTTAAAAAATAATACTTATCTTTGCGGTCATACAACGTAAAAAATGAATCATATGAACATCAAGAATAATCACCTCGTTATAATGGCCGGAGGTGTTGGAAGCCGTTTCTGGCCGATGAGTACTCCTGATTATCCTAAGCAATTTATTGATATACTGGGTTGCGGCCGTACATTGATCCAACTTACGGCTGACCGTTTTCAGGGGATCTGTCCTCCGGAAAATATTTGGGTGGTGACATCAGAGAAGTATGCGGATACTGTAAAGGAGCAGTTGCCCGATATTGCTGATGATCATATCCTGCGTGAGCCTTGCCGTCGCAATACGGCTCCTTGTATAGCATACGTCAGTTGGAAAATAAAGGCACGTAATCCTAAGGCCAATATGGTGGTGACCCCCAGCGATCACATTGTGATGAATATCGCGGAGTTTCAGCGGGTGATTAATTCGGCGATGAATTTTACGGCCGATTCGGACGCTATCCTTACCCTGGGCATGAAACCTACTCGTCCTGAGACGGGCTACGGTTACATTGAAGCTGATCTCAGTGTACCTTCTACCGCCAATAAGGAAGTATTCCGGGTGTATTCTTTTAAAGAGAAACCTGATCTGGAAACAGCCCGGCGCTATATTCAAAAAAATAATTTCTTCTGGAATGCCGGTATTTTTGTGTGGAATGTAAATACGGTGGTGAACGCCCTGCGCGTATATCAGCCTGCCATTTCGAAGGTGTTCGAGCGTTTGCTTCCTTATTATTATACGGACAAGGAGCAGGAAATGATTGACCGGAATTTTCCTTTGTGCGAGAACATTTCGGTGGATTATGCCATTATGGAGAAGGCGGATGAGATTTTTGTCCTTCCTGCCAGCTTTGGGTGGAGTGATCTGGGTACTTGGGGATCATTGCACGAGAATTTGCCGAAAGATGCCCATAATAATACGCAGATAGGTGAGAATATAAAGTTGTATGAAACCCGTAACTGTGTGATTCACACTACACAGGAAAAGAGGGTGGTGGTACAGGGACTGGACGGATATATCGTTGCTGAGAAGAATAACACATTGCTGATCTGCCGGTTGAGCGAGGAACAGCGCATCAAAGAATTTTCGGCGGAGTAAATATTCTTTCTTGTATATATTTTATTTCTGCATACATGGAGTGTATGCTGTCTGTCATCTGCCGTTCTGTTGGGTCATTCCACCCTTTGCCATGCCGAAAGGCAGATAGCAGTAGATAGCTATGTGATATGAAATAACCAAGAGGGCTTGCATAAGGCCATTTACAATAAACGAAATGAAAAAAGTAGCTTTAATTTCAGGTATTACAGGTCAGGACGGTTCATTCCTGGCAGAGTTTTTGATTGAAAAGGGATATGAGGTTCACGGTATTCTGCGCCGTTCTTCTTCATTCAATACCGGTCGTATCGAACATCTTTATCTGGACGAGTGGGTTCGTGATATGCAAAAGACCCGTCTGGTGAATCTGCATTGGGGGGATATGACCGACAGTAGTTCGCTGATACGTATCATTCAGGCTGTACAGCCCGATGAAATCTATAATCTGGCTGCTCAGAGCCATGTGAAAGTGAGTTTCGATGTGCCCGAGTACACTGCGGAAGCGGATGCGGTAGGCACGCTGCGTATGTTGGAAGCTGTCCGGATCCTGGGTTTGGAAAAAAAGACCAAGATTTATCAGGCATCTACCTCCGAGTTGTTCGGACTGGTGCAGGAAGTCCCTCAGAAGGAAACGACTCCTTTCTATCCCCGTTCTCCGTATGGGGTGGCCAAGCAGTATGGTTTCTGGATTACCAAGAATTATCGTGAAAGTTACGGTATGTTTGCCGTGAACGGCATCCTGTTCAACCATGAGAGCGAACGTCGTGGTGAAAACTTTGTAACACGCAAGATTACTTTGGCTGCCGCACGTATAGCCCAGGGATATCAGGACAAACTGTATCTGGGAAATCTGGATTCTTTGCGTGACTGGGGCTATGCCAAAGATTATGTGGAGTGTATGTGGATGATTCTTCAGCACGATACTCCCGAAGATTTTGTTATTGCGACCGGCGAGTACCATACGGTGCGCGAGTTCTGTACCTTGGCCTTCAAGGAAGTGGGCATTGAATTGCGCTGGGAAGGCAAAGGGGTGGATGAAAGAGGCATCGATGTGGCGACGGGCAAGGAACTGGTTGCCGTCGATCCTAAGTATTTCCGTCCTGCCGAAGTGGAGCAGTTGCTGGGTGATCCCACTAAAGCCAAAACCTTATTGGGCTGGAATCCCCGTAAGACTTCTTTCCCCGAACTGGTGAAAATCATGGTGAAGCATGATATGAAGTTCGTGAAG
>ENA-UEQK01001583-UEQK01001583.1-human-gut-metagenome-genome-assembly--contig:-NODE-1583-length-13741-cov-12.292081_pt1 | contig 13741 bp, 14 predicted proteins | sample MGYA00242939_ERZ507942 | MGnify/ENA primary metagenome ERZ507942 (study PRJEB26167, sample SAMN06115485) | human gut metagenome | host: Homo sapiens | place: China:Chongqing | collected 2015-03-30... | reverse complement strand
TCGCAGGCGGACGCCAGAAAGCCGCAGGTGTTCACCACCACCACGTCGCAGCCCTCCGGCTGGGCCTGAATGGAGTAACCTGCTTTCGCACACAAGGCCATCATCTGCTCGCAGTTCACCTGATTCTTGGCACAGCCAAGGGAAATGAATGATACGTTATAACTCAAAATGGATTCCTCCGCTTACTCTCTTAATTCTTCTATCCGCACAATGGCATTTATTTTGTCGCCTTCATGTATCCAATTCGGAACATAGGTAATCCTCAGGCTTTGTCCGTCCCCCTGAATTGCACTCACCGCTTTCCGGAAAACGCCGCCCCTGACTGCATAGCCCGGATAATACCTCCAGCTATCAGATGAAAACGCAATGTCATTCACTGTAAACGTTTCATAATAAATTCCGTTACCGGGATAGCGGCACTGATAGGAACATACCGTTCCCTCCACCGTTTCTGTATTGCCGCTTCGGTAAGTACTTCGAAGATTCCAATACTCTTTTACAGGACTGATCCAGACTACCCAAAATACTACGATTCCCCAGAATGCCAGTGCGTAAATTCCTATCAGCTTCCGAAGTTTTTCACCTTTCCTGCGGGCTTCTTTTATACTCCACCGTAAGCCCCATAAGCAGAAGATCAGGAAAGCGGCAGAAATAGCCAACGTCCACAATGGCGGTCTGACAAAATGCAGCTCATACAAAACGCTGTCCATCAAAGGTCTTCCTCCCAGACCTCAGAGCCATAGCGGCCCCAGGCGGACTTCACCTCGCCCCAGGAAAAGCCCCGGCGCAGCAGGGCGTCCGTCAGCCGCTTCTTCTCCTTCTCCTCCGGCGCGCGGCCGCGGAGCTTGCTTTGCAGGAAGCGGTCGATCTGCCCCCCGTCCGGCGGCAGCTCCTCCAACGCCTCGTCCCAGAGATCCTGAGGAACGCCCTTTTCCCGGAGTTTTTCTTTCGCCCGCCGGGGGCCGTAGCCCATATCGCCGCAGTGCCGCACCAGCGCGGCAGCGTAGGCCGCATCGTCCAGTGCGCCAATGGCCTCCAGCCATTCCCCGGCATAGCGGGCCTCGGTCTCCGAGGCCCCCTTTTCCTGCAATTTCTTTTCCAGATCCCGGCGGCTCATGGCCCGGCGGCCGATGAGATCTGCCGCCGTGGTCTTGATATTGGACACTCCGGCGGCTTCTTTCAGCCGCCGCAGCGTCTCCTCATCCAGCTCGTCGCCGGAGCGCAGGCCGAAGGTCAGCAGTTCCTGTTCCGTCACCTTCAGCAGACTGCCGTCTGCCAGAAAAACCAGCACCCGCCCCCGCTTATGCTTGGAGGCTTCTATGCGGTCAATCCTCATCGTCGAAATCGTCGGCGGAGACGTTCACCGCCTTGCCGGCGGCCTTGGCAGCGGCGATCCGGGACTGGTTGCCCATCAGCTTATCGAAGTTGGCCCGGATCTGGGCTTCCACATCGGCAGCGATGTCGGGGTTCTCCTCCAGATACTTCTTGGCTGCGTCCCGGCCCTGTCCGATCCGGGTCTCCCCCATGGAGAACCACGAACCGGCCTTGGTGATGATCCCCAGCCGGACGCCCAGATCCACCAGTTCGCCGGTATGGGCAATGCCCTCACCGTACATAATGTCGAATTCCGCCTCCCGGAACGGAGGCGCAACCTTATTCTTAACCACCTTGGCGCGGGTGCGGTTGCCCACCACCTCGCCGCCGTTCTTCAGCGCCTCGATACGGCGGACGTCGATGCGGACGGAGGCGTAGAACTTCAGAGCGCGGCCGCCGGTGGTGACCTCCGGGTTGCCGTACATAACGCCCACCTTTTCACGGAGCTGGTTGATGAAAATAACAATGGTGTTGGTCTTGCCCACCGCGCCGGTGAGCTTTCGCAGCGCCTGACTCATCAGCCGGGCGTGAAGGCCCACATAGCTGTCGCCCATTTCGCCCTCGATCTCGGCACGGGGAACCAGCGCCGCCACGGAGTCCACCACGATCACATCGATGGCGCCGGAACGAACCAGCGCCTCGGTGATTTCCAGCGCCTGCTCGCCGGTATCCGGCTGGGAGATCAGCATTTCATCGATATTGACGCCCAGCGCCCGCGCGTATGTGGGATCCAGCGCGTGCTCGGCGTCCACAAAGGCCACCTCGCCGCCCTTTTTCTGGGCTTCCGCCGCCACATGGAGCGCCAGCGTGGTCTTGCCGGAGGATTCCGGCCCATAGATCTCCACGATCCGCCCACGGGGCAGACCGCCCACGCCCAGCGCCACATCCAGCGACAGGGAACCTGTGGGGATCACATCCACCTGCAAATTATTCTGATCGCCAAGGCGCATAATGGAGCCCTTGCCGTACATTTTTTCGATCTGGCCCATGGCCGCCTCGATGGCCCGCTTTTTATCCTCCGCCGGAGCCGCCGCCGGCAGGGGCGCTTTCTCTTTTGCCATATGCTCTTCCTCCCAATTCTGATTTTCTATCTGTATGCCCGATCCGGGCGCTCTTACTCTTTATAAACCTCCGTGCAGAGGGTGCCGAACACCACGCGGGGGATCTCGTTGTGATCCTTTACCACCTGAATGTCGCCAAAGCCCTGCGCCCGCATGATCCGCAGCACGGCGTCCGCCTGCCCGATACCCACCTCGAAATACAGCCGGCCGCCGGAGGCCAGCGCCGCTTTCCACTTTTCGCTGATGCTCCGATAGAAATCCAGCCCGTCCTCGCCGCCGTCCAGCGCCAGATGGGGTTCGTAATCCCTGACCGAATGATCCAGTCCCGGAATATCATCGCGGGGGATATAGGGCGGGTTGCTGAGGATGCAGTGGAACTCTCCCAACGCCCGGTCCGGCCGTTCCAGCGCGTTCACCGTCATGGGAATGACCCGGCCTGTCAGGCCGTTCCGGCGGATATTCTGCCGACAGATCTTCAGCGCCGCATCGGAAAATTCGCCCAGCACCGCGTGGACGCCGGGACACTGTGACGCCGCGGCCAAACCGATGCAGCCGCTGCCGGCGCACAGATCCAGCACCCGGCAGTCCCCCAGCGACTGAATGTAGGGCAGGGCCTGATCCACCAGCACCTCCGTATCCGGCCGGGGGATCAGCACATCTTTGGAAATGTCCAACGGCAGTCCATAAAATTCCCATTCGCCGATGAGATAGGCCACCGGCTCTCCCGCCAGATGCCGGGCTGTCAGCTCCCGCACCCGTCGTTCCAGCTCCGGCGGAGCATACAGCCGCCCGTCGCGGGTCAGTTCTTCTTTTGTCTTATTCACGCCGAAGCAGGTCAGTTCCCGCGCTTCCAGCGTGGTGTCAATGATACCGCCCTGTTTCAGTTCCCGGCGGATATCCAAAAACAAATCATTATATGTGATAGCCATACGTCGCTCCGTTATCGCTGTTGATGTCAACTCTTTTCATGATGTCTGCCATGACATGTGCATGGCAGACATACCCCGACTCAGCCGCCCTGGGCGGCGTCACCAGTGAATGGACTTCTCTGGTGGGGGGAATCTAAAGGGGGGACCTGTCCCCTCTTTAGATTACCATGCGTCCTTGCCCTTTTCGCTGGGCAGCACCAGTTCCAGAGAACGAATGGCGCACTCGATCATGGAATCGTCCGGCTCATTGGTGGTGAAATTCTGCATCCACATACCGGGCGCCGTCAGGATCTGCGCCAGCCTGCTGTCCTGTACATGGCGGCCCACCCAGCGGTTGAACTCATAGGTAATGCCAACCACCAGCGGCAGCAGGCACAGATGCACCAGCGTCCGCAGCCACGCGTTGGTGATGGGCCAGATACCGAACACCACGCTGGACACCAGAATGGACACAAAAATCACCACAAACAGGAAGCTCGTCCCGCACCGGGGATGGTGCCGGGGCTGGATACGGACATTTTCCACCGTCAGGGGCAGTCCCGCCTCATAGCAGAAGATGGTTTTATGCTCCGCGCCATGGTACTGGAACACCCGGTAGATATCCTTCTGTTTGGAGCAGAGGATCAGATAGGCCATGAAAATCACGATTTTCAGCAGGCCCTCCACCACATTCCGCCCCCACAGGGGGAAGCCGGGGAAGAAATGGAGGATTCCGCCAGTCAGCAGGGTCGGCAGCACCAGAAACAGGAAAATGGACATTCCCACTCCCAGCAGCACTGCAAAGGCTACAATGGCCTTTTCCAGCTTTTCGCTGCTGAGGTGCTTTTCCAGCCACTCTTCAAATTTGGAGGGCTGGCTCACCTCCTCGTCCGGGTAAAAGTCCGCCGAATACATCAGCGCCTTCACGCCGCTGACCATGGCCGCCAGAAAATTGACGGTTCCCCGGATCAGGGGAACTCCCAGAATGGGGTAGCGATCCTTGATGAGCTTCAGCTCCTCCACCTTTTCCACCATCTGGCCGTCCTTGTCCCGGACGACGATGGCCTGCTTTTCAGGCCCCCGCATCAAAATGCCCTCAATAAGCGCCTGCCCGCCGATGCTGGTGCGGAACGCGCCGTTGGAATGCTCTGCCATAGATTGGTTCCTTTCTGAATCTGAGTATATCACAGTGCTTCGCAAAAAGCAAACATTTGTTCTATTCCTTTTCCGGCAGCCGGATCGTGACTACCGCGCCGCCGCCTTCGGCATTGGCGATCTCAAAGACGCCGCCGTGGAGCCGGACAATTTCATCGCACACCGCAAGGCCGATGCCGCTGCCGCGGGCCTTGGAGGAGCCTTTGTAAAACTTCTGCTTCACATAGGGCAGCTCCGCCTCCGGGATGCCGGGGCCGTAGTCCCGAACCCGGATCACCTGTGCGGATCCCTCCCGCGTCATGGAAGCGTCAATGCGCTTTCCGGCGCCGCCGTGCTTGGAGGCATTGTCCAGCACGTTGCAGAACACCTGCTTCAGCCGCTCCGGGTCGCCGCTGATGGCGGGCAGAATCTCCACCCCCGGTTCATAATGCAGTTCAATGCCCTCCTGCCGGAACAGCTCCCGGTAGGTAAAAACCGCGTCCTCGAATTCCGCCTGAAGATCCACGTCCTCCAGCTGCAAGGTAAAGCGGCCGTCCTCCATTTTGGAAAACGACAACAGCTCCTCCACCATGCCGGACAGCCGCCGGGACTCGTTGAGAATGATCCGCAGCCCCCGGTGCAGCTGGATCTGATCCCGATCCGGGTCAGCCAGCAGGGTCTCCCCCCAGCCGCTGATGGCGGTCAGGGGCGTCCGCAGTTCATGGGACACGGAGGAAATGAATTCCGTTTTCATTTTCTCATTCTGGCTGATCTTCATAGACATATCGTTGATGTTGTCGATCAGTTCGCCCAGTTCCCCGGTATATTTGTTTTCCAGCGTGAAGCCGTAGCTCCCCTGCGAGATCCGCTTGGCAGCATCCGACACCACCGCCACCGGCTCCACCACGTTGTTGATGAAGATCAGGTTGGAGCTGACCACCAGCAGCAGGCACAGCACCGCCACCAGCACCACCGCCAGTACCGTCATCCGCACCTGCACCGTCACCTGACGCATGGAGGTGACAAACCGCATGACCCCTACCACCTTGCCGTTGACCGTCAGGGGATGGGACACCGCCAGGATCTGCTCGCCGGTTTTGGGATCAGCGCCCCGATAATAGCTGATTTTATTGGTTTCCACCGCCCGGTTGATATCCTCTGTCCCCGGATGGGTGCCTACGGTCAGATTGGATGTGGAGGACGCCTGAATACCGCCGGTGCTGGACAGAAATTGCAGCTCCACCCGCTCCTTATCCGTATAATCAGAGATTGCCTGATTGGCCCGCTGCAAATAATTGGCAAATCCCTGATCCATAAAATAGTCGATAAACGCGCCGGCCTGCGCCCGCGCCTGCCGTTCCAGCCCGTCCAGCATCCCCTTATAATAATAGCTGGAGATGCCGATGGACATCCCGCCTACGGCCAATGCCAGCAGCATGAATACAGGCAGCGCAGAGTTCAGAATCCACCGCTGGCGGAGACTGCGTACCCGCATGGCTTTTCGTTTTTGATTCCGTTCAGGCATGAAGCCCCTCCATTCATAAGGGATCGTAATTTTCCTTACGCGCCCCACGGCGCGGATTCTCGGACAATGTGCCCAGGCTATCCGCTTACGCCCCCCACTTGTACCCGTAGCCCCAGACGGTCGTAATATAAGTGGGGTTCTGCACATTGTCCTCGATTTTCAGCCGCAGGCGGCGGATGTTCACATCCACGATCTTCAGCTCGCCGAAGTAGTCCCTGCCCCAGACCCGGTCCAGAATTTCCTCACGGGACAGCGCCTTGCCGGGGTTCTCCATGAACACCCGCATGATGGCATACTCCACCTGCGTCAGCTTCACCCGCTGGCCGTTCTTTTCCAGCGTCCGATTCCGGGTATTCAGCAGGAACGGCGGCTGGCTGATTTCTCCCGTCTGCGCCGTTTCCTCGCCGCCCGCCCGGCGGAACAGGGCGTCCACCCGCGCGGTCAGCTCCGCCGGGGAGAAAGGCTTGGTCACATAGTCGTCTGCGCCGGTCATCAGCCCCGTCACCTTGTCCATTTCCTGAGAGCGTGCTGTCAGCATGATAATGCCGATTTTTGTATTGGTAGCCCGGATGCGGCGACAGACCTCAAACCCGTCGATCCCCGGCAGCATGATATCCAGCAGCGCCACCTTGGTATCCGGATTGGCCCGAAGCCGCTCCAAAGCCTCCTCGCCGGTTTCCGCCTCGATGACGTCATAGCCCGCCCGGCGGAGATTGATGACGATAAAGCCCCGGATGCTGGCTTCATCCTCCAAAACCAGAATTTTTTTCACGGAAATTCCTCCACTTATCAGTTATCGCCGACCGACCACTCCGGGGCAATCAGGCTGAACGCGTTCCGCACTTCATCCTCGGTCACGCCGTCTGCCCAGCCCTCGTTGCCCTTGAGAAGTTCGCCTGCATAGATCACGCCGTCATTCCGGCCCAGAATAAACCGGCCCGTCCGCACCGCCAGCCGCTCCCGGTTGGAGCCGCTGAGGGTCGTGATCCGCAGAACAGGGGTATAGGACTGATCTCTGCTGTCCCCCATGTAAAAGGTAACGCTTGCTTCGTCCGCAGACGCGGAGCGGCCAACGTAAATCGTGTCTGCCCAGCCATCCGGCAGCTGAAGGTACCAGCCGTCCTCAATGGCATGGTAGGTGGAAAGCACCCGGATCGCAGCGCCTGCGGCATCAAAGCTGATCCAGTCCACCCGCTGTGCGGTATCCCCCTCCAGTTCCTCGCCGTACAGGGCTGCCGTGCGGGGTACCTCGGTCACGCCGTCCCCGTTGATATCCGCGGGATACAGCGCCCGGAACCGGGAGCTTTCCCCGGACACGCCGGTGGTGGGGGACAGCACGGCATTGTTCAGTTCCCCGCCCCGAAGCAGCAGAACATCGGTGATCGCCCGCATTCCTTCCGCCACCCCGGTGACAAACAGAGCCGGTTCCCCGGAACGCAGCGTCCCCGCCGTCACCTTGCCCTGCTGGCTCAATTCCGCCATGGTCATGGACACCCGGATCGTGGAGTTGAGGGTCAGCGCGCCGTTTTTCCAGAGATAGCTGTCTGCCGCGCCCAGACCGTCCTGATTAGCCCGGAACACAGTCAGCTCCTGCATCCCGTCGCCGTTGAGATCCGCCACGGCATACTTGACATAGTTGCTCCGCGCCAGCTCCCGTGCGCCGCCCGGCTCCAGAGCATAGACCGCCAGCGCCTGCAGATCCATACTGACCCGCCAGCCCACGATGATCTCCATGCGGCCGTCGCCGTTCATATCGCTGTAGGCAATGCTGTAGACCGCAAGGCCGCTGCCTTCGATGACCGCCGTCTGGGTATAGCTGTCGCCATGGTCGGTAAACACATAGATCTTCAGCGGCTTTTCCCCATCGGACTGCCGGAAAAAGGCCAGCGCCTCCTCCCTGCCGTCTCCGTCCAGATCCACCATCTGCACCGGCTGGATGTTGCTGCCGGACACCGGCGCCGCGTATTCCGCGCCGCTTTCCTGAATGGCGTTCAGCTGCTGATTCAGCGTGGTATAGCGGGCGGGAAGCTCCGGCAGCGCATACAGTTCCTCCGGGTCCAGCGTCAGCTTCGGCATGGCGCAGCCTGCCAGAACCAGGCTCAGACTCAGCATCATCAGCAGCGCCGCCCATTTCTTCGCTCTCTGCACGCTTCCGCCTCCTTCCCAAGTACATATCAATACAAGGATACAATACCACATCTTCCATAAAAATGGTAGCCCCTCTCCGGGATTTCAACAGATTTTACAGGTCGTTCATGATTTCCCGCCCGGTCGTGCCGCGAAGAAAGCCCGGCGGAGATGAAATCATCTCCGCCGGGCTTCTTTTCATTGTCCGCTTCTGCGCGGCAGACGCAGCGCTGTTCAGGAAATTGCCTGACTGCCCACGGTATAGTCCCCCCAGTGGCCGTCTGCATCCTGCGAAGCAGTGCAGTCACAGAAGAAGTAAGCTCCCAGAGCGGAGCGCCACTTTTGCGCGTCAAAGGTCACGGTGTCCCCTGCGCCGTTCCGTGCGTTGTTTTCGGCCGCCTGCTCCGTAACGACAAACAGGCAGCCCTCCTCCCAGCAGGGAATGCCGTCGGAATCCGATTCCGCATCGGTGAGATACCCCTCCGCCGCCAGTTCCGCATAGCTCAGCGTCAGCGGGTCGGAAATGCCGTGCTTCCCGCCGAAAGCCCAGGCCACCGCCGCCTGCTCGCTTTCAGAAAGGCTCGTTTGGGAGAGATCTACGGAAGCCATGGTGATATCGCCGTTCAGTCCGCCGTCCACATCCCACAGGTCATCCAGCACCCGGAGGTACAGGGCGCAGCGGTCGTCAAAGCCGTCGGAGCGGATGTTTACCGCCGTCACCTCCCCAAACTGGCCGGGGTAGGTTTCCAGCACGGTGCCATAGGTGATTTCCGCCAGTGCGCCTGTCAGTGCGCTGCCCGGCAAAGCCTGATAAGCCCCCGGTTCGTTCCGATCAAAGGCTCCGCCGTCCAGCGTGACCCCGGTATCCGGCAGGGACAGGGTATACACATCCGCCGGGCCGCCACCCACTCTGGCCAGCAGGAGTCCGTCTTTTTCTTCCCGCACAATTCGGAACGTCTCCCCCGCCGTTTCCGCGGATTCACCGGGCTTTTCCGCTTTCCCGGACACGTCCCCGCCACCGGGTGTTTCCTCTGCCCGGCAGGTATTGCCGGCGCTGTCTGTCCGTCCGCACCCCGTCAGCAGGCACAGGCACAGGACCGCCGCAAAAAATCGTTTCATCAAACCGCCTCCTTTATTCTTTTGTCGCTGTGAGACGGAAGTTTGTTCCCTGCTTTTTTCAACTTCTGCCGAAATTTTGAAAAATAGGGCTTGACATTTCGCGCCGGTTCTGTAAAATAAGCAATAGATTAGATGCCTAAATTTTTGCTTATTCAGGAGGGATTCGTATGACCCAGCGGGAGCGGCAGCTTTTGAACTGGATTGAGGAAAATCCGCTTATCTCCCAGCAGGAGCTGGCGGACAAGGCCGGGATCACCCGTTCCTCTGTGGCGGTACACATCTCCAACCTGATGAAAAAGGGCTATATCACCGGCAAGGGCTACATTGTCCACACGGCCCCCTATGTCACCGTGGTGGGCGGCGTGAATATGGACATCGGCGGCTGGCCCGGCGAGGTCCCCGTCATGCAGGACTCCAACCCCGGTGTGGTACGGATGAGCCTGGGCGGTGTGGGGCGGAACATCGCTCACAACATGGCTCTGTTGGGCATGGACGTCCGTCTGCTGACGGTATTCGGGGACGATATCAACGCCCAGAAAATCGCCGCAAGCTGCGGGGAGCTGGGCATCGACATCTCCCAGTCCCCCATCATCCCCGAGGGCCGCACCTCCACTTATCTCTTCATCACCGATGAAAAGGGCGATATGGCGCTGGCCGTCAGCGATATGGAGATCTACAAGCACCTGACTCCGCAGCTGCTGGCCCAGCGGCAAACGCTGCTGAACGCCAGTCAGGCGGTGGTGCTGGACACCAACATCCCCGCCGAGAGCATTGAGTGGCTGGCGGATCACTGTGCCGCCCCCCTGTTTGCCGACCCGGTGTCCACCGCCAAGGCGGTGAAGCTGAAGCCGGTGCTGGGCAAGCTTCACACTCTGAAGCCCAACCGTATCGAAGCAGAGCTGCTCTCCGGCGTGAAGATCACTGACGATGCCAGCCTCCAAAAAGCGGCGGAGACGCTGCTGGACACCGGCCTTCACCGGGTCTTTATCTCTCTGGGTTCTGACGGCGTGTTTGCCGCCGACCGGTCCGGGCAGCAGGTGCAGCTTCCCCCTCTGCCGGGAGCTATGGTGAACACCACCGGCTGCGGCGACGCCTTCATGGCGGCGATCACATGGGCCTATTTACAGGGCACGGACCTGACGGACACGGCGAAGGCGGGGCTGGCCGCCTCCGTCATCGCCATGGAGTCCGCTGAGACCATCAATCCCGCCATGAGCGAGGACGCCCTGCGGCAGCGTGCCGCTTTTTCCAAATAAAACAACATTCAAATTTCAATCTTATGGAGGAATTCAACATGACGCTGAACAAATATCTGGACATCGCTCCCGAAGTGCAGAAGGCCCTGGAGGAGGGCCGTCCCGTGGTGGCTCTGGAATCCACCATCATCTCTCACGGTATGCCCTATCCCCAGAACGTGGAGACTGCCCTGAACGTGGAGAAGATCATCCGCGAAAACGGCGCAGTACCCGCCACCATCGCCGTCATCGGCGGCCGCCTGAAGGCCGGTCTGTCCGAATCCGAGATCGACTATCTGGGCAAGACCGGCGCGGCCGTCACCAAGGCCAGCCGCCGTGACCTGCCCATTCTGGTGGCCGAGGGCCGGGACGGCGCCACCACCGTGACCACCACCATGATCATCGCTCACATGGCCGGTATTCAGGTGTTCGCCACCGGCGGCATCGGCGGCGTCCACCGGGGCGCTCAGCAGACCTTCGACATCTCCGCCGATCTGGAGGAGCTGGCCCACACCCCCGTCATGGTGGTCTGCGCCGGTGCCAAGTCCATTCTGGATCTGGGCCTGACGCTGGAATATCTGGAGACCCACGGCGTTCCCGTCATCGGCTACGGCACCGAGGAGCTGCCTGCCTTCTACACCCGGAAGTCCGGCTTCAAGGTGGACTACCGCATCGACACTCCCGCCGAGCTGGCCAAGGCCTTCTATGTGAAGCAGGACATGGGTCTGGGCGGCGGTATGCTGGTGACCAATCCCATCCCCGAGGAATACTCCATGGATCACGAGGTCATCAACAAGGCCATCGACGAGGCCGTGGCCGAGGCCAACCGGCTGGGCATCCACGGCAAGGAGACCACTCCCTTCCTGCTGGCCAAGATCAAGGACATCACCGGCGGCGATTCTCTGGCTTCCAACATCCAGCTGGTGTACAACAACGCCCGACTGGCTGCCAAGACCGCCTGCGAGCTGGTGGCACTTGCCAAGAACTGAAAACTCTGCTAAAATGGACTGGTCGGGAATTTCCCGGCCAGTCCTTTTTTCGACTGCAAGCGCAAAGCAAGGAGTAAGCCTCCCAAATCATAGAAAAGCAGGTAATGAACGATGACCATGACACGCCTTGCCAAGACCGTGGTGGAGCCCACGGCGAAAAATGGTTTTATTTTTACGATCCTCGGCACCAAATGGGGATTCCTCTGGCTGTGGCTCCTGATCATCAATGTTGCGGCGTTTCTGGCCTACGGATTGGACAAGCTTCTGGCTAAGCTGAAGGCCCGCCACGAGAAGGTCCCCCGCCTGCCGGAGAGAAATCTCCTGCTGCTGGCTATCGTAGGCGGCGGTATCGGTGCATGGCTGGGCATGGAGGTCTTTCGCCACAAGACCCAGCATCGCTCCTTCCGGGTCGTTGTACCCCTGTTCACCTGCCTCTGGCTGGTCATCGTCACCGGCGCGTATCTCTATTTCAACGTGTTCCGCTGATTCTCTTTTCATCTGACAAAACCCCACCTCCGACGGACAGTCCGCCGGAGGTGGGGTTCGATCATATAGAAACTTTTTTACAGGGCCGACACAGCCTCATTTACGGCATCCTCGCAGGAGCGCATGGCCAAAATGGTCTTTTCCATCAGCTCCTCAATAGGCCAGCCCAGCCGCTCCGCGCCTGTATTGATGACATCCCGGGAGCAGCCTGCGGCAAACTTCTTGTCCTTGTACTTTTTCTTCAGGGAGCTGACCTCCATATCCTGCACGGACTTGCTGGGCCGCATCCGGGCTGCGGCCCCAATGAGACCCGTCAGTTCGTCGGCGGCAAAGAGGACCTTTTCCATTTCCTCCACAGGCTCCACATCGCAGCAGATACCGTAGCCGTGGGAACAGACCGCGTGGATCAGGTCCTCAGAGCAGCCGATCTCCTGCAAAAGCTCCGGGGCCTTGACGCAGTGCTGCTCCGGCCACTTTTCAAAGTCCACATCGTGGAGGAGGCCCACGGTGGCCCAGAAATCGGCATCTTCACCATAGCCAAGCTCGTTGGCATACCAGCGCATGACGCCCTCTACCGTCAGGGCGTGCTGAATGTGGAACGGCTCGCTGTTGTACTTTTTCAGCAGAGCCAGGGCTTCTTCTCTTGCAGGACAGGCTTTCATAGGGATCGCTCCTTTGTTTTACTTATTTTAGTGTCTCCGGCTCCGGGTCGGAGGGCAGTGTCAGAAAATAGTCATAATAGGGCAACAGAAATGTGTAGCCGGTTTTAATCCGGTCCACCACATCCCGGCTGAACAGCTCCTCCGTCAGCTTCTCCTCGTGGGTGATGCTGATGGTTTTCATCTGGAACCACGGCGCCAGCAGTTCCGACGGCGCGCCTGCCTTGGGACGCTTGTAGGTATCGCCGCCCAGAGTAAATTCCGTCTGGCCACGCAGCGCCTTCGTCAGCTTTTCCATGGGCTTCGGGTCCCGGACAATCCGCGAGCGCAGCTTGGCCATGTCCATGGGCCGGGCCATCCAACAGCCCATACCGTAGCCCCAGTAATCCGGCCCCAACTCAAACCAGAAGGTCGGCCGGGTGGTCCAGTCCTCGGCGGGGCGTTCCACGCAGAACCACAGGTGGTCCTTATAGGGTCCCCGGCCGTGGAGCCGTCGGGCGTCCCGGTAGATCCGGGAGACACGGCACATCATCGCGTCCTCCGGCCGCCGTTCGGACAGAAATTCATAGATCTCCGCTCCCAAGTCCTTCATGGGGCGGTAAAGCTCGCTTAAATAAGTCTCCTTGTGGGCTTCAAACCAGGGGCGCTCGTTATTGAAGCGGATGCCCCACAGGAAGTCCACAGTGGCATCGGTAAATCCAGTAAACATTGTTTCCCTCACAATCGTTTTTCCGTGTTATTGTAGCACAGTCATAATCAGTATTTCAAGAGATGATCCTTATAAATCCTATTATTCAAGTAGGTATATGTTGTTGGAAATGGCAAAAGCTCCGGTCTTTCGACCGGAGCTTTTAAAATGCGGATTATTCAGCGGCGTAGACGGAAGCCTGCTTCCGATCCTTGCCCAGACGCTCAAAGCGCAGGGTGCCGTCCACCTTGGCAAACAGGGTATCGTCAGTGCCGATGCCCACGTTGGTGCCGGGATGGATCTTGGTGCCGCGCTGACGCACCAGAATGTTGCCGGCCTTGACGAACTGGCCGTCCGCGCGCTTGGCGCCCAGACGCTTGGAGTTGGAGTCACGACCGTTCTTGGTGGAGCCGCCGCCCTTCTTGTGGGCGAAGAA
>ENA-UEQK01001581-UEQK01001581.1-human-gut-metagenome-genome-assembly--contig:-NODE-1581-length-13755-cov-5.666545_pt1 | contig 13755 bp, 10 predicted proteins | sample MGYA00242939_ERZ507942 | MGnify/ENA primary metagenome ERZ507942 (study PRJEB26167, sample SAMN06115485) | human gut metagenome | host: Homo sapiens | place: China:Chongqing | collected 2015-03-30... | reverse complement strand
AAACTTATGTCGTTGAAAAACAGACCCCCTCTTCTGCTGTGTTCCACGCGCACAGCTTTGCCGGGAGGCTCATTTTTCGTTTCAGTTTCAGGGCGCACACCGTTGCAGGTTCAGGCCATGTGTGTTGCGCCGGGTCTGGTTTATTCCGGCAGCGGCGTGATCTCAAAATATGTACAGATGGCTTCATAGTAAGCGCGGGCGGTTCGCCTGCAACCCTCTTCACTGCCAAACTGTGCAACATCGGCGACACTGGTCACAAAGCACTGCTCTGCCAGAACGGCCGGACAGCTTGCGCTCTGCCCGCACTTCGGTGTGGCTGGTCTCGACCAGCTGCTTTGCTTCTCCGATATAATAAATGTAACGGACTCCCCCGCGCCCCCGCAGACTGGCCCCGGCGGAACGCATGGCGCTGGCCAGGCGTTTCGCGAAATAATAGCTTTCCTGATGCCAGGTGCGGCCCGGCACACTGGGATAGCACTCGAACCCGGAGGCCGTGGAGCCTTCCGGTGCAGAGTTCCCGTGGATGGAAAGCAGCAGGTCCGGCGAGAGCGCATTGGCCGCAGCGGCGCGTTCTGCTGGCTTTGCCGTGGCGTCATAGCTTTCGCGGGTCTGGAGCGGGATAAAATTAGGGTCGGCCTCCAGCCACCCGCGCAGTGCTTCGGCGGTAGCTGCCGTCATCTCCTTTTCCGTTACGATCCCCTGCGCACCGGGGTCCGAGCCGCCGTGCCCGGCATCGATCGCAATACGATAGGGCGGCGGGCCGAAAGTAGGACGGAAATCATCATCGTCTACAGCGGGTGTTCCCTGCCCGATCGTAAAGGCTGCATGCCACAAATAAAGGCCGAAACAGATCCCGGTGAAACAGAGGCAGAGAATGACCGCGTGACGAAATGAAAAGGCCTGATTTTTCTGTTTCTTTTTGCGATGGACTGCATGTTTTGCCATATAGACTTCCCTGCTTTGAATAAAACAAAACCTGCCCGCGAGATGGTTTCCGGGGCAGGTTTCCGGGAAATGCCCGGAGAAATTTTACTTCAGTTCGACCACGGTCACGCCGCTTTCCCCCTCGCCGTAGCGGCCAAGGCGGAAGCTCTTGACCATGCGGTTTCCGCGCAGATGCTTGTGGATGGCCGTGCGCAGTGCACCGGTGCCGTTGCCATGGATCAGATAGACCACGGTCTGGCCGTTCAGGATGGCGCGGTCGATGAAGGAATCCACCTCCGGCAGTGCCTCATCGACCGTCAGGCCCAGCAGATTGCACTCCATTTTGGCGCTGCGCTGCACCCGCTCTACCCTGCCGTTCGGGCGGTTGGCGTCACCGGTCAGGCGGGAATACCGCTGCTGCGCCTTGGTCTTGGCCTGCGGTTCCTTGACCAGCTTTTCGGGCTGCTTCAGGCCCAGGAGCGGAACTTTGGTCTTGATGATTCCGGCGCGAACGAGGACATCGCCGTTTTTATCCGGCAGAGCCAGCACCGTTGCCAGCTGATTCAGCTCGGCGATGCAGACCTCCTGCCCCACCTTGACCTCCTTCAGCGGAACGAATTCCTTGACCGGATTGTGCACAATCTCGGTGCCGATGAAGAGCTTTTCCGATTCCTTTTTGGCGATTTCCCGCGCGCGCTGGGCTTTCTGCTGAGTGCTCATCCGCTCATCCTTCTGGAGCTGACGAAGCTCATCCGTCAAAGCGTATGCTTTGCTTTCCACCTGCTGTGCCAGTGCACGGGCCTTGGCGCGGGCTGCTTCCAGCTCATTTTCGCCCTGCTGGATGAGTTCGTCCCGCTTTTTGCGGGCGGCATCCAGCTGATGGGCAGCCTCATTGCGAAGCTCTTCCACCTCGTCCTGGCTTTCCTTGAGCTGCAGTTTCAGGTCGTCCAGCTGGCCCAGAACCGCATCCAGACGCTTGTCCTCTGCCGAAAGATGCTGCTGTGCCGCTTCGATGACGCGCTCTGGGATGCCGAGCTTCTCGCTGATGAGGAAAGCGTTGGATTTGCCGGGAACGCCGACGCTCAGCTTGTATGTGGGGCGCAGCGTCTCAAGGTCAAATTCACAGCTGGCATTGACGACGCCTTTCGTCTCCAGAGCAAAGACCTTCAGCTCTGCATAGTGGGTGGTCGCCATCAGCAGCACACCACGGCGGCGCAGCTCTTCGATGATGGCGACTGCCAGCGCAGCACCCTCGGCGGGGTCTGTGCCTGCTCCCAATTCGTCCAGCAGGACCAGTGTACGGGGCATTGCCAGTTCCAGGATGCCTGTGATCTTCTTCATGTGGCCGGAGAAGGTGGACAGGCTCTGTTCGATGCTCTGCTCGTCGCCGATGTCCACGAGGAACTCGTCAAATACGCAGATCTCGCTGCGCTCGTCGGCAGGAATAAGGAAGCCGCATTGTGCCATGGCACACAGCAGACCGGCCGTTTTCAGGGTGACTGTCTTGCCGCCGGTGTTCGGGCCGGTGATGATAAGCGAATCGTAGTCTCTGCCCAGCGCGATATCCACCGGGACGCACTTTTTGGGGTCGATGAGCGGATGCCGTGCCCGGATGAGTGAGAAGGACGAATCGGTCCGCACGGCAGGCTTAAAGGCCTTCATGTCCAGCGCCAGCCGTGCCTTGGCCAGCAGGACGTCGATCTCCAGCATGGCCTTATAGCTGTATTGGAATTGCGGCTCAATGGCGGCGACCTGTGCCGTGAAGGCAACCAGAATGCGCTCGATCTCCTGCGCTTCCTGTGCGCGGTATTGCAGGATGCGGGCATTTGCCTCAACGACGGCCTGCGGCTCCACAAAGACCGTTGCGCCCGTGGAGGAGACATCGTGGATGATGCCGCTCACTTCGCCGCGGTATTCACTTTTGACCGGGACGACATACCGGCCGTTTCGCATGGAAACGACGCTCTCTTGCAGATATTTGGAGGTGTCCATGTTGCGGACCATAGTTTCCAGACGGTCGCGGATGCTATTTTCAGTGGCGTGAATCTTCTTGCGCAGCTCATTCAACGTGCGGGAAGCCGTGTCAGCCATGGCATCCGGTGCCAGAATGGCGCTGGAGATCTGCTGCTCCAGGCCGGGCTGCGGGGCCAGCGCGTAAAACAAGTCGTCTGTCGGCAGCGCCTCGTGATCCGAGGAACCGTACCAGCTGCTCAGATTCTGGAAGTTACGGAGTGCGCCCGCCACCATCAGCAGTTCTCCCATCGAGAGGACACCGCCCTTGACAGCGCGGGTCACCAGCTGGCTGACACCCTCCACACCGCCGAACCGGGGCGAACCGTTTTTGATGAGCAGGCTGTTGATGGCATCTGTCTGTTCCAGCGAATAGCGGACCTCGTCCGGGTCGCACTGGGGCTCCAGCGCCAGCATCTGCGCTTTGGCCTCCCGGCAGACGCAGCCCTCGGCTGCGCGGGCAATGATCTTATCAAGCTCAAGTGTTTTTAAGTAGCTTGTTTCCATAGTAATGATCCCTTTAGAATTTGTTCGGTCAGGGCAGAACGGATTTCAGAAATGAATAGCTCTTCAGCGGCTTGTCGAGGTGGGTCAGCGCGTATTGCTCTGCCACCGCCGACAGCTTGGCCAGACTGCCGACCGAGATCTTGAATGCAAATATTTTTTTGTCCTCTACGAGGCAGATGTGCCGCAACGCATACAGCGCACCGGCGTCCAGGTTGCACGGCTTCCCTGCCTTCTGCGCACAATCCGGGCAGAGCAGATAGCCCTCCTGCGGGTCGAGATAAAACGACGCATCGTCATACTTTCCGCACGCATTGCAGCAGGCAAGCTGCGGCAAAAAGCCGCACTCGCTCATGGTGCGCAGCTCGAACACTGCCTTGATGACGCGCAGATCCGCTTTCTGGCGGCTGATCATGTACAGGCAGTTGAGCAGAAGCCGAAGCTCCTTGCCCGCTTCGGTGCCGGTCGGCGAGAGCGAGACCGCCATCTCATCCAGATACATGGCAAGCCCCATCCCCTCGATGGAGGAAGAAACTCCGTGGAAAATGGTGTTGACCGAAGCCTCCCGGACCGTGTACATATTCCGCCCCGGAACAAGGACAAATTCCGAGTAACAAAAAAGCCCGCAGGCGCTGAATAATTTACTCTTCAGCCGCAGGCTGTTCGGCGCCGAAGCCGAGATCACACCAAGCTCCGGTGTCAGGATGGTCAGGATCCGGTCAGCCTCTTTGTACCGGGTCTCCCGCAGGACGAGCCCCATCGTTACGATCGTATCCATCAGTATCTTCTCCTGCCGGAACAGCAGGCTGTTCCGCGTTCTGCTGCCTGTAATCCAGGTAGCGGAGGATGTTTCCGGTGCAGGCAAATGCCTGCCAGCGTGCGTCAGCGTCCATAGGCCTCCCCTTTCTGCGCGGCAGATGCCGCCCATGATAGTGTTGCCTTTATCCTAGCGCACCACCCGTGGAAAATCTGTCCGAATCGCGGCGCAGGCTCAGCGATTGTTCGGGTTCTGTTTGAAGCCAAAGTTGTTCAGCAAAAACTCATTGTCACGCCAGTCGGCTTTGACTTTGACCCAGCACTGCAGGTTGATACGGCAGCCGAGGAACTCCTCGCAGTCTGCACGGGCCGCGCTGGCAATCTTTTTCAGCATCGCGCCGCCCTTGCCGATGACCATGCCCTTGTGGCTCTCACGTTCGCAGTAAATGTTGACGTCGATGTCCACAAGGTCGGTTCCGGGACGCTCTTTGAAGCGCTCCACCACGACAGCGATGCCGTGCGGGATCTCGTCCCGCATGAACAGCAGCGCCTTTTCGCGGATGACCTCAGCCACCAGCTCTTTTTCGGGCATGTCCGTGTAGGCGTCATCGTCAAAATAGTGAGGGCCTTCTACCGCATACTGGCTCAGCGCATCAAACAGCTCCTCGCAGCGGTCATCGGCGCGGACGCTGACGGTATAGATGGCATCAAAGACACCGAGCGCCTTCAGCTCTGCCTTGCGGGCTTCAAGGTCCGCCGGGTCTTTGACGAGGTCGGTCTTGTTGATGACGGCAATGGCCGGGCCGCCGCTGCTGCGCAGAGCGTCCACCAGGACCATTTCCGGCTCATTGAGTGCACCGTACGGCTCAAACAGCATCATGGAAACATCGACGTCCGCGATGGAATCGCTGGCCGTCTTGTCCATCCGTTTGCCCAGTTTGTTGTGTGCCTTGTGTACGCCCGGCGTATCGAGCAGGACATACTGCAACGGCCCGCGCGTCACCACACCGGTGATGCGGGTGCGGGTCGTCTGGGGTTTGGAGGTGACGATGGCTACCTTCTCACCGACCAGACGATTTGTCAGGCTGGATTTGCCGACGTTCGGCCGGCCGATGACGGCCACAAAGACCGAAGAGGTCTCATAATGCTGCTGCATTGGGGCTGCGTTTTTCAAAATAGAACTCCTATCCCTTCCAAGGCTTCTGTGTTATTCCGTGTAGCTGACCGTGCGGGGCAGACCGAGCTGGGTCAGCACGGCCTCTTCCTTCTCGCGCATTCGCATGGCTTCCAGACCGCCGTTCTCGTGGTCATAGCCCAACAGATGCAGCATCGAGTGCACCGTCAGGAAGGCGACTTCGCGCTGCAGCGGATGACCGTAGAGCGTGGCCTGTTCCTGTGCGCGCTCCATGCTGATGACGATATCGCCCAGCATCTTGCAGCCGTTGTTCTCATCGACATCGTAGACGCCGTTTTCGCCCAGAGGAAAGCTCAGAACGTCCGTGGGCATGGGTTTGTTGCGATACTGGTTGTTCAGCTCCGCAATGGAGGCGTTGTCAACGAAGGTCACGCTGATCTCAGCAGGGTCATCGAAATGTTCATATTCCAGCACGGCGTTGCAGGCACGGCGGATCAGGATGCGGAGGCCCGACGGGACCTTCACAGCCTTCTGGGAATTGGTGATCAAAACTTTATTGGACATAACAGTCCGCTCCTTTCTTTTTATGCTGCCTTTTTGAAAGCGTTATGGCTCTCAGCGCTTGGCGGGGTGCGCGGCGGCTTCGTATGCTTTGATGATCTCCTGGACCAGACGATGACGCACAACATCCTTTTCGGTAAAGTAGCATTGTGCGATGCCGTCCACATTTTTCAGGATCTGCAGCGCGTCCACAAGACCGCTGCGGGTACGGTCGGGCAGGTCGATCTGTGTCACATCGCCGGTCACGACCACTTTGGAACCTACACCCATACGGGTCAGAAACATCTTCATCTGTTCGGGGGTGGTATTCTGCGCTTCGTCCAGAATGATAAACGAGTCATCCAGGGTGCGTCCACGCATGTATGCGAGCGGCGCGACCTCGATGATCTGCTTTTCCACCAGACGCTCGTACGTTTCGGCCCCCAGCATATCGAACAGACCGTCGTAGAGCGGGCGCAGATAAGGGTCTACCTTCTGCTGCAGGTCGCCCGGCAGAAAACCAAGCTTCTCCCCTGCTTCCACCGCCGGGCGGGTCAGAACGATGCGAGAGACGTCTTTTGCCTTAAAGGCTTTGACGGCCATTGCAACGGCCAGATACGTTTTACCCGTACCCGCCGGGCCGACGCCAAAGGTCACTGCATTCTTGCGGATGGCGTTGAGGTATTCCTTCTGCCCAAGCGTTTTGGGGCGGATCGGACGCCCCTTTACGGTGACGGTCACGAAATCCTCCGTCAGCTCTTTGACGCGCTTTTCCTCGCCATCATGCGCAAGGCTCAAGCAATAGCGCACGGTCTGCTCTTCCAGCGGGGTATGATTCTCGATCAGAAGGAGCATCCCCTCAATGGCACGTGCCGCAGCGGCAACATTGGCGCTTTCACCCGACAGGCGAAGCATTGTGCCGCGGCAGACAGCCGTGACGGAAAACTCTTTCTCCAACAGGCGGATGTTGCGGTCACAGTTGCCAAAAACCGCCGCCGCGATCTCCACACTATCCAGTTCGATGCTCTTTTCAGCCATACGGCTCCTCCCGAAATCTCAATAGAATTCAATATTTATTGTACCACCAAAAGTGCAAGAAGAAAACTGTGAAAATTGCACAAAATTTTAGCGAAGGAATCTATCAGGCAAAAACTCGATGCAGATCATTAGAAAATGTTGCCGACAAGACCATGTTGCAAAAAGTGTTACAAAAAATTTGGGGTAGTACTTTATAAACGAGAAAAAGTCCTACGAATTTCGCAAAATCTAGCGATAATTCGTAGGACTTTTGGAGCTACTGATCCGATTCGAACGGACGACCTGCTCATTACGAGCGGGCATGTTTTTGCATTAAATTATCGTATTTACGGCAATTTGACAAATAATTTGCGCCACCTTTTGAGCCACCGAAACTCGTTTCAGTCACCCTCTTACCACGGCGTTGTACACCATCTCCAAGAACTGCACCGCGCTGGGGCAGCCGGTGAGCGGGTACACGGCCATCACGCGCACCGCGTCCGGGTTGACTTCCCACGCCAGCTTCGCAGCCCGGCGAACAACGCCCTGAATGGCTTTCCACTTGCAGTGCTGCGTCTCTGCAATGGGCTCGTAAATTTCCTTCTGAACCGCCTCCAGCCGGTCTTCCTGCTCGCAGATGCGTATGATACACTCCCGTAGAGCGCGGTAGGAGCGAAAACTGCGGGTGATGCCCAGCGGGCGGAGCACATCGTCGATCTTGTTGCTCAGGGTTTCGTTTACGTCAATCATGTTTGCACATCCTTTCCAGTTAATCCAACTTTAACCGGAAACTGCCGAAATGTGTCAAATGCGATAGAATACGACGATATGTGTCGGAATGCGATAAACAGCAACAGCCCCACCATCCGGAGATCATCCGAGACGGTGGGGCTGTTGCCATACCTTATTCTGTTTTTTCAGCCCTCTGCTTGAGCACGTCCACGGCCTTGGTCAGCGCTTCCGGAATGGGCACACCCATGAGTCCGGCATTCTCGATGATCGAAATCGTTTCGTTGCAGATGAACGCGATCACCGTAGCATCGCGGATAAAGCTCGACCCGATGATGGCATCCAATCGGCAGGCTACCAGCACCACTAGCAGGCTCACGCCCTTGCGGCACAGGCCCTTCCAGCCTGCCCGGCTTTCCAGTGTGCCGGTTTTGGTCTTCGGGCTGGTATGGAACACACCAGCCACTACAAGACCGGTGATGTAGTCGATGGCCATGAAGATCACCAGCGTCTGCAGCGCGGTATCCCAGCCGCCGAACAGGGCCGCAACGGCCCCACCCAAAAGCCCGACATAAGTACACAATTCTCTGCTGCTCATCGTTATGCTCCTTTCATTTTGCCCAGCCCTGCCTTTTTGATGATGGCCGGGTAGTCCTTGTAGGCGCGGCTCAGATCGACAGGGCCGTCGATGCCCGCCACATGGCCTGTGCTGGTGTACTGCCACATCCCGTGGGGGCGGGTGGGGCGCTTGCCGCGGTAATCGGCGAGCCAGAGGTCGTAGGCGGTGAGTGCATCCATCGCAAGGGCGGTGTCCGCAAAATTCGTGTAGGTGTAGACCATGGCGTAGAGATTCCAGGCTTCGAGCTGGGCGGCGGCCTGGGCCACCCGCTGCGCGAGCGCGGCAAGGGAGAGGGAGCGCAGCCGGGCGTCCTCCACATCAATGGCAAGGGGCAGCTGGAACGTTTTCCCGCGCAGCGCGGCCCGCAGGGCGTTGAGCTCGGCTTCGGTCTGACGGGAGGTGACGGCGCAGGTATAATAGTAGCCGCCCACCGGGATGCCGCGCGCCGTGCAGGCAGCATGATTGCGCTCGAACTGCGGGTCGGGGTAGGGCTGGCCGTTTCGGCTGCCCAGCACCCGCAGCATCACGCCGTCAATGGTGCCAGAACGCTGCACCGCGTCCCAGTCTATGCGGCCCTGCCATCGTGAGACATCCAGCACCCGCAGCGGGGTCATCGGATGGCCTCCGGGCGGTGAGTCGAATCTGGTGTTTGTGTCATGGAACAGACCTCCTTTCTGCTGTTGCCCCGATTGTACAGTCGGGATACGAAATGCGGAAGTGTGGTCTTTTTTCTTGCGAATCTTTGCCGTTCGGCATTTTGCCAAGGGGTGTTTCCGGGGCAGAAAAGCAGGGGCAGAACAGGGCCTTTTTGGGAGTAATTCTGGGTGCATTTTCGGGCGGAAAATGGCGTCTGTGAATGGTTTGTGATGACAAAAATCAAGGGAAATTCGGTCGATTTCTGGCCTTGAAACAGCACTTGGATGTTAAAAAATTGTGAACAAATCATGCCCGGATTTTGCAAAAAAATCGGGAAGAATCGCTCGAAAATTTCGCGCATCCGGGAAAACTGTGTACAAAATTCACAAAAAACTATGTTAAGAATCTGGCAAACTGGAAATGTCAAATTTGACAAATTGGTTTTGGTCTGCTAAAATAGCTTCCGCTCAACGGACGTTGCAGCGTATAAAATTCATCACATTGAAGTGAAAAGCCGCACTGCGGCTCCCGAATACGGAGTGAAGAAACTCCGTGCCACGGCGGGTATTGGAAGGCCCGCATCGTATTCCAAACTGTAAAAAGAGAGGAGTTGTTCCGTATCGCTTCCGTCAAATTTCAAAAAGCATTGAGCGGCCGCACCCGTGCCGCCGCCCCCCGTGTGCTGGCGTTCTGCGTCATGGCCGTGAGCCTGTTGTTCACGCTGGCCGTGACCGCCGCGAATCTGCGGCTGACCTACGTCACTGACTCCTATGGTGCGCGGCAGCTGGTGGTCAGCACTGACGCTGACAGCGACCCCGCCCGCGTGATGAGCCTTTCCGGCATGGAGGCCGAAGAGGGTGACCATGTCTATTACACCGCGTTCAGCGGCAGCCTGGCTTCCCTGAACATCGAGCGCGCATTCACCGTGACCATCCAGGCCGACGACCAGGAGTATCCGGTGAAGATGGCCTTTGGCACCGTTGCCGATGCGCTGGAACGCGCCGGCATCACCCTGGATGAAGAGGACTACACCGAGCCTGCACTGGACCAGCTGGTCACAGCAGGCAGCAGCATCGTGGTCCACCGCGTCGATTATCAGGATAAGGTCGAGACGCAGGCCATCCCCTACGATACCGAGTATGTCTACACCAGCCTGTACTTCCGCAACACCGGCCGCGCCACCACGCTGCAGCACGGCTCGGAAGGCCAGCAGGCCGTGACCACCCGCGAGCGCTGGGTGGACGGTGAGCTGGAAAACAGCATGGTGGTCGATGTGACGACCACGGTGGAGCCCACCAATCATGTCGTCAAGACCTACGGTGCCGGTGCGCCTGTCTCGCCGCTGACCGGCACGGACGGCACCACCAATGCGCCCGCTTCCTACAGCAGGGTCCTCACCGGCAAAGCCACCGGCTACTATTCCAAGTCCGGCAAGGGCTCTTCCGGCCTGGGCCTGGGCTACGGCACAGTCGCCGTGGACCCGGACGTCATCCCCTACGGCACCCTGCTGTATATCACTTCCACCGATGGCCGCTTCGTTTACGGCTACGCCATCGCGACCGACACCGGCATCGCCGTTCAGAAGGGCGAGATCCTCGTGGACCTGTTCTACGAGACCTACGCCGAGTCGGTCATCAATGGGGCGATCCAGGTCAATGTTTACGTTGTGAACTGAGTCTTTGGAACTACCCCCGCGCACACGGAATGAACAGAACATCTGCCCCCGCTCTTTGCTGCATTTTGCACAGATAACGGGGGCAGATGTTCTTTTTTGTTTTATATTCCGTCAGGTTTACCTATAATTTTTGCATAAATTTGGCCAGGTTGTCCATATCACTAAAATATCCTCGAAAAGATTATGGTACATTTTCCGGAAAAAGCCTTGAAAAATGTGCCAAAATTCTTTAATATAAGAGAGTAAAAAGGTATAGGCCCCTCTGCGGCCTGTACGGGGAGGAGCTGTTTATGAAACCGACGGAAGAAAAAATCCATACGGATCCATCGGATCTGCCGATCTATCTGTTCAAGCAGGGCAATAACTGCGAAGCATACCGCTACTTCGGTGCACACATCGAGACCCGCGCCGGAGAGTCCGGTGTCGTGTTCCGCGTCTGGGCACCTCATGCCGCCGCCATCAGCGTGGTGGGTGATTTCAACAGCTGGAAGCCGGGCAGCCACCCGATGCACAAGGTGGATCAGGACTCGGTCTGGGAGCTGTTCATCCCCGGCATGAAGGAATATGACGTTTACAAATATTGCGTGACCACCCGCGCGGGCGACCTTGTCTACAAGGCTGACCCGTATGCCTTCCACGCCGAGACCCGGCCGTCCAACGGCAGCAAGGTCTACGACCTGAACGGCTTTGCGTGGCACGATGCCGCATGGCAGGAGGCCCAGAAGAAGGCCGATGTCATCAACGGCCCGATGAACATCTACGAGATGCACACGGGCAGCTGGAAGACCAAGGGCGAAAATATCCCCTACAACTATTCCGAGCTGGCCGACCAGCTTATCCCGTACATCACCGAGATGGGCTACACCCATGTCGAGCTGCTGCCGGTCATGGAATATCCCTTTGACGGCAGCTGGGGCTATCAGGTCACGGGCTATTTTGCCCCCACCAGCCGCTATGGCACCCCCAAGGATCTCATGGCCTTTGTGGATAAGCTCCATGCCGCCGGCATCGGCGTCATCATGGACTGGGTGCCCGCGCACTTCCCGAAGGACCAGTTCGGCCTGTACCGGTTCGACGGCGAGCCCTGCTACGAGGACCCGAACCCCAAGCGCGGCGAGCACAAGGAGTGGGGCACCATGGTGTTCGACTTCGGCCGCAGCGAGGTGCAGAGCTTCCTCATCTCCAGCGCACTGTACTGGCTGGAGCAGTACCACATCGACGGCCTGCGCGTGGACGCCGTGGCCTCCATGCTGTATCTGGACTATAACCGCAAGCAGGGTGAATGGGAGCCCAACAAGGACGGCGGCAAGGAGAATCTGGAAGCCGTTGCGTTCCTGCGCAAGCTGAACGATACCGTCCTGGGCCGCCACCCCCACAAGTACATGATCGCGGAGGAATCCACGGCCTGGCCGATGGTCACCAAGCCTGCGTCGGACGGCGGCCTGGGCTTCAACTTCAAGTGGAACATGGGCTGGATGAACGACATGCTCAGCTACATGAAGACCGACCCGCTCTTCCGCGCCGGCAACCACAACAAAGTCACCTTCAGCTTCTTCTATGCCTTCAGCGAGAACTTCGTGCTGCCCATCAGCCACGACGAAGTCGTCCACGGCAAGGGGAGCCTCATCAATAAAATGCCCGGTGAGTACGAGGCCAAGTTCGCCAACCTGCGCACCTTCTTCGGCTACATGATGGCCCACCCCGGCAAGAAGCTGCTGTTCATGGGCCAGGAGTTCGGTCAGTTCGCCGAGTGGAACGAGAACAAGCAGCTGGACTGGATGCTGCTGGGCTACGACAAGCACACCGAGCTGCAGAACTACGTCAAGACCCTGAACGCCTTCTACAAAGAGCATCCGGCGTTCTGGCAGATCGATTACAGCTGGGAGGGCTTCCAGTGGATCGTGCCGGACGACTCGCAGCAGAGCGTGGTCGCTTTCCTGCGCAAGGATGCAGCGGGCAAGCAGATCCTGATCGTCTGCAACTTCAACCCCGTCCTGCGCGAGGGCTACATCCTGGGCGCACCGGTGGCGGGTACCTACAGGGAAGTGCTGAACAGCGACGACGAAGCCTTCGGCGGTTCGGGCGCGGTCCACAACAAGGCCGTCCGCACCCACAAGAAGCCGCTGCACGGCTTTGAACAGAGCATCACCATCACCCTGCCGCCCATGAGTACCCTCTACTTCGAGGTGCCCACCAAGCGCACCCGCAAGGCAGCAGACCCGGCCAAGGCCGACGAAAAGGCAGCCTCAAAAAAGACCACTGCCAAGACCGAAAAGGCCCCCAAGAAGACTACCCGCGCCACCAAGGCGAAGACGGAGAAGGCCGCGGAGGAAAAGCCCGCAAAGGCCGAAAAGCCTGCCAAGGCAGAGAAACCGGCTAAGGCCGCAAAACCCAGAAAGACCTCCGCAAAGGCCGAACCGGCCGAGAAGGCTGCGCCTGCGGAAAAGCCCAAGCGCACCCGCAAGACCAAAGCAGAAGCTGCCCCTGCGGCAGACGCTGCACCGGCAAAGCCCACCCGCAAGCCCCGCGCCAAAAAGGCAGCAGAGCCCAAAGAGTGAGCCGTGCGCCCAGACCATTCACATCGTTAGACCATTTCCAATTCCAAACCAACTCGGAAATGTGTAAAAGGGGAGAATAAAGCTATGGCAAAAGAAATTGTGGCAATGATCCTTGCCGGCGGACGTGGTTCGCGCTTGTATGCGCTGACACAGAAAACGGCAAAACCGGCGGTCGGTTTCGGCGGCAAATACCGCATCGTGGACTTCCCGCTGTCCAACTGCGTCAACTCCAACATTGATACCGTTGGCATCGCGACCCAGTATCAGCCCCAGAAGTTGAACGAGTACATCGGCAACGGCCAGCCCTGGGACCTCGACCGCCTGCACGGCGGTGTGCACACCCTGCCGCCGTATGAGCAGGCAAAGGGCACCGACTGGTACAAGGGCACTGCAAACGCCATCTACCAGAACATCAGCTTCATCGACAATTATGACCCGGAGTATGTCATCATCCTGTCCGGTGACCAGATCTGCAAGCAGGACTATGCAGACTTCCTCCGCTTCCACAAGGAGAAGGGCGCAGAGTTCTCGGTCGCCGTCATGGAAGTCGATTGGAAGGAAGCTTCCCGCTTCGGCCTGATGGTCGCAGACGAGAACGACAAGATCACCGAGTTCCAGGAGAAGCCCCCGGTCCCGAAGTCCAACCTGGCTT
>ENA-UEQK01001576-UEQK01001576.1-human-gut-metagenome-genome-assembly--contig:-NODE-1576-length-13779-cov-9.519924_pt1 | contig 13779 bp, 8 predicted proteins | sample MGYA00242939_ERZ507942 | MGnify/ENA primary metagenome ERZ507942 (study PRJEB26167, sample SAMN06115485) | human gut metagenome | host: Homo sapiens | place: China:Chongqing | collected 2015-03-30... | reverse complement strand
CCTGCTTTTTGGTGTGATTACGGTTACAATATCGAAATCGGCGAAAATTTTTACGCAAACCACAACTGCGTTATTCTGGATGACGCCAAGGTAGTCTTTGGCGACAATGTATTCCTCGCACCAAACTGCACCTTTGCCACCGCCGGCCACCCGCTGGATATTCAGCAGCGCAATCAGGGGCTGGAATACGCCTATCCCATCACCGTGGGTGATAATGTATGGATCGGCGCAGGGGTGACGGTGCTGCCCGGCGTGACCATCGGCGCAGGAAGCGTGATCGGCGCAGGAAGCCTGGTCAACCGCGACATTCCTGCCGGTGTGCTGGCCGCAGGCAACCCCTGCCGCGTCATCCGCCCCCTCACCGCCGCCGATGCAGAAAAATACAACACACCTTTTGGCAAATGAACACGCAAAAATCCCCGCGGCTGAGCCGCGGGGATTTTATATGCTTTCTCCGGCCCGCTCATTGATTCAGCAGTGCCAGAATCTGTTTTTTATAAGCTAAAAATTCGGCGCTCAGGCCGAAATCCAGGCTGCGGGGCCGGGACGGGGAAATCGTCAGCTCTGCTGTGATGGCGCCGGGCCGTCCGGAAAGAATGTAAATGCGGTCGGAAAGCAAAATGGCCTCGTCGATGTCATGGGTAATAAAAAGGGTCGTCAGGCGCAAAGAATCCATCATACCCATGTACCAGCGGTGGATCTCCCGCTTGGTCAGGGCATCCAGTGCCGAAAACGGCTCGTCCAGCAGCACCACACCGCGGGAGCCGAGAAACGTGCGCAGCAGCGCCGCGCGCTGGCGCATGCCGCCGGAAAGCTGAGCCGGGTACTGTGCCTCCGTTCCCTCCAGGCCGAACTGCGCAAAATAGGGCTGGGCCTTCTCCCGGGCAGCCTGCTTGCTTTCCCCTCGCAGCACCAGAGGCAACGCCACATTGTCGAGCATCTTCTTATGCGGCAACAGCAGATCTTTTTGCAGCATGTAGCTGATTGAGCCGGGCTTCCCGGTGATCTCCTGCCCGGAGAGAAACACTTGGCCTTCCTCCGGTGTTTCCAGTCCCGACAGCGTGTGAAACAACGTGGTTTTCCCCGCGCCGCTGACGCCTAGAAGGCATACCAGCTCTCCCGTTTCCAGGTGCAGCGACACATCCTTCAGGATGCAGCGTCCATCATACCATTTCGAAATATGGTCGGCGCAAAGCACCGCAGACTCCTTTTCCATCAGGCCAGATAGTCGTTGGAAAAGCCGGTGTTCTCAGGAATCGGCTGCTCCACCAAATTGTTGTCGCTCAGCCAGCGATAGAAAGCATTCCAGCGGGAAGGATCGATATAACCCCACCGCTCTGCCTCGGCCTGATACTGATCGGCCATCCATTTCTGGCTGGCCGTCACCAGCTCGGCACTGTCCTTGAGGGAGCCGGTGGTGTCACTTTCGATCAGCATTTGTGCCGCTTCCTCCGGATGGGCAATCGCATACTCATACCCTTTGGCTGTAGCAGAAAGGAACGCTTTTGCCGTGTCCGGATGCTCGGCCAAAAAGTCGTTGTTGGCAATGATCACCGGGGTATAGTAATCGAACACCGGGTCCAGATCCTTGAAATAAAAATAGTTGAAATCCAGCCCCTGCAGCTCAGCGGAAATGCCGCCCCAGCCGTAATAGATCCAGATCGCGTCAGTCTGGTGCTCTTTGAGCGCGCCGGCCTCGTCCACAATATTATTGGGAATCAGATCCACTTTGGAAAAATCACCGCCGTCGGCTTCCACCACCTGCTGCATCGTTGCCAGCTCAATGGGGCTGTTCCAAGTGGAATAGGTATAACCTTCCAAATCCTTGGGCCGCTCAATACTGTCCTCGGCCCGGGTGATGATGCCGGAAGTATTATGCTGAAGCAGCGCCGCCACGGCGGTCACCCCGAGGGGATCTTCCCGTGCAAAGGCAGAGGCCAGGGAATCCTGTACCGTCACGGCAAATTCCACCTGGCCGGCGGCGCAGATGGCGGTGGCGCCGTCCTCCGGCGGCTGCACGATGGATACATTCAGCCCTGCATCTTCGTAATAGCCCTTGGCCGCCGCCACATACAGGCCCGTATGATTGGTGTTGGGCGTCCAATCCAGGCAGATCGTCACATCGGTCAGCTCCGCCGCGCCATTGTTGTCCGAACCGGCAGAATCGGGCCCGGCATTTTTTCCACTTCCACCGCAGGCAGTCAAGCTCAGCGCCAGGGCGCCGGCGAGTGCTGCAGCAGCCATGCGTTTTTTATCATTCACGATTCAATCGTTCCTTTCTGTTTTTTCGTATATTTCCCAGGGCATCGCCGCGCGGCGCAAGATTCGCACCAGCAGCATCAGCAGCAGACTTACGGCAATGATGACCAGAATCACCGCAAACATTTTGTCAAAAGCATAGGCTTTCTTCACCCGGGTCATATACACGCCCAGGCCCTCAAAACCACCCAGCCATTCGGAAATGACCGCTCCCACCACGGCATAGGATACAGACACCTTGAGTCCGGAAAAAAAGTAGCTCAGCGCTGCCGGAAACTCCAGATGGTAAAAAATCTGCCATTTGCTGGCGCCCATAGCGCGCAGCAGATCGGCGGCGGAACGGTCGGTGCTGGCATAGCCCTCCAGCAAACTCACGGCGATGGGGAAAAAAGTAGTCAGCGCCACCAGAGTCACCTTGGGCGCCATGCCGAAGCCCATCCACAACACCAGCAGCGGCGCAATGGCGATGGTGGGAATCGTCTGGGTGATGACCAGAATCGGATACAGCGCCCGGTAGAGCCAGCGCACGCGGTGCATCAGCGTGGAAAGCACTAGGGCCACAACGATGCCGATCAAAAGCCCCCAAGCCGCCTCCTGCAGCGTCACAGCGGCGTTAGCCGCCAAAACCGGCGCATCGGAAAGCAACGCCTGCACCACCGCGCGGGGCGAGGGGAGCATGAACGCAGGCACCCATCCCCCCTCGCTGGCAAAGCACCAGAGACGGCATCCTGGGGTTCGCCCAACTGGTCGGGATAAAGTACAATCAAACTATTATTGGAGAAGTATTTGCTCAACTGCGCCGGGAGCTTCTCGAAGGAGCTGTCGTAAGAGATGGATCCCCTACGTGCGCTTATCACTACAAGCAAATGATCGTAATTCACTTGCCCGGTCAATATCAGCAAATCCCCCCAATCATCCAGACGAGAGAAGTCCGTCAAGGTCTGTCCATACTTTTTCTTCACCAATGCCTGCAACTGTACAGTTGTTTCCTCGTTTGCAAAGAAATGTACCCGGCAGCCCAACGTACCGCCCATCCGGCAAAAATGCTCCACCCACTTCTGAAAGCCTGCTTCGTATTCCGCCTTGGGAGGAACGGCAATGATGATTCGCCGTATCGTATTAATCGGAATCAGGAATTTGGCAATCATAACTTCGCGATGCAGTCCTTTCAGCAGGTTCTCGGCAAGCATACCGAAGAAAGAGTCTACAATATTGACCTTACGGTGCAAACCGATAATCACATCGGTCACCTCATATTCTTTCGCCGTATGGATAATACCCGAAGCAATATTCAAGTCATACCGTGTAATCTGGCGCAACGGCACATCGGCAGAAGCCGTAATCATGGCCGCCTTCTCCAAATACCTTTTACCGCGAAGCTCCAAACCCTCGGAAGTATTGTTGTCATTGATTACGTTCAAAGCCAACAGATTATCTTTCTGTTTGGTATCACGTATCAACAAGGACAGGTTCATCAGATATTCAATCGTATCCGGATTTGCCACCGGAATAAGAATCCTTTCCGCCTCAACCGTACGCTCCTCTTCCAGATGCGCCTCGCACATGGCAATCTTGCGTGCGGCCCTTTCCGTAATAAAGGAGCTCACCACACATGTCACAAGAATCAGCAATACCGTACCGTTCAGCACATCCTCATTCAACAAACGCTCACCGTTCGGCAAGATGATATTATAACCCACCAATACCGCCGCCAGCGTAGCTGCTGCTTGTGCATTGCTCAAGCCAAACATCAGCTCACGCTCTATGGGAGCCATTTTATAAATTTTCTGCGTCAGCCAGGAAGCGATCCACTTGCCCACCAGCGCCACAACAATCATAACGGCAGCCACCTTCAAAGCGTCTCCCTGCCCGAAGATGACATGAATATCAATCAGCATGCCCACCCCTATCAGGAAATAGGGTATGAACAGAGCGTTACCGACAAACTCCAGATGATTCATCAACGGTGATACATGCGGTATGAGGCGGTTCAAGACCAGCCCTGCCAAGAATGCTCCCAAGATGCCTTCCATTCCCACGAACTCCATTAAACCCGCTCCCAGAAAAACCATGGCAAGTACGAAAATAAATTGCATCACGTTATCATCATAGCGGCGGAAGAACCAGCGTCCGATACGTGGAAACGAATACATAATCAGCGCTCCGAGGAATATGACCTTAACCACCAGCCACAGCCAGAACAGTCCGCCGGACTCTCCTTTAAACAGACCGCCCACCACTGCCAGCACCAGCAACGTAAGCGTATCCGTCACAGCCGTACCGCCCACAGCAATACTTACACTGCGATGGCGGGACACACCGTAACGAATTACAATCGGGTAAGCCACCAGCGTGTGCGAGGCATACATACTTGCCAGCAATATGGACGTCACGAGACTATACTTCAGCAACATCATATTGGTAACCAAGCCTATGCCTATCGGAATGACGAAAGCCAGCAATCCCAGCATCACAGCCTTTCCGCGATTCTTCTTGAAATCGCCCATATTCATTTCCAACCCTGCCAGGAACATGATATAATAAAGTCCGACCTTGCCGAACAACTCGAAACTGCTGTCGCGCACCAAGATATTGAAGCCATGCTCGCCAATCACCAATCCCGCCAGAATCATACCGATAATGTGCGGTATACGTAATTTATTCAGCAATATGGGCGCAAACAATATAATAAGGAGTACAAGGAGGAATATCCATGTAGGGTCTGTTACAGGAAGTGTCAAACTGAAATTGAGCCAGTCCATACGCAGTGAGTTTTAGGTTTTAACTGCAAAATAACGAAAAAGTTTTCACTTTATGCGGTGTCATACAGCAATTTGTTATAAATTTGCAGCCAACTCTATCATTTATAGATAGATTAGAACTATTTTATAAACTAAATTAAAACAAAAGAAAAATGAAAGTAGCTATTGTTGGAGCAAGCGGAGCCGTAGGACAAGAGTTCCTGCGAGTGCTCGATGAAAGGAATTTCCCGTTGGACGAGTTAGTATTGTTCGGTTCTAAACGCAGTGCCGGCACTAAATATACCTTCCGCGGTAAACAGATCGAGGTTAAACTCTTGCAACACAACGATGACTTTAAAGGGGTTGACATTGCTTTCACTTCCGCAGGCGCAGGCACCTCTAAAGAGTATCTTGAAACAATCACCAAGCACGGCGCTGTGATGATTGACAATTCAAGCGCTTTCCGTATGGATGCCGATGTTCCTTTGGTTGTACCCGAAGTCAATGCCGCCGATGCCAAAGACCGTCCGCGCGGCGTTATCGCCAATCCTAACTGTACTACTATCCAAATGGTAGTGGCACTGAAAGCCATCGAACAGCTTTCTCATATAAAAACCGTACACGTATCCACGTATCAGGCTGCCAGCGGTGCAGGCGCCGCTGCTATGGATGAGTTGTACGAACAATATCGCCAAGTATTGGCGGGTGAACCCGTGACCGTGGAGAAATTCGCCTATCAACTGGCATTCAATCTGATTCCCCAGATTGATGTGTTCACTGAAAACGGATATACCAAGGAAGAGATGAAGATGTACAACGAAACACGTAAGATTATGCACTCCGACATCAAAGTCAGCGCAACATGTGTTCGTGTACCTGCCCTCCGCTCGCATTCGGAAAGTATCTGGGTAGAGACAGAACGGCCCATTTCTATCGAGGAGGCACGTGAAGCATTTGCCAAAGGTGACGGACTGGTATTAATGGACAATCCGGCAGAGAAAGAATATCCGATGCCGCTGTTCCTCGCAGGAAAAGACCCTGTATATGTAGGACGTATCCGCAAGGACCTCACCAACGAGAACGGATTGACTTTCTGGATTGTGGGCGACCAGATCAAAAAAGGTGCTGCATTGAATGCGGTACAGATTGCAGAGTATCTGATTAGAGAGAAAGCGCTTTAAAATTTCTCCTAATCCATAAACCGACAAGGGTGTGTTAAAAATAGAATGTCATTACTATTACAGCATTCATTTTTAACACACCCTTGACTATGTTGCTTGAGACTTCCGGTTTTTAGGTCGTTTTAAGTATATCAATAAGACACAGTTTCTGAAATCTCACTTTCTGCATTATCTTTGAATAACGAAGTCACAAAATAAACTCCCTTTTCCGATAATTTAAATGACGTTCCTTGGGTAATACCTACCAAATCGGCTTTCCGCTCTTTCCCATTATCTTTATATATAGCGTAATAAGCAACATTTGAAACCGCTCCCCAAGACAAATCAGCCCCATTCAACCTGATATTGTCCGGTGCCGGAGGAAGTACCGCAGCAGTTCGTCCTAAATAAGGAGGCAATACTTTCTTTCCATATATAGCCTTGACCGCATCTGCAATACCAACCTTATTTTCTACCAAGTTCTTGGCACTGTACAATACACTTCCCTTTACCTTCGGCTTTGCACTGGCCAGTTCAAACTGCTTCATTAAGTCATCTGACGATTGAAACTTACTTCCATATTGCGAATCGCCAAATTTATAAATGCCATATCCTATCAATAAGTGGTTCTCATATGTATATTGCGACCATAAATCCAACCTCAGATTAAAACTGGTAACCTCATTGCCTGTGGCAAAATACAGCTGCGGAATAACCACATCCACCCAGCCTTCCTTTGCCCACGTATTGACATCTGCAAACAATGTATTGTAGTTACGCTCCATATCAGCTGCCGGACTAATAGAGAAAATCACTTCCGGACGAGTCTCAATAATAGTTTTCTGGATATTCCTAACTACGGTATTTACATTATTACGCCTGAAATCCTCGACATTCTTAAATTTATCCTTCCCATATTTTTGAAATTCCGCACCATCATTCATTGTCTCAGAAGCTTCCAATGACGGATAGAAATAATCATCCATGTGAATACCGTCAACGTCATACTTGGTAATAATTTCCCTGACAATATTTGCAATCCGTTCCTGAACTTCCGGCAAAGCAGGATTATAAACTCTGATTTTCTCATAATCCTTAACCAGTTCCATGGGTATTTTGGCATCCAGTTTTGGGAAAGCAGCATTCTTATTTGCACGCGTAGCTATACGGTATGGATTTAACCAAGCATGAAACTGGATACCTCGCTTATGGGCTTCCTCAACAAGAAATCCTAAAACATCATAATCGGGTCTTACTCCTGCACTTCCTGTAATATACTTACTCCAAGGCTCATATTCCGATTCATAAAACGCATCTGCCATACCTCTGATTTGGAAAAATACCGCATTCATGTTATACCCGACCAATAAATCCAGATAATCTGTATACAACTTTTTCTGAACATCGGCATCATACTTTTCCATAGGCCAATCGAGCCCCCATACCGTAGCTATCCATACTCCTCTCAGTTCCTTTCCGGGCAGAACAGACGAAGAGGTCTGACCTTCTCCCTGAGAATGGCTGCCATCATTCAAAATGCCTTCATCGTCTTTACTACATGCTGCGACCAGCACAAGTAAAATGATTATATATATATAGTTCAAATGTTTCATCCTTAAATTTTTAATAAGAAAGCCGCCTGATATTTTTAAAATAGACGGCTTTCAAGTTGACAATATAAAAATTCAATTTAAATGTAGAAAATCAGCATATTATTCCTCTTCCTGCTTAATAGGGAACTCGCATATTACAAATCCTGATCCTGTGCGTGATGCAAACACACAAAGCTTGGCATCTTTCCCGTTCTCATCTTTCTCTATATAATAATCTGTCTGCGCCAAGGCGTTTCCATTTCCACTTCCACCTAATTTAAATTGGTACAAAGGATTGTGATTGTCTCCTTCGTCAAATTTCCGCAAAGCCTCTTCTATGGTAGCCCCTTTGCTCAAATCATAAATTTCCAAAGCAATGGTTGCAGTAGATGCACTACCCTGACCAGCGGTACAAACCAACAGATAACGCTCCTCATTAAAGTTGATTATCCTTGGAGCCACAGCCTCTCCTTTTATGCTCGACGCATATATTTCGCCTACAGACTCATTGACCAATGTTACAGGAATTCTGACACCCGACCATAAATACTGGTCTGTATTTCCCACTCTATATACATTGGTCACCATCGTAGCATCAGATTTTGACGGTAATACTTTAATGGCAGTGGCATCAACTGTTTTATAGCTGCTTACGGGTATTCTTAGAAAATCAGTAGCTGCATTATCACCAAAGAATATAAATCCGTTACCATTCTCATCTATATTATAAGAGGCATTATCACCATGTCTGTTTCCTGCTCCGGAGATACTTCCAACATTAATATTGGCTATCGTTTCCGGTTGGGAATCCGGTGTTTCCCAATGATAAATCTTAAGAGGAGAAGCTTTGGCACCCGACAAACTTGAAAGATATACATGACCATTACTCAACGCACCCATGTTATAAGAGAAAGTACCACCGCTAACTCCAGTCAAATCCAGCAGAATCGGGTTGATTTCCCCCTTCTTCAAATCCGATACTTTAAGAAGATGAGGTTGTGTAGCTCTGCTGACAACCAATACATGTTCGCCATCATAAGAAGCACAACGGGTAGATGCAGCATCGGCATAATCACTATAAATGTTATCTCCTGAAAAATTATATACAGTAGGCTTTTCAAAATCAGCCCCATACACAGGAACTCTTTTCCGGACTTTAACAAAATATTCCTTATACCTCTTATTATTTACAATCCGAAGTATCAAAGTCTTGTCGGAAGTTTCCTCATCCATTGAGAAATCCATGACCGGAGTCTGAAGCTCCGCGCCCTCCGAAAGTTCCGCCTCAAAGCTCAAAGCTGAAAAATTAGTTTCAACATCCAAACGGGGAAAATTAATTGTCTTATTGGCTTCATCAATTGTTCCTTCCACCACAGTTTTCCCGTCTGCCCCGGCATTAACTATCTTTATTGCTAAAAGCTCCGTATCATAAGGTGCTATATGGCTTTTAGGATAATCCTCCTCACAAGAGACAAGACTAATACCAAGCAATACAGCCATAAATCCTAAACTTTTTATTAATTTATACATAATCTCATGTTTTAATTAAAAACCATTGTTAACTCACGGATGTATCCGTCAATTCAAACTTGCCGGCCATCCCTCCGTTTGAGTAAGTGTATATCCTCTACTCTTATAATCTTCAATCTGATTAATTCCGATAGGTGAGAGATATGGGTTTACATTAGGCACATTCAAGAAGGGCAGTCGTCCTTTATTCTGTTCCGGATAGAAAAATCCTTTCATAGCAGCAGCATTAGTGCCATCATAAACGGTCAGACTTCCATCCTTGCCCATAACCCTGATTTTCCCGCTATTCTCTGATTTCAGTTCTTCGGGAACCTCATCCTTGAAATTTACCCAAGTACCTACCAGCAAATCCTGATTTCTATCGGTATCCATGTACTCCAATTTTTTCCAACGTCTCAAATCGACGATACGTGAGAATTCAAAAGCAAATTCCATTCTTCTTTCCCGTCTGATTTCCCAAAGTAACGGAGATACGGTGACATCTCTACCCGGATCATCAGGCAGAGCATCTAACTTCATGTCTGCTGTCCTGACAACACCCAACGCTTTTGCTTCCTCTGCAATCGGTCTGTTACGGATCTTGTTAATAGACTCATCTATATCAGTCTGGACAACCGCCGGTCCTCCCAATGTAGCAAGTTCCGCTTTAGCCTCAATCCAATTCAATAAAACTTCAGCATAGCGGATTACCGGATAGCCAGTCACATTCTTTTCACCCTGGAATTCCGGAGCCGGAGAACCGCCTTTTTCAATATACTCCAATGCACTCCGAGGGATAAACTTAGTTACATACAAATAACAGCTTTTAGCTCTGGGAGTCGGCTTTTTGTAAAAACTTGCCTCAAATCTGGCATCTCTTGTCTTTATCAGGTTACTTAAAGTAAAATCGGCTGCATTGGCAACTGCAGAAGTTTGCCAGTCCTTACCATCCGTACAGATAAACGCCTTAATCAAATCCAAATTCGGACCGACATCGGTAGGGTCATTCATGTTACAAGTCGATGCTATGGAATGAGTCACACCCTTATCCGCATCATAGGTACGATACAGGATACAGTCTTTCGTACTTTTCGTCGACCCGAATAAAGAGCGGAAATCAGTCACAATATCATATTTTCCACTGCTCATCACCAAGTCAGCCGCAGCAATAGCCTGCTCAAAAAATTTCTTCGCACGTTCGTCATTCTTATAATAATATTTTTGCCAACTTGCTTCAAACAATGCCCATCTCGAAACAAAAGCAGCCACCACATAACGGTTCACATATTGTGCATCCCCGTCATCCAAACGGACATTCTTCATGGCAAAATCAAAATCATCATAAACGGCATCCATCACTTCATTTCTCGGAGTACGATCCTTATACAAGGCATCCTTATCCGTATTCAACACCTCTGTATCGTAATAAGGGACATCACCAAAAACATTGACCAGACGAGCATACTCCATTCCTCTGAAGAAGCGGCCTATTCCCATCCAATGATTGTATTGTTCTTCGGTCAGAATATCCTTCATTCTGGCAGACACACGATCAAGCATGACATTCGCCTTCCTTATCCAAGCAAAATTCCATGTCGGACCGGTAAATTCGCTCTGCCACATCATATCCAGACTCGTTGAGCCTTTTGATGTAGGGACAGTCCGTCCAAACTGCGTTTGGGTGGACAATCTCACTGCATCATCATTAAAAGTATAATTTGCATTAGGAGCATACGTCGTTTCATACTTCAATCCATATCCTACAAAGAAGTTGGTATAAAAGGCATTGGCATACAAACGTACCCTATCCTCACTGGTCCAGTAAGCATCATCTTCCGATGTAGTCAATGAAGGACGGTCCAGCACATCATTACAATTCGTAAACAGGAAGATGATTCCGGTTAAAATCATATATATTTTAAATCTCATAATTACTCTTTTTTAGAAGGTTAATTGAACGCCACATGATAAAGTCTTGAAAACAGGTGTGCCCATACCCGTACGTCCCAAGTTATAGTTTGAGTCAGACCTGAACATCGAATAACCTGAGATAGCCTCCGGGTCGATAGGCAATCCGTTCAGCTTGTCAAATGTAAAGAAGTTCTCTAATGACATATAGAGTCTGGCCTTGGATATATACACTTTTGAAAGAAGATTCTCCGGGAAAGTATATCCCAACGTTATATTCTTGATTCTCAGGTAAGACATATCCAGCAAATAACGTGACTGTTTCTGCATACTGAAACCAGTATTGCTTCCACCCAAATTCCATGCTCTCGGATAAAATGCATCCGTACGCTCTTCTGTCCAATAATCGGTTGTGAAGGTTTTGGGAAGAGCACCCTCCTTGGCATTATATCCGGGAATAGCCAACTGACCACTACCCCAAATCTGACGCTTGCCGATACCTTGGAAGAAGATTGAAAAATCAATCCCCTTATAATCCGCTCCCAAACGGAAGCTATACTCATAGCGAGGAGTAGAATTGCCAATCACAGTCTGGTCACCGGGATTACCATTCGTACCTGTTCCCGGTGTGATATAACCGTCTCCGTCCAAATCCACGAATTTAACGTCACCCGGTGCAAAAATCAATTTGTTATTGTCTTCATAATGTACCTGATACACCGGATATTGGGAAGATTGTTTATTGGTAGTATGCGCTGTTCCGTTATAAATGACAGTAATTTTTTCTATTTGTCCGTCTGCTCCGTAAACAAAGTCCTCTTTTTGAAACAATCTATCTGTCACAAAACCATAAATATCGCCATATCGTCTTCCGGTAGAATAGGTTGTCCCTAATTTGCGGTCTTCCCATGGAGTCAGATAATCCGCGCCTTTGGTTATATAGGTAGTTGCATCGGAAATAGAAGCCATAACATTAATTCCCAATCCATTGGAAAAACGATGGGTAAAATCAGCCGACAACTCCCAACCTTTGGTTCTCAAACTACCGTAATTACCTTTAGGAGCTGTAGCACCAAGTGTCACCGGCAAGCTTTCTCCTTCAATAATCATGTTTTTCGTATCCCGACGATACCAATCGAAAGTTACTCCGAATTTATTCTTAAAGAAACGCAGGTCTACTCCAAAATCCAAAGTCTCAATCTCTTGCCAACTGATATCACTGTCTACTAACGAAGGAGTACCGTACAAAGGCATCTTATTACCGCTTCCGTCCAGCCATGACGATTGGCCGTCAACCAATATGGCTTTGTACAAGGTATTGGATACCGTTTGGTCACCAATACTACCCCATGAAGCCCTAAACTTACCAAAGCTCAAAATATTTTCAACCGGTTTCATGAAACTTTCATTGGTAAACACCCAACCGGCAGAAAAAGAAGGGAACCAACGCCACTGCAAATTCTTCGGAAATTTAGATGAACCATCCCTACGTATATTAGCTTCTAAGAAATATCTGTCTTCAAAAGAATAATTCAGACGTCCGAAGAAACCTAATTGAGCTTCCCAATTGCGGTCTCCTTCAATGAACTGGTCACCGGATGCCAATGGAAATTGCGGGTTTGTCAAATCAATAAGATTTGTTTTCCACCCTTTATGCAAACTCCATTTACTGGTAACCCTGTTCATACCCACCATAAACTTAAAGGCATGCTCTTTTTCAGCTCCCAATTGCAGGTTATAGGTGGTATAAATATTAAACGTATTATTATCTACCGATTTATTCTGATAGCCGACCTGACTAGCTCCCGGACCCGAACTGTTATAATATTTTTCTACAGGGAAACGGTATGCCGGCATACCTCCCGTATCTACTCTTTCGCCTTGTTCATTGACAAAGACCTGACTGCCGTTCTCTATCCACGCCGTAGGCGCATACCATGTAGCACCGGCCTCGTATTGGGTTACAGACGAATTTGTTTCCGAAGTTTGTCTGTCGTAAGTATAATCAAATTTAACATCCCAATTCTTCGTAATATTCAATGTAAAACCCAGGTTAACGTTATAATATTTATTTTGCAGATTATCTGTATTTGATGCAGCCATTTCATACGACGGCTCTTTCAAAGGATTGCCATGTTCTGTCACTCCCATCGGAAACAATGGGCTCCAACGATACATATACAACCAAGGGTCAGCAGAAGTATTACCAATACCCGGATAACGTTTATTACGGTCGGAATAGATAGAGCTGGCTCTCACTGTAAGATATTTATTCAATTCCGATGTTACACTGACCGATGCATTATATCGTTTGAAGTCGTCCTTCTTGGCAGTCTTAGACATACCACTCTGATCCAAATACCCCAATCCTATATTATAACTGGTCTTGCCGCTTTTACCATTTACCGATAAATTATGACTCATGGTCGGAGCCCAGTTCCTGACCATAGCTTTAGCCGCATCATAAAGTCTATATCCATATTTATCTTTTCCGTCATAATACCAGTCACGGCCATATACTACCGGATCATTCCATTTTACCTTTCCTCCATGCTGTTTCTGCCATTCTATGGCTTTCTCCAGGCTTTCGGGACTAATACGCCAAAAGCC
>ENA-UEQK01001574-UEQK01001574.1-human-gut-metagenome-genome-assembly--contig:-NODE-1574-length-13797-cov-6.304956_pt1 | contig 13797 bp, 10 predicted proteins | sample MGYA00242939_ERZ507942 | MGnify/ENA primary metagenome ERZ507942 (study PRJEB26167, sample SAMN06115485) | human gut metagenome | host: Homo sapiens | place: China:Chongqing | collected 2015-03-30... | reverse complement strand
GAGCCGGGCGCTATTTGTTCAAATTAAAGGAGATTTCATTTTATGGCAAAGAAACCTGTTCTTCTGTGCATCATGGATGGCTTCGGCTGGGTGCCGGGCGAGACCTACGGCAATGCCGTGGTGGCCGCCAAGACCCCCCATCTGGATGCTCTGATGGCAAAATACCCCATGACCACCATTGAGGCTTCCGGCATGGCAGTCGGTCTGCCCGACGGCCAGATGGGCAACTCCGAGGTCGGTCACACCAACATGGGTGCCGGCCGCATCGTGTACCAGCAGCTGACCCTGATCACCAAGTCCATCAAGGACGGTGAGATGCTCAAGAACCCGGTTCTGGTCAAGAACATGCAGGCTGCCATCGACGCCGGCAAGGCCATCCATCTGATGGGCCTGGTGGGCACCGGCGGTGTGCACAGCCACGCTGACCACTGGTTCGGCGTGCTGGAAATGGCCAAGCACATGGGTGCCAAGGACGTCTACCTGCACTGCATCACCGACGGCCGCGACACCGATCCCCATGACGGCAAGCGCTTCCTGGCTGACCTGCAGGCCAAGCTGGACGAGCTGGGCATCGGCAAGATCGCCAGCGTTTCCGGTCGTTACTACGCCATGGACCGCGACAACAACTGGGACCGTGAAGAGAAGGCCTATGCTGCCTTTGTCTACGGCGAGGGCAACCACGCCGCCAATGCCGCCGAGGCCATCGAGGCTTCCTACGCTGCCGACAAGACCGACGAGTTCGTTCTGCCCTGCGTCACCTGCGAGGGCGGCCGCGTGCAGGACGGCGACACCGTCATCTTCATGAACTTCCGCCCCGACCGTGCCCGTCAGATGACCCGTATCTTCTGCGACGATGACTTCAAGGGCTTCGAGCGCCGCGGCGGCCGCAAGCAGGTGCACTACGTCTGCATGGCCGAGTACGACGCCACCATGCCCAACTGCGAAGTGGCTTACCCGCCGGTGGAGCTGAAGAACGTTCTGGGCCAGTACCTGTCTGAGAACGGCAAGACCCAGCTGCGCATTGCAGAGACCGAGAAGTACGCACACGTCACCTTCTTCTTCAACGGCGGTGTCGAGGCTCCCTACGAGGGCGAGGACCGCTGCGTCATCCCCAGCCCGAAGGTGGCTACCTACGACCTGAAGCCGGAGATGAGCGCCCCCGAAGTGGCTTCCGAATGCGTCAAGCGCATTGAGAGCGGCAAGTACGACGTGGTCATCCTGAACTTCGCCAACTGCGACATGGTCGGCCACACCGGCGTGTTCGACGCTGCCGTCAAGGCCGTCGAGGCTGTGGACACCGCTGTGGATCAGGTGGTCTCTGCCGTGCTGAACGCCGGCGGCTGCGCCTTTATCACCGCTGACCACGGCAATGCCGAAAAGATGATGAACCCGGACGGCACCCCCTTCACCGCCCACACCACCAACGTGGTGCCCTTCGTGGCCGTTGGCTGCGGCGACGTGAAGCTGCGCGAGGGCGGCTGCCTGGCCGACATCGCACCCACCATGCTGCCCTACATCGGCCTGCCTGTCCCGGCAGAGATGACTGGCAAGAGCATCATCGTGGAGTAAATCAAATCCTTTTAAAAAGCGGAGTGACTGCGGTCGCTCCGCTTTTCTTTTTGCCCCGCCCGTGATACAATAAATAGGAATATGCATTGAGGGAGACTGAGCGGATGGAATCAACGCGCAAACAAATCGTACTGGGCATTCTGGCCCATGTGGACTCCGGCAAGACCACCCTGTCGGAAGCCATGCTCTACCGCGCCGGTGTGACCCGCCGCCTGGGCCGGGTGGATCACAAGGACGCCTTTCTGGACACTGATGCGCTGGAAAAAGCGCGTGGCATCACCATCTTTTCCAAACAGGCCCTGCTCACAGCGGGTGATACCGACATCACCCTGCTGGACACACCGGGCCATGTGGATTTTTCCACCGAGACGGAGCGCACCCTGCAGGTGCTGGATTACGCGGTGCTGGTGGTCAGTGGCACCGATGGCGTGCAGAGCCATACCGAGACGCTCTGGCGGCTGCTGCGGCGCTACCATGTGCCCACTTTTGTGTTCGTGAACAAGATGGACCTGCCCGGCATGGAGCGGCAGGAGCTTCTTGCCCAGCTGAACCGCCGCCTGGGCGAGGGCTTTGTGGATTTCGGGGCAGAACAGGCCGACCGGGACGAGGCGCTGGCCCTGTGCGACGAAAACCTGATGGACCGGATGCTGGATGCCGGACAGCTGCAGGACGCCGACCTCATCCCTGCCATTGCGCGGCGGCATGTGTTCCCGTGCTGGTTCGGGGCGGCCCTCAAGCTGGAGGGTGTGGATGCCCTGCTGGACGGGCTGGACCGTTACACCCGCCCGGCCCCGGCGCTGGAAGCCTTTGGAGCCAAGGTGTTCAAGGTGTCGCAGGACGAACAGGGCACGCGTCTGACCTGGCTGCGGGTCACCGGCGGGGAACTGAAGGTGAAAGCCCAGCTTACCGGCGAAGCGGACGGCGAGTCCTGGGCCGAAAAAGCCAACCAGCTGCGGCTGTATTCCGGTGCCAAATACACACTGACAGAGGCCATTGGCCCCGGGCAGGTGTGTGCCGTGACCGGCCTGACCAAGGCCCGCCCCGGCGAGGGACTGGGCGCGGAGCGGGACAGTGACCTGCCGGTGCTGGAACCGGTGCTGAGCTATCAGGTGCTGCTGCCGGAGGGGGCCGACGTGCATGCGGCACTGGGCAAGCTGCACCGGCTGGAAGAAGAGGAACCCCAGCTCCATGTGGTGTGGAACGAGACGCTGGGCGAGATCCATGTCCAGCTGATGGGCGAGATCCAGCTGGAGGTGCTGCGCAGCCTGCTGGCCGAGCGGTTCGGGCTGGAAGTGGAGTTCGGCCCCGGCGGCATCCTGTACAAGGAGACCATCACCGAGCCCATGGAGGGGGTGGGCCATTATGAGCCGCTGCGCCATTACGCGGAAGTGCACCTGAAACTGGAACCCCTGCCCCGCGGCAGCGGCATGCAGTTCGCCGCCGACTGCCGGGAAGAGGTGCTGGACAAAAACTGGCAGCTGCTGGAGCCGTGGTATGCTTTTCGGCTGGAGGTGCCCGCCGAGAACATCGGCCGCGCCATGAGCGATATCCAGCGCATGGAGGGCACCTTTGACCCGCCGGAAAGCGGGGAGGAGACGGCGGTGCTCACCGGGTTTGCACCGGTGTCCACCATGCGCAGCTACCCCATGGAAGTGGTGAGCTATACCCGCGGCCGGGGCCATCTGAGCCTGACACTGGACGGCTACCGCCCCTGCCACAACGCGCAGGAGGTGATCGCGGCCATCGGCTATGAGCCGGAGCACGACCTCGACAACCCGGCAGATTCGGTGTTCTGCGCCCACGGGGCCGGTTTTGTGGTGCCCTGGGATCAGGTACGCAGCCACATGCATGTGGACAGCGGCTGGGGCAAAAGCACCCGCCCGGAGCAGGAAGCGGCTGTGCCTCAGCGTCGGGCCATGGCCTACCGCGCCACGCTGGAAGAGGACGCCGAGCTGCTCAAAATTTTCGAGCGCACCTACGGCCCCATCAAGCGGGACCCGCTGGCAGCCTTCCGCCCGGTGCAGAAGCGGGAGCGCCCCGACTTTGCCGCCGAGCAGTGGGAGATCGCGCCGGAATACCTGCTGGTGGACGGCTACAACATCATCTTTGCGTGGGACGAGCTGAACGCCCTTTCCAAAGAGAGCCTGGACGCCGCCCGCCACAAGCTGATGGACATCCTGTGCAACTATCAGGGCTTCCAGAAGTGCGTGCTCATCCTGGTGTTCGATGCCTACCGGGTGCCCGGCAGCCCCGGCAGTATCGAGCAGTACCACAATATCCATGTGGTCTACACCAAGGAGGCCGAAACGGCGGACATGTTCATCGAGCGGGTCACCCATGAGATCGGCCGGAACCGCCGTGTCCGGGTGGCCACCTCCGACGGCATGGAGCAGATCATCATCCTGGGCCACGGTGCCCTGCGCGTTTCCGCCCGCATGTTCCACGAAGAAGTGCAGAACGTGGAAAAGCAGATCCGCGCCCTGGTGCAGGGGGAAGCGTGATGCTGCAATTTTCCGTTACGACCCACCCGTGAAAAAGCAATGAGAGCAGCCCGCAGGCTGCTCTCATTGCGATAAAAAATAATTGTTCCGCTTGTATGGCCGGAGGTGCTGAGAATGGCTGCTGAAATTACCGAAGAATTTGTCTGGCAGAATATCCCCCGCCGCCCGCGGGACAGCCATAAGGGTACCTTTGGCAGTGTGCTGGCCGTGGCGGGCAGCGCATTCTACCGGGGCGCTGCACTGCTGGCCGCAGAGGGCGCATTGCGCACCGGGGCGGGCATCGTGACCCTTGCCAGTGTGGAACCGGTGGTGAGCGCCGCCGCAGCCCGCCTGCCGGAGTGCTGCCTGTGCCCCTGCAGGGCAGGGGCCGAGGGCGGTATTTCCCCGGAAAACGTGCCGCTGCTCAGGCGGCAGAAAGCAACCGTTCTGCTGCTTGGCCCCGGCCTTGGCGGCACCGCCCAGAGTGCGGCCCGCGCCGCCGAGACACAGGTCCTTGTGCAGCAGCTTTTGCCCGGTTTTGCGGGCAGTGCCGTGCTGGACGCCGACGGCCTGAACGCCGCGGCCCGGCTGCTGGCAGAAGGGGCAGCTTTCCCACACCCGGCGGGGGAGCTGATCGTCACGCCCCACCCCGGCGAGATGGCCCGGCTCACCGGCCTGTCGGCGGCGCAGATCAACGCCGACCGGGAGGGCACGGCCCTGCGGTATGCGCAGGCGTGGAACGCCGTGGTGGTGCTCAAAGGCACCCGCACGGTGGTGGCGGCCCCGGACGGCCGGGTGCGCGTGAACCCCACCGGCAATCCCGGCCTTTCCCGTGGCGGCAGCGGGGACGTGCTGGCGGGCATGACCGCCGCCCTGCTGGCCTGCCGCCTGCCCGCCTATGAGGCTGCCGCCTGTGCGGTGTACCTGCATGGTGCCGCCGCCGACCGTGCCGCCGCCGTCCACGGCGAATACGGCATGCTGCCCCACGACATCCTGCCGGAACTTGGCAGGATGTTTGCGGAACATCAGCGATAAAAAAGCCTCCCCACTGTGGTGGGGAGGCTTTTGTGCACTTAATCCTGCTCCAGCTCCAGCAGATACTCCTTTACCTCCAGCCCGTAGGCGTAGCCGGTGAGGGAGCCGTTGGCACCCACCACCCGGTGGCAGGGCTGGATGATGGCAATGGGGTTGCAGTGGCAGGCCCCGCCCACGGCGCGGGCGGCCTTTGGTTTGCCGAGGGCCGCGGCCAGCTGACCGTAGGTGCGCACCTCGCCGTAGGGAATCTTGTTCATCTCGGCCCAGACCGCTTTCTGGAAGGCGGTGCCTTTGGGGGCCAGCGGCAGGTCGAACTCCCGCCGTGCCCCGGCAAAGTATTCGTTGAGCTGCTCTTCGGTTTCCTGCAGCAGGGGCGTCTCGCAGACCTTGCGGGGCAGCGGCTCCAGGTCCGGCACGCCGTCCGGGCACAGCTGTACCCCGCACAGGGCGTCGTCCTCTTCCTCCAGCCGCAGGGTGCCCAGCATGCTGTTGATGTACCAGACGTTCAAAAAACCAACGCTTCCTTTCTGGCCAGAATGTGCTATACTGATGGTATCTTAACACAAAATCAGCCATGAGGAAAGGGGCGTTTGCGTTTATGGTACAGGCATTGGAAGAGATTCTGGCAAAGAGCAGCCGCATCGTCTTTTTTGGCGGGGCGGGAGTGTCCACCGAGAGCGGCATCCCGGATTTCCGCAGTGTGGATGGGTTGTATCACCAGAAATACGACTACCCGCCGGAGACCATTCTCAGCCACACCTTCTGGGAACAGAACCCGGAGGAGTTCTACCGGTTTTACCGCGATAAGCTCATTGTAAAGGGAGCCAAGCCCAACGCCGCACACCTGCGTCTGGCAAAGCTGGAAAAGCAGGGCAAGCTGAAGGCCGTGGTCACCCAGAACATTGACGGGCTGCATCAGGCCGCGGGCAGCAAGACCGTGTACGAGCTGCACGGCAGCACCCTGCGCAACTACTGCACCCGCTGCGGGGCCTTTTATGATGTGGACTACATCGCCAACAGCACCGGGGTGCCCCGCTGCGAAAAATGCGGCGGCATCGTCAAGCCGGATGTGGTGCTGTATGAGGAAGGTCTGGACGAGGAAGTGCTGTCCGGCGCGGTGAACGCCATCCGCCACGCGGACACCCTCATCATCGGCGGCACCAGTCTGGTGGTGTACCCGGCGGCCGGGCTCATCCGGTATTTCCGGGGCGACCATCTGGTGGTGATCAACATGCAGCCCACCGGGGCCGACGCCCAGGCAGACCTGTGCATTGCCAAGCCCATCGGGCAGGTCCTGAGCGAGGACGTCGTGTTGGAATAAGGCAGCGCGGTTTCGAGCCGGTTCGCACCCGCTTTTCGGTATGCTGAGAGCATTCCAGAAAAGAATGGGGGACCCAAAATGATTCAGGTTTGTGACCCGCCGCGGGTGCGGCCGGTGCGGCGGTTTTCCGCCGAGGAATTCTGTTTTCTGCTCCGGGGCGAGGCAGGCAGTCTTTACCGCCCCCGCAGCGAGGTGCTGCGGATGCTTACCGTAGGCGAGGTGTGCGGCGTGTGCGATGCCGCCGGGGTTCCGGCCGGAGCCGTACTGCTCCAACCGCTGAACGCTGACACCGCTCTTGCCGCGGCCCTGCGGGCCTGGGCAGGCTGGCGCGGTGTGGAGGGTGGGCAGTTCCTCACGCCGCCGGTGCTGCATCAGCCCGATGCTGCCGAACCGCTGCTCCGGGCGGCCTTTGCCCGGGCGGAGCGCCTTGCCCGGGGCGGGCGGGTGCTGGCGGTGCTGGAATGCACCGCGCAGTCCGACGCACTGCTGCCGTTGTACATCCGGCAGGGGCTGGCGCTGCGGGCCCTGCGCCCGCTGAACAGTCTGGCACCCTGCTTTGTGCTGGCCGCCGGGTGCGCGGCCCGGGACCCGGTGCCGGTGTGGGTGCCGCTGCAGGACCGTGCCCGGCTGGCCCGTCTGCTGGCAAGCGGGTATGCGGCACTGGACAGCCGACAGACCGCCGGGCAGGAGACCTTGCTGGCTATGTACCCGGCATAACAACTAGAGTGTGAAAAAGAGAGGAAGAACCATGAAAGCAGTCATTCTGGAAAGCTATGTGATGGAGCCGGGCGACCTGGACTGGTCCGGTGTGAAGGCGCTGGTGCCCGACACCGTGAGCTATGTGCGCACCGCCTATGAGGAGATCGCGCCCCGCATCGGGGACGCCGATCTGGTGCTGTTGAACAAGTGCCGCATCGACGAAAACATTCTGGCCCAGTGCCCCAACCTGAAATGGGTGGGCATTATCGCCACAGGCACCGACAATCTGGACCTGGAAGCCTGCCGCCGCCATGGCGTGGCCGTGGCCAACGTGCCGGGCTACTCCACCTACAGTGTGGCGCAGATGACCTTCAGTCTGCTGCTGGCCATCTGCCAGTGTGCTGAGCGCTACAACCGCGCCATGAAAGCGGGTCATTGGCAGTTGGACATCCCGGCGGAATATGGCCTGCTGCCCCAGATGGAGCTGCTGGACAAAACCTTTGGCGTGTACGGCTACGGCAGCATCGGCCGCCAGACTGCCCGCATCGCCCGCGCCTTTGGCATGAAGGTGCTGGTGTGCACCCGCACCGTGCGCCCGGAGTACGCAGAGGACGGGGTGGAGTTTGTGGACGTTGACACCCTGCTGGTCCGCAGCGATGTGCTCAGCCTGCATTGTCCGGCCACGCCCGCTACCCGGGGGCTCATCAATGCCGGGGCACTGGCCAAGGCAAAGCCCGGCATGATCCTGCTGAACACCGCCCGCGGTGCGCTGGTGGACGAGGAAGCCGTGGCCGATGCCCTGCAGAGCGGGCAGCTGGCCTATTATGGGGCCGATGCCTTTGGCACCGAGCCGCTCCCGCAGGACAGCCGCCTGCGCAGTCTGCCCAATGCCATCCTCACGCCGCACATCGCCTGGACCACCAAAGAGGCCCTGCAGCGGCTGATGGACATCACCGCCCGCAACCTGCGCACCTGGCTGGAGAGCAGCGGGGAGCACATTGTGAACGGCTGAATTTTATCCCGAAAAATGAGAAGCCCGGAGGCGTCTGATGCTTCCGGGCTTCTTTGCGCAAAAAATCAGTCGATGGTGGTCTTGGTACGACCCACGCCCAGCACGGCGGTGCTGATCTTTTTCCAGCTGTTGCAGCCGCACACCCCGTCCACCGAGAGACTGGTGCGCCGCTGGTAACCGCGCAGGGCTTCCTCGGTGCGGGCACCGAATACGCCGTCGATGCGGCTGCCGGTCTGGTAGCCCAGGGTGGAAAGAGCGTCCTGCAGGATCATCACATAGCAGCCCCGGCTGCCCCGCCGCAGGGTGGGGTAGCCTGCCGTGGTGCCGCTGCAGGCGGGGGTGCCGTAGCGGCGGTCCATGTGCACCCAGGTGGGGGTCTGGCTCAAAGGCTCCACATAGCCCCAGGCCCCGGTGTTCCGGGCCGCGTTGTAAATGGCGGTGCGCTTGGTCTGGGTCAGGCTCTGGCCCACGTCGAGTGCCACGCCTGCATAGTGCTGGCTGCGGGTGCCGTGGCCGCCCTCCCAGATGCGCCGGAAAGCATACCCCACCGGGATGCTCTTGCCGTATTTGCGGCGGGTCAGGTTCCAGGCTTCCATAGCGGCAATGGTGGTCCACAGGGTGGGACTGGCCGATTTGCCCCGGAACTCCCGCACCCGCAGGGTGGTGCCGGTGCTGTAGGGCATGGGGTCGTTCTCGTTGAGGTTGGCGTAGGTGTACACCTTGTTTTCGTAGGCGTCGTAGATCAGAAGCCGTGCCATGGCTCACTCCTCCTTGTCGCAATTGCAGCTCTGGGCCTGCAGGGCGGCCCAGGTCTCGCGGTTCACGATGCCGTTTACCGGGTGCAGTCCCGCCTGCTGCTGGACAGCCCGCACGGCAGCGGCGTCTGCCGCGCCAAAGCGGTTATTGTCGGCCACATAGTCCTCACCGCAGGAAAGCTGTGCCCGGCGGTTGAGCCAGCGCTCCACCTGTCCAACCTCCTGCCCGGCGCTGCCCTCGGCGATGGCGCGCCCCGGGTAAGCGGTGCTGGGTGGGATGTCTCTATCGGGGTTCGGGGCGTGGGCGGCCAGCTGCAAACTCAGCGCTTCTACTGCCGTCCAGGTGTCGGCATCGGCAATGCCGGTCTGCTCCAGCCCAAGCAGTTGCTGGGCGCTGCGGGTGGCGGCGGCTGTCTCGTCGGTGTACTGGTCGGAGAGGGGCGGGTTTTCCACGCTGTCAAAGTAGTAGGCAATGCGCTGCAGCAGAAGGGCGTAGTACAGCACGGCACTGCCGCTGCTGCCGACCGTGAGCGGGGTGCCGGGGTAGGGCAGACGCTTCAGCGTGACCACCGGCCCGGAACTGCGCAGCTGGCTGGCGCGGCCATAGAGGGAATTCCATGTGGTGCGCCCTACCACGCCGTCCACGGTAAGCCCCGCAAACCGCTGGTACGCCCGCACCGCGCGCTCAGTATCCGCGCCAAATTTGCCGTCAATGCTTACCGGTGGGATGCTGCTCTCGTAGGCGCTCATGAGGTAGAGATAAAATTGCAGCTCCCGCACCGCCATGCCGGAGGAGCCATTGCGCAGCACGCCGGGGTACTCGCCGGGGCGCAGACTGGACGAAAGCAGCTTGTTGGCGATGTCGTTGTACACCTCATACAGCTTGTTCCAGGTGATACGGCCCACCACGCCGTCGCTGGTCAGGCCGAAATAGCTCTGGAACCGCCGCACGGCGGCTGCGGTGGCGGAGCCGAATTTTCCGTCCACCGTCACGTTGGCAAGGCTCGTGTACACGGTGCGGGCGATCTTGAGCCAGAACTGTACCAGCCGCACGTTCTGGCCGCTGGAACCCTCCCGCAGGGCGGTGCCGGGGTAGGCGTTGGGGGTGCCGTTGTCGGACTGGATGCTGCGGAACTGGTCGTATACCTCGGTCCAGGTGGTACGGCCCACCACGCCGTCCACGGTCAGGCCGTATTTGCGCTGGAAGGCCCGCACCGCTGCGGCGGTACCGCTGCCGAACACGCCATCCACTGTCACCGAGGGGATGGCGCTTTCGTACTGCGCCAGCGTGTTCAGCCAGAATTGCAGCTGCTCCACGGCGCTGCCGGTGGAGCCGGTGCGCAGGACCGTGCCGCCCCAGGTGCCGTCCGAGAGGGTGCCGCTGGAAGTCTCGCCCTCGCTGGTCAGCTCGGCCAGATCCTTGACCGACACATAGATATAGCTGATCTTATACCAGGTCTGGCGGCCCACCACGCCGTCGGCGGTCAGATTGAACTGCTTCTGGAACGCCCGCACCGTGGCGGCCATCCGGCTGCCGAATACCCCGTCCACAGTCAGTTTGCCAAGGAAGGGGTAGTCCTTGGTGATGCGGTTCAGCTGCCGCTGCAGGGTGAACACCGCCGTGCCGCTGTCTCCCTGCCGGAGGGGCGAACCGGGGTAGCTCTGGGGGATGGACTGGATGTTGCTGGTACGCACGATCTCGATATCGCTGCCGTAGTAGTAGCGCAGGATCTGTAAAGCGCTGCGCCCGTTGTTGGCCAGCGTCACCGTGCCCCACTGCTTGAGTCCCGGGCAGGTGACCGACTTGCCGTCGCAGTATTCGGAGTAATAGGGGTTCACGGTGCCGCGCTTGCGCAGATAGGTGTTGAAGATGTCGTCCGTGATGCGCACCATCACCTCGAACACAGTGCGGCCGTGGACGTAATACTGGTCGTAGCTGGTGGAGTTGGTGATGTTGAAGGTGTAGCCCTTGCTGGGGTACCACTCGGTGTAGATGCGGTTCAGCGCCAGCGAGATCTGGCAGTGGATGTTGGCCCGCAGGGCCTGCTCCGGCCACGGGGAGCAAAATAACCCAACTGGCCAAAGCTGTCTGCCCGGACTGCCGCAAGGCACGGAGCGAGATGCAGGAACTGGTCCGGGCGGCCTCCTCGACTGGCGCAAAGAAATCGGACATGCGCTGCTTTTATGGATCAATATATGAAATTTTATTGAAAATCCCTCATGGCGGTGGTAATATAATCCTATATCTCTGTCGTGCTGTACCTATGCCTTTTTGCGGTGTTCGGGAGTGCAGAACGACAGCTGCCCAAGAGTTGTGAGGAGAACGATTTGATGAACAAAAGAACATTGCACCGCATGTTTTCAGTGCTTATGGCACTGGTGATGGCGGTCTCCCTGCTGACCGGATGCGGAACAAAAAGCGCAGAACAGGTACAGGAGCAGGAGGATGCCCAGACCATTCAAGTGTATCTGTGGACCACCGGCCTGTACGAAAACTATGCGCCCTATATCCAGGCGCAGCTGCCGGATGTGAATATCGAGTTCATCGTCGGCAACAACGATCTGGATTTTTACAAGTTTTTGCAGCAGAACGGCGGTCTGCCGGATATCATCACCTGCTGCCGCTTCTCGCTGCACGATGCGGCTCCCTTGAAGGACAGCCTGATGAACCTTGCCTTGACCAACGAGGCGGGCGCTGTGTACAACACCTACCTCAACAGCTTCAAAAACGAGGATGGCAGCGTGAACTGGCTGCCGGTCTGTGCTGACGCACACGGCTTTGTGGTCAATCGCAGCCTTTTTGAGCAGTACGATATTCCTCTGCCCACCGATTACGAGAGCTTCGTTTCGGCCTGTCAGGCGTTTGAGAAGGTAGGCATCCGGGGCTTTGCCGCCGATTATGCCTACGACTACACCTGCATGGAAACGCTGCAGGGGCTTTCCGCTGCCGAGCTTACCACGACTGATGGGCGCAAGTGGCGCACTGCTTACAGCGACCCTGCCAGCACCGCACGGGTGGGTCTGGACGACACCGTGTGGCCGGGGGCGTTTGAGCGGATGGCGCAGTTCATTCAGGATACCCACCTCACGGCAGACGATCTTGCGTTGAATTACGACGATGTGACCGGAATGTTCCGGAACGGAGAAGTTGCCATGTACTTTGGCAGCTCTGCCGGTGTCAAGATGTTTCAGGATGAGGGCATCGACACGATCTTCCTGCCCTTCTTCAGCCAGAACGGCGAAAAGTGGATCCTGACCACCCCGTATTTCCAGATCGCTCTGAACCGTGACCTCGAGCAGGACACCGCGCGCCGCGAAAAAGCCATGAAGGTGCTGAACGTCATGCTCTCCGAGGAGGCGCAGAGCCGCATCGTTGCCGACGGGCAGGATGTGCTGAGCTACAGCCAGAATGTCCCTCTGCGCCTGACCGAGTACATGAAGGACGTGCGCGATGTGGTGGAAGAAAACCACATGTATATCCGCATCGCCTCCAACGATTTCTTTGCCGTCTCCAAGGACGTTGTCTCCAAAATGATCGCAGGTGAGTACACGGCACAGCAGGCTTATCGTGCGTTCAATGCCAAGCTTCTTGCCGAAGAAACGCCTGCCGATGACGAGATCGTGCTGACCTCCGGGAAGAGCTATTCCAATGTCTTCCACGCAAACGGCGGCAGCGCCTCCTTCTCCGTCATGGCGAACACGCTGCGGGGCGTTTATGGCACCGATGTGCTGCTTGCCACCGCAAACAGCTTTACCGGCAGTGTGCTGCAGGCAGACTATAATAAGAAAATGGCCGCTTCCATGATCATGCCCAACGGTCTGATGTCCCGCCAGCGCACCATGACCGGCGCAGAGCTGAAGGAGACAGTCCGCGCCTTTGTGGAGGGCTGCAAGGGTGGGTTTGTACCCTTCAACCGCGGCTCTCTGCCGGTGGTCAGCGGCATTGCCGTGGAGGTCAAAGAGGCAAGCGGCAGCTATACCCTGACCGGCATCACCCGGAACGGACAGCCGCTCCGGGACGACGACACCGTTACCGTGACCTGTCTGGCAGCGGAAAAACAGATGGAAGCGCTGCTTGCGAGCGAAAGAGGCACGTCTTTGGGCGGAGATACATGGGTAAAAAACAGATGGCGCGATCATGTCTCCGGCGGCGGCGCAGCGCTTGCAGAGCCTGAAAACTACATTGCATTGAGGTGAGCGGGATGGCAGACGAAAAGCACGAATCCAAACGAAACTGCCATCCCCAGCAAAAATGGCCCCCTGTTGCTGCCATCCTTCTTCTGGTCTTGCTGATAGCAGGTTTCAGCGTTCGGTACATCTCGTTTGTGTCCCAGACCATCTATCAGGAAAGCACCTCGCATCTGGAAGAGGTGCTGCATAAATCCAACAATATGCTGAAGGAGATGGTGCGCAAAAACCTGACCTATCTGCACTTGTACAACGACTTTTTGGAAAACACTTCCGATGAAGCCGAAATTCAGGCGTATATCGAGAAAGCGCAGCAGTCGACCGGATTTGTCGGCTTTTACTTTCTTACCTACGACGGCAACTACATGACCGTGACCGGAGAGACCGGCTACCTTGGCTTACAGACCAATCTGGACGAAAAGCTCTCCAAGGGCGAGGATATCGTCATGAACACGGCGCTGCCCGGCAAGCCCCAGATGCTTGCTTTCATCTGTCCCGAAACGCAGGGCAGCTACCGGGGCTTTGCCTATGATGCCATTGCCATCGCCTACTACAATGATGCGGTGCTGAAATTGCTGGACAACTCTGCCTTTGAGGGCAATGCCAGCAACTATGTCATCTACCCGGACGGCCGGGTGATCATCGATAATTCCGTAAACCGCAAGGAAACGGTCTACAACTTCATTGCCATGCTGCGCGCGCATTCCGATCTTTCTGAGAAACAGGTCCTTGCTCTTT
>ENA-UEQK01001558-UEQK01001558.1-human-gut-metagenome-genome-assembly--contig:-NODE-1558-length-13921-cov-12.479413_pt1 | contig 13921 bp, 13 predicted proteins | sample MGYA00242939_ERZ507942 | MGnify/ENA primary metagenome ERZ507942 (study PRJEB26167, sample SAMN06115485) | human gut metagenome | host: Homo sapiens | place: China:Chongqing | collected 2015-03-30... | reverse complement strand
GTGGACGCCGGTGTGGTGGAAGCCGCCCAGTCCATGGGTGCCTCCACCTTCCAGATCATCTGGAAGGTCTACCTGCCGGAAGCCAAGCCCTCTCTGGTGCTGGGCGGTGCGATCTCCATCGTCACCATTCTGGGCTACACCGCCATTGCCGGCACCGTGGGTGCAGGCGGTCTGGGCGACATCGCCGTGCGGTACGGCCACCAGCGGTTCATCACCTCGGTGATGTGGGTTACGGTGGTGATCCTGATCGTCATGGTGCAGGTGGTGCAGTCCCTGTTCAACTGGCTGTCCAAGAGGATCGACAAGCGGCTGGATACCGGCACGAAAAAGCCAGGCACTTTCGATCTTCTGTCCCGTCTGGCTCACACCAAATAAGCACTTTCGCGCTTCATCTCTCTGTTTTCATCGCCTGTCCCTGATCCTCTGTGCACAAGGGTGCTTCGGCAAGCGTTTGAAAGATATTGCTTTAAATTCATTATTTTAATTGGAGGAAAAGAACATGAAGAACAAGATTCTGGCCACTCTGCTGGCTCTGTCTCTGGCTCTGTCTCTGGCAGCCTGCGGCAGCAAGAACGAAACCCCCGCTGACAACACCGCCGCTGACGACGCTCAGACCGAGCAGCCCGCCGAAAATCAGGAGACCGTCACCCTGAACGTGGCCGCTTCTCCCACGCCCCACGCCGAGATCCTGCAGCAGTGCGTGCCCATTCTGGCTGAGCAGGGCATCGACCTGCAGATCCACGAGTACAGCGACTATGTGGTTCCCAACACCGCTGTTGAGGACGGCGAGGAGGACGCCAACTACTTCCAGCACATTCCCTATCTGGACGACTTCAACACCACCCGCGGCACCCATCTGGTGAGCGTCACCGGCGTTCACATCGAGCCTATGGGCATCTATGCCGGCAAGTCCGCTTCTCTGGACGAGCTGCCTGACGGCGCTACCGTGGCTGTCCCCAACGACGCCACCAACGAAGGCCGCGCACTGCTGCTGCTGGAGAAGCAGGGCCTCATCAAGCTGGCTGACGACTCCAACCTCTCCTCCACTCCCAAGGACATCGTGGAGAATCCCAAGAACCTGACCTTCACCGAGGTGGAAGCCGCTACCGTTCCCAGCATCGTGTCCGAGGTGGACATTGCTGTCATCAACTCCAACTACGCCATGGGCGCAGGCTTCAACCCCGTTGAGGACGCTCTGGCTCTGGAAGCTTCCGACTCTCCCTATGTGAACGTTCTGGTCTGCAAGGAAGGCAACGAGAACAACGAGGCCATTCAGGCTCTGGCCGAGGCTCTGCACTCCGACACCGTGAAGAACTTCATCACCGAGAACTACGGCGGCGCTGTGGTTGCTGTTGACTGAGTTCCCGCTTCATGCGCTCCCCCGGCTGAGCCGGGGGAGCGTTTCTTTGTGCAGTTTTTCTCCTGTTTCCTCTTGCGGAGAATAACCCACCGTGCTACAATGTTGAAAAAGCCGCCGGAAGGCGGCAGATCTTTCCTGTAGGAGTTAGAGAACTCTTACTATCGGAAAGTCATTATTCCGGGGCCTGTACCCGTATCAGGAGGAAACCCATGATCCAGACGACGCTGAAAATTGACGGTATGATGTGCGGTATGTGCGAATCCCACATCAACGATGCCATCCGCAAGGACTTTTCCGTAAAGAAAGTGACCGCATCCCACAGCAAGGGTACCTGCGTCATCCTCTCCGATGACGCGCTGGATGAGACCAGACTGCGGGACACCATCGACGCCACCGGCTATACGCTGCTGAACGTCCAGTTCCAGCCGTATGAGAAGAAGGGCGGCCTTGCCGGTCTGTTCCATCGGAAGTGACATTCCCTGCCCGGAAAAGAGCACGGACTGCCGCATCTGTAAGAATTTGATTCCATGAAATACTTCAAGAGAAATTAATCGCCTATCCGGATGATGATAATAACCACCGTATCAAGGTGAAGCTGAAGGGCTTGCTGTCTGTGAAAAGCAGACAGCAAGCCCTTTCGGCTGCTTGAACAATTTTTAATATTGTCTGACTTTTTTGGGTGCTTCATTTCCGGGGGGCTGCTTCTCTTTATGGCTGTTTTCTGTCATGCGCTCAGATGCGGCATTCCACCGGGCCGCGGCCGGTCAGAAGAACGGTGCGGTCAAATCCCGCTGCCGTTGCCAGCGCTTCCGCATCATCATAGCCGTAGAGCAGGGTGTCCGTGCTGTGGCTGTCAGAGGTGAGGATGATCTGCCCGCCCATGGAGCGCCATTCCCGCAGCAGGAACAGGGCGGGGTATGGCGCGTCCCGGTATCCCCGCGCCATGCCGCCGGTGTTGATCTCCAGCAGCGTAACGCAGGGGTCAACGGCGTGAAGCGCCTCCAGCGCCGCTTTCTGATAGCGGGGGGCGGATTCGTCGAAGAATCGGTTTTCTCTGTTGAGCTTGGTGATGAGATCCAGATGCCCCAGAATAGTGGGCTTTCTGGCAGCTACCCGCATGACCTCCTGAAAATATCCTTCCGCCACGGCCAGAGCATCCCCGCCGCAGGCATCGTCCCGGCAGGCGAGAAAGGAAGCTTCGTCCCAGTCGGCGGCGTAGCATACGCCGTTCTCCCGCCGCTGATAGTGCGCCGAGCCGATCCAGTAGTCGAAGCCCTCCGGCAGAACGTCGGACTGGCTGTCCCACTCCAGCCCCAGCAGTACTTCCATCCGGCCGCGGTACTGCTCCCGCACCGCCAGAATCTGACGGCGGTATTCCGTCATGTCCGCAGGCAGCGTGAAGCCCTCGTCCGTAGCAAGGGGAGTGTGGCTGTGGCAGGACACGCCGTAATACCGCACCCCTGCGTCAAAGGCGGCGGCCGCCATGGCTTCCAGCGAATCCCTGCCGTCGCAGAGGTCGGCGTGGGTGTGGACGGAACAGGCCTTGGGCGTCAGGATCATTGCATCCGCTCCTGCTTGACCTTGTGATCCACCACATGACGCTTTTCCAGCTCCCGGGTGATGTCCTCCACGGAAATGCCCATCTGCACCATCAGCACCATGACGTGGTAAGTCAGATCCGCGATCTCATAGATTGTCTCCTCCTTATCCTCCTTGCGGCCGCCGATGATGACCTCGGTACACTCCTCGCCCACTTTCTTCAGGATCTTGTCCAGCCCCTTTTCAAAGAGGTAGGTGGTGTAGCTGCCCTCCTTGGGACTGGTCTTGCGGCCTTCGATCAGGCGGTAAAGTCCCTCATAGCTGAACTGCTTCAGCTCCGGGGAAAGATACAGCTGGTTGAAAAAGCAGCTTTCGCTGCCGGTGTGGCAGGCGGGGCCATCCTTTACGACCTCCACCACCAATGCGTCGCCGTCGCAGTCAGCGGTGATGCTGACCACATGCTGCACGTTGCCGGAGGTGTCACCCTTGCGCCACAGCTCCTGACGGCTGCGAGACCAGAAGCAGGTGCGCCGCTCATCGATGGTGATGGCGAGGCTTTCCCGGTTCATGTAAGCCAGCGTCAGAACTTCCTTGGTGTAGTGATCCTGCACAATGGCGGGGATCAGCCCCTTTTCGTCAAATTTCAGTTCCATGATGGATTCCTTCCTCTCTCATAATTCGGCGGATGCGGCTCACAGCCGCATTTCCACGCCCCTGCCCCGCAGAAACTGCTTCAGTGCCCGGATGTCCACCTGCCGGGTGTGGAAGATGGAGGCTGCCAGCCCGGCGTCAATGCCGGAGTGGGTGAACAGCTCCGCAAAATGCTCCATACTGCCGGCGCCGCCGCTGGCGATGATGGGAACGCTGACCCGCGCGGCCAGCGCGTCCAGCATTTCCAGATCAAAGCCGTTTTTCACGCCGTCGGTGTCAATGGAGTTCAGCACGATCTCACCTGCGCCGGATTCCACGCCCCGCACGGCCCAGTCCATGGCGTCAATGCCGGTATCCTCCCGGCCGCCCTTGGCAAACAGGCGGAACTGTCCGTCTACCCGCTTGACGTCCATGCTCAGCACCACGCACTGGTCGCCGTATTTCTTTGCCGCCGCTCCGATCAGGCCCGGATCGGCAATGGCACCGGAGTTGACGCTGACCTTGTCCGCGCCGCATTTCAGCACCCGGTCAAAATCATCCAGCGTGCGGATGCCGCCGCCTACCGTCAGGGGAATGAAGATCTCGCTGGCTACCCGCCGCAGAATATCCGTGAACAGCCCTCGCCCCTCCACGGAGGCGGTGATGTCGTAAAACACCAGCTCGTCCGCGCCGGAGGTGTTGTAGAAATGCGCCAGCTCCACGGGATCCGCCATATCCCGCAGACCCTCAAAGTTGGTTCCCTTTACCACCCGTCCGTTCCTGACGTCCAGACAGGGAATGATGCGCTTGGCTAACATGAACCCACCTCCTCAATGACGGTTTTCAGATCCAGCCGCCCGGTATACAGCGCCTTGCCCAGAATGGCGGCGCTGGTGCCGATCCGCTGCAATTCCCGCAGCTCGTCCAGAGAGCTGACGCCGCCGGAGGCTGTCACGTTCAGACCTTCGATCGCTGATAGCTCCCGGTACAGGGCGAGGTTCGTCCCCCGCTCCGCGCCGTCCCGGCTGATATCGGTGTAAATGACCGTGCCGACGCCGGCCTTGTACAACCGGCGGCAGAAGTCCACGCCCTTTTCATGGGACAGCTCCTTCCAGCCGTTGATGGCCACATAGCCGTCCCGTGCGTCCACGCCCACGGCAATCTGATCGCCGTATTTCCGGGCCATGCGCTCTGTGAAGGCAAAGTCCTTCACCGCGATCGTGCCTAAAATGCAGCGGCTCACTCCCAGATCCAGATACTGGCGGATGCGCTCCTCCGTGCGGATGCCGCCGCCCACCTCGATGTAAAGGCCGCCCTGTCGGGCAATGGCGGCAATGGAGTCAAAATTGGCCAATGTGCCGTCCTTGGCGCCGTCCAGATCCACCACATGGAGATACGTTGCTCCGGCGGCAAGAAAGTCCCGCGCCACGGCGCAGGGGGCCTGCCCGTAAACGGTCATCTGATCGTAATCGCCCTGATAAAGACGCACCACCTGCCCGCCGGACAGGTCGATTGCAGGAAAAATCTGCATGGGGTTCTCCTTTCTCAAAGTTCCGCAAAGGCCCGCAGCAGCCGCAGCCCCGCGTCGCCGGATTTTTCCGGGTGGAACTGAGTTCCCCAGACATTGCCCCGCCGCACAGCGCCGGTCACCGCCACATTGCCGTATTGGGAGGTTCCCAGCGTGCTGTCCGCGCAATTCCTGGCGTAAAAGCTGTGGACATAGTAGACGTATTCGCCGTCCCTGAAGTATTTGAACAGGGGATCGTCCTTTACGATGTGCAGGCTGTTCCAGCCCATGTGGGGAACCTTCAGCGCCGGATCAGTCAGGTCGCCCCGCAGATCTGCCACCTCACCGGGAACCAGCCCCAGACCGACGTGCTCCCCGTATTCAAAGCTGCGGTCAAACAGCAGCTGCATTCCAAGGCAGATGCCTAAAAAGGGCTTGCGGGCGCTTTCAGCCAGCAGTACCGGCACCAGACCGGTGTCGTCCAGCTTGGCGCGGGCGTCTCCGAACGCGCCTACGCCGGGAAGAATGATGCGGTCGGCGGCCCGAAGCTGATCTGCGTCGCGGGTGATGATGGTCTCCAATCCCAGCGCTTTCAGGCTGGAGGACAGGGAAAACAGGTTTCCCACGCCGTAATCTACAATGGCAGTCATGGTATCAACTCACTTTACAGAGCACCCTTGGTACTCGGAATGTCGTTCAGATGCTTTGCGTCCATGGACACGGCCTGCTTCAGCGTCCGGCCCATGCCCTTGAATACGGCCTCCAGAATGTGGTGGGTATTCTCTCCCGCCATCTGGCGGATGTGGATGGAGGCGGGGCAGTTCCGCACAAAGGCCAGCCAGAATTCCTTGGCCAGCTCCGTGTCAAAGGTGCCGACCTTTGATGCGGGCAGCTCCACCGCCCAGCCCAGATAGTCCCGCCCGGAGAGGTCGCAGGCGCACAGTACCAGCGTCTCGTCCATGGGCAGCAGGAACTGGCCGTAGCGGGTGATGCCCCGCTTGTCGCCCAGCGCCTGCGTAAATGCCTGCCCCAAACAGATGCCGATGTCCTCCACGCTGTGATGGTCGTCCACATCGGTGTCGCCGCGGCAGCATACCGACAGGTCGAAGTCTCCGTGGCGGGCAAACAGCGTCAGCATATGATTGAGAAAGCCGCAGCCGGTGTCAAGCTTCGCCTTCCCGGTGCCGTCCAGTTCCAGTGACAGCCGGATCTGCGTCTCCATGGTGTCCCGATTGATGCTTGCAGTCCGCATACTCCATCCTCCTTTACCGATTTTGCAGCAGCCCGGCGATGGTGTTTACCAGCGCCGTCATCTGCGCCTGAGAGCCGATGGTGATCCGCACGAAATTCCGAATCCGATCCGCATCAAACCAGCGGACCAGAATTCCGTTTTCTTTCAGCCTGCGGTACAGCTCCCCGCCGGGTATGGCGTCCGTCCCGGCGAAAATGAAGTTGGTCTGAGAGGGCAGCACGGTGAAGCCCAGCTTTTCCAGTTCCTGTACCGTCCATGCGCGGCTGCTGCAAACGGCGGCGGTGCAGGCGCGAAAATAGTCCTCGTCCTCCATGGCGGCCGTTCCGGCCACCATGCTGAGACGGTTGACGTTGTAGGGATTGAAGCTGTATTTCACCCGGTTCAGCGCGGCGATCAGCGCCGGAGAGCCTATGGCGAAGCCCACCCGTCCGCCGGCCAGCGAACGGCTTTTGGACATGGTTTGTACAACCAGCAGGTTTTCGTAGTCGGAGATCATGGGAACGCAGCTTTCGCCGCCGAAGTCCACATAGGCCTCGTCCACAATGACCACCCGGTTCGGATCGGCTTCCAGCAGCCGCCGGATGTCCGAGCGGGGGACGGCCATGCCGGTGGGGGCGTTGGGGTTGGCAATGACGATGGTGCCGGGAAAGCCCATGTAGTCGTCCACGCACAGGGTGAAGTCCTCCCGCAGAGGGATCACCCTGGACTCCAGACCGAACAGCGCCACCTGAGACTTGTAGAAGCCGTAGGTGATGTCGGCGTAGGCCAGCGGCTTGCCTTCGCCGCAGAAAGCACGGAATGAAAAGGCGAGGATCTCGTCGGAGCCGTTGCCTGCAATGACGTTTTCCGGCTGCACATGACAGCGTCTGGCGATGGCTTCTGTCAGACTGGCGCAGGTGGGGTCGGAGTACAGGTTCAGTCTGGCGATCTCCGCGCCTGACAGGGCTTCCAGAACCTTCGGAGAAGGGGGGAAGGGGCTTTCGTTGGTGTTCAGCTTGATGTACTGCTGATCCTGCGGCTGCTCGCCGGGGGTGTAGGGGTCCAGCCGCCCGGCTTCTCTGGAAAGGAACTTGCTCATTGTGGGTTTCCTCCTTGGTTCGTTCGGATCAGCGCGGAACGGGCGTGGGCTTCCAGCCCCTCCCGCCGTGCAAAGTCCGCAATACGCTCCGCCACCGGAGCCAGCGCCTCCTGCGTGTAATACAGGAAGCTGGATTTCTTCACAAAATCATCCACGCTGAGGGGACTGGAAAACCGGGCCGTGCCGCTGGTGGGCAGGGTGTGGTTGGGGCCTGCGAAATAGTCGCCCAGCGCCTCCGGCGTGCAGCGGCCCAGAAAGATGCTGCCTGCGTTTTTCACCCGCGGCAGCAGGGCGAAGGGGTCCTCCACGCACAGCTCCAGATGCTCCGGGGCAATGAGGTTGGCCGCGTCCACCGCCTTTTCCAGACTGTCGGTGACGATGATGCGTCCATTGGCCTGGATGGACTTCCGGGCGATGTCCTGCCGGGGCAGAGTGCTGAGCTGGCTTTCCAGCTCTTTCTGCACCGCTTCGGCAAGGCGGCGGCTGTCCGTCACCAGAACGGCGGAGGCCAATACGTCATGCTCCGCCTGACTGAGCAGGTCTGCCGCGACCCATGACGGGTTGCAGCCGCCATCTGCCAGCACCAGTATTTCACTGGGGCCTGCGATCATGTCAATGGCCACCAGACCAAACACCTTGCGCTTGGCGGTTGCCACAAAAATGCCGCCGGGGCCGACGATCTTATCCACTCTGGGGACGCTCTCCGTGCCGTAGGCCAAAGCGGCCACTGCCTGTGCGCCGCCGATTTTGAAGATCCGGTCCGCACCGGCAATGCGGGCCGCTGCCAGCGCTTCGGCGCTGATGCGGCCATTCTTATCCGGCGGCGTCACCACCACGATCTCCCGCACCCCTGCGATTCTGGCGGGGATCACGTTCATCAGAATGGTGGAGGGGAAGGCCTTCGGCGCGCTGGGGACACAGATGCCCACCCGTTCGATGGGGGTGTACCGCTGGCCCATGACGATGCCGGGGCGGTCGGTGAGGGAGAAGTCACGGTGTACCTGCTGTTCATGGAAATGACGGATGTTTTCCGCCGCCATGTTCAGCGTTCGGATGAACTCCGCGTCCAGCGAATCCCACGCCGCATCCAGCTCTGCCTGTGATACTTGCAGCTTCTGTAGTTCAGCGCCGTCGAAGCGGCGGGTGTAGTCCCGCAGAGCATCGTCCCCCCGTTCTCTGACGGCGGCCAGCACGGCGTCCACAGCTTCGTCCACGCCGGTTTCCTGCCGGATATCCCGGTTCAGAATGTCCTCCGGGGACAGCTCATTGAATTGCAGAATGGGGATCATGCTTCCGTCACCTCCGTCAGCTTGCTCAGCAGCGTCTCAATTTCCCGGTGCTTGAACTGGTAGCTGGCACGGTTGGCAATGAATCGGGCGGAGATGGGCATGAACTCCGTCAGCACCGCCAGATTGTTCTCTTTCAGCGTTGTGCCGGTTTCCACAATGTCTACAATGACGTCGGACAGTCCCAGAATGGGCGCCAGCTCAATAGAGCCGTTGAGCTTGATGATATCGATGTCCCGCCCCTGCGCGGCGTAATAACTCTTGGCAATGTTGACAAATTTGGTGGCGACCCGCAGGGTGCGGCCGGGATCGTCGTTGAAATCCTTGGGGCCTGCCACGCACATCCGGCACTTGCCGAGGCCCGTGTCCAGCAGCTCATAGACGTCCGCGCCGGACTCGGTAAGAATGTCCTTGCCCACGATGCCGATATCCGCCGCACCATGCTCTACGTAGATGGCCACATCGCTGGGCTTTACGAGGAAGTAGCGGATGCCGGCCTCCGGGTTTTCCACCACCAGCTTCCGGGTGTCGTTGTAATTTTCAGGGCAGCCGTAGCCCACGCCTGCCAGCAGATTGTATACCTTGTCGCCGAGACGGCCCTTAGGCAGAGCCACGTTCAGCATCCTGCGGCCGTCGGACGCGGCAGGCGCGTCCTGCCCCATGCGGGCCAGCTCGTCCAGATACAGCGCGTAGCCGATGGCCCGCGCACCGGGGCGGAACTGTTCCGCCAGAGGATCGTAGCGTCCGCCCTTCAGAACGGCGCGGGGCAGACCTGTTACATAACCCTGCAAAACAAGGCCGTTGTAGTATTCCATGTCGTTGACCAGCGACAGATCCAGCTTCAGCCTGTCCGTTTCCCCCTGCGCTCCCAGCGTTCTGCACAGCGTGCGAAGCTCCGTTAGGGCTGCGCCCATGGCGGCGTTGAGAGCCAGCGGCTCCGCCGCTTCCAGCACGGTGTTCCATGAGCCGGACAGGCCGGACAGGCGGCAGAGGGCGTCGATTCCCTGACGGGACAGCCCCGCCTCCGCTGCACATTTTTGCAGTTCATGGCGGTTTTTGTCCCGGATGCAGGTCAGCAGCCGGGGACGGATGCTCTCCGGTGCGCCTACGGCGTCAAAAAGGCCGGTGACAAAGCCCATGTGGCTCAGCTCCAGCACATAGTCCCGCCCGGTAATGGCAAGGCTCTGGATGGCCAGAGAGACCGCCTGCGCCGTCACGGCGTCATCCGCCGCGCCGATGCATTCCAGCCCCATCTGGCTGATCTCCCGGAAGGTGTGGCTCTCCTGACTGGGGCGATACACATTTTCCAGATAGTAGAAGCGGCCGCAGCCGCCCGCCTCCACCTGAGCGTTCTTGGCAATGGACAGCGTTACATCCGGTTTCAAAGCCAGCAGCCGCCCGTCCAGATCCGTGAAGGTGATGACCTGCTCGCTGGAGAGGAAGCGGCTGTTTTCCCGATACAGGCCGTATTCCTCGAACCGCCCCATGTGGTACTGGCGGAAGCCCGCCTGCTCATAAAGCAGCCGCAGCTGCAAAGAAACCCGTTCCTGCGGTCTCAGAATATTCAAATCCAGTTCCATGGATCTTCCTCCTTATGGGGAATCCCCCGCTTTCTCTGATACTCTGTATTTTACTTTATTTTGGTAGCAAAGTAAAGTGGTAATTCGATAATTGCTTGCTTTCTGCGATTTGCATAATTGGCCCGGCGGAAGAATGGCCGGATACTGGGATTTTACACGCAGAACCGGCCTCTTGCAGCCGTGGCAGCGGGAATCCGAACCGGCGGGGGAGGATGCGCCGCGTTCCGGCAGGGGGGACGGATGATGGCGGTCAACAGAAAACCGGCAGCCCAAAGACTGCCGGTTTTATGATTTGTGTTACTGCGCCTTTTCCAGCTCCATCACGGCGTCAATGAGCATCTGCTGGGTGACGGGATAGGGCCAGACCCGGACATCGATGCCTGCCAGCGCCTTTTCCGTGACGGCGGGGAGATCCTCCGGCTTGGCGTGGATGTCCGCCAGACAGGTGGGCAGGCCGATGGACTTGCTGAAAGCCATCAGGCGGTCCCGCTCCTCATACTGCTTGTCGGCGGTGAGCATAACCAGAATACCGTAGGACACCACTTCGCCGTGGAGGTGGTGATTTTCCTCCATGGCAGGCAGGATGGTGAAGCCGTTGTACATGGCGTGGGCCATGCCGGAGGTGTAATCCACCTGAACGAAGTTGGAGACAAAGCCGGTGGAGATGATGATGGCCTCAATGATCTCCGTCAGCTCCGGCGTGACCTTGTGGGCCTCGCAGTCCGCCATGGCCTGCTTGCCCCAGCGGATGATGGGCGCGGCGCACATACTGCTCAGCGCAATGCCCATGGCGTCAGTGTGGGCGGGAACGTCATTGCGGGAGGAGATGGTACATTCATAGTGCTTGGCCATGGTGTCGCCCATACCGGCCCACAGGTAGCGCACCGGGGCGTTGGCGATGATCTCCGTGTTGATGAAGATGTGATTGGGGGGAATCTTGGAGAAGGAATATTCCCGCAGGCTGCCGTCCGGATGATAGACAATGCCCAGACTGGTGCAGGAGGCGCAGGTGGAGGCAATGGTGGGGAAGGTGAAGAAGGGGCGGTGGGTTTCGTGCGCCAGCACCTTGCAGGTATCAATGGCCTTGCCGCCGCCTACGGCGAAGATCATATCCGCGTCCGCCACCTGAGGACGGAGCATATCCATATTCTCACGGGAGGCCTCGCCGCCGTACCAGAAGGTGCCGGTGATCTCGATGCCGGATCCCTCCACAGCCTTGCGGATCAGGCTTTCCGCGGCAGCCAGCGCTTTCTTGCCGCCGATGATGGCGGCTTTTTTGCCGTAGGCCGGGCAGACGTTCACAATGTCGTCGTAGGCGTCAGGGCCTACGGTATATCCGGGGAAAAGAGATTTCTGCATGATAAACACCTCAAATTAAAATTCGATTGGATCTGCGGGAAAATCAGTCGGCAGCGACTGCACTGCCGCGGACGGCGCTGCGGGCTTCGGGAGCGGCTTCGGCGTCGTCGCTGTTGGCGTTGGCAAAGGCGTGCTCCTTGCAGTACTTGCGGTTCTTGTAAACGCCCACCGTCAGGAAGGGAACCACCACCACGGCGATGCCCAGATAGCCGCAGTAGCCGTAGCCGTACTTGATGATGTTGGTGAGACCGGCCATGGAAATGGTCATGGAGAGGACGATGATGAAGGCGGAAACAATGGCGCTGCGGACGGGTGCGGACTGGATGCCGCTGAACATGGGCAGCTTTTCAAACCGGGCCACGAAGCCGAAGATGGTGGTCACGCCGGTGGAGATGAGGCAGAGGAGCAGGCAGGTGCCGTACACGGCGACCATGGCGGGGATGCCGATGACCTTGCAGACGGTGAGGGTGGGAATGGTGGTGCCGCCCTCCACAGAGGTGTAAACGCTCTGCCAGTTCATGAGCATGAACACGGAGAGAACCAGCGCCACGGCGTTCATCACAAAGGAGATCCACATGGCCTTGGCGCAGCCTTCCTTGTTTTTCATGGTGGTGCCGCAGGCGATCATGGTGGGGAGGGTCACGCACTGGAATCCGGCGTAGGTGAAGGCGTTGAGAATGGCCTTGGGCATATTCATGAAGCCGGTGGTCTCGAAGTCGGCGGCCAGAACGGAGAAGATGCTGCTGTCGCTCTTGAAAATGCCGATGATGTAGATGCTGATGGCAGTGACCAGAATGGCCATGCCCATGTAGGTGGAAGCGGCCCGGACAATGCCTGCGCCGAAGATGGTGAGCATCAGGACGATAACGCCGACGATGGCAACGCCGATGTAGTAGTTGATGGTGAAGTAGTTATTCAGGGCGGAGGCGGCGCCGGAAATGGCGGCGGCAACGGCCATCAGCACCATGATGTAGAAAAAGACTTCAAAGGCCCATTCGATCTTGTCAAAGGGATGGTAGAGGGTTTCAAAGAGCTGCTTGTAGCTCTTCAGGCCGCGGGAGTTGTACATGATCATGGCCTCCCGCATGGTGAGGGTCAGAAGCAGCATGGCCGCAATGGCGGAGATCACGCCGGTCCAGCCCAGACCCACATAGTAGGTGTTGGCCTGGTTGCCGGTGGCGAAGCCGCCGCCCGCGTGAGCGGAAAACAGGACTGCGCCCACCGAGAAGGCGGCAAAGAAGGGGGTCTTGGGAACTTTGGTGTTGGGGTTCATGATTTCTTCCTCCTGCAAATGTTGTCCGATGGTTGGCAGGAAAAACAAAAAACCTTTCGTCGCTCCTGCCTTTTGGCAGAAGAGACGAAAGGTAGAAAACCCTCCGCGGTACCACTCTTCTTTGTTCCCTGTATTGGAAACACACTCAACGGGATACCATCATATCCCTGCTACTGTAACGGGAGCTCCCGTCTGCATCTACTTCCAATTCGACGCAGCCGCTGTACAGCCAGTTCGGCAGCTTGATCGCGCTGTGCCTCGCACCAACCGGCACTTCTCTGAGAGGATCGCCCTGCTTACTACTCTGTGTCATTGCGTTTGTGATGGTTGCATGATAGCAAAGCAGACCTGAAATGTCAACAGTCTTTTTCGGAATCCTGCCGTTTTTTAGCGAAGCTATCTTGAAAAATTTGGCTGTGCGCCTGCCTGCATTGTGAAAAACGACAAGGGAAAACAAGGGGCGTTTTTCAGCCCGCCGGCGGCTGATCGTTCGCGTTCTGCGCGGCGGCGGAAGCGGAGAGGATGCGAAAGACCTCTGGAAAATGACCGGCAAAAGCCGGCTTGCAGCGGCGCTTCCGCGGGGCAGACGGAAAAAATCACGGGGACTCGGCTGATACCGAATCCCCGTGATCTGTAATTTTGTGCGCGGCCATGCCGGACAGACACCGGGACGGAAACTGCCCCTTTCATGCGTGCCTGCGGCAAAGCCTTATCTGCTGCGTCCGTTCGGAGGTTACAGGAATTTACGCATCCCGTCCGTGGCGGAGGACACATCGCCGCTGATGGTCACGGTGAACTTGATGTTGTTCTGCTCACCGAACACGTCCAGCCAGTTCAGGAACTTCTCCGTCTCCGCATCCACATCGACGCCGATGGTCTTGCACAGGTTGTCGATAAACACCTGAGAGATGTCATAGTTGCCGGCATACAGACCGCTGATGAAGCCGCGGAACATCTCGTAGCTGTGCAGGTCGTATTCCTGCGCGTCGATCAGGCGGATATTATAATGAATGTTGTAGGACATATCGCGCTTCGGCTCAATGCAGACCACATTGCC
>ENA-UEQK01001549-UEQK01001549.1-human-gut-metagenome-genome-assembly--contig:-NODE-1549-length-13994-cov-4.519221_pt1 | contig 13994 bp, 9 predicted proteins | sample MGYA00242939_ERZ507942 | MGnify/ENA primary metagenome ERZ507942 (study PRJEB26167, sample SAMN06115485) | human gut metagenome | host: Homo sapiens | place: China:Chongqing | collected 2015-03-30... | reverse complement strand
CGTATGGAGGAGATTGCAAGATTTATCCTTAACAACTTCAATAAATCTACATTTGATGGAGAGTTTGACGCATTGTTCGCCGTGCAGTCTGTTCCTATGCTTATACGCTATTACAAAATTTTCAAATCGTTGAATCCTAAAATCCGTATAGGTGCAGTATTTACATACGCAGCCAATAATAGTCAGGATGATGAACAGACCGGTATGGGTACAGGGCAGTATGCAAAAGAGAGTGTGGGTGAGGCGGATGAACTGCAAGCCATCATGGACGATTATAATGAAAATTTCGGCACATCTTTTACCACAGAGAACTTCCGTGCTTACTATGATGACATCAATCTGCGCATGAAAAAGAAGAAGGCGGATATGAAACCGCTTGATCTTTGTCTTGTTGTGGGTATGTTCCTTACAGGCTTTGACAGTAAAAAGCTGAATACGCTCTATGTGGACAAGAACATGGAATATCATGGTTTGCTGCAAGCGTTCAGCCGAACCAATCGAGTATTGAACGAGAAGAAACGTTTTGGTAAAATAGTTTGTTTCAGAGATTTGAAAAACAATGTTGATACGGCTATTAAATTGTTCAGCAACTCTGATAATCCTGAAGATATAGTACGTCCTCCGTTTGAGAAAGTAAAGCAGGAGTACAAGAGTTTGGTAACTGATTTTCTGCAAAAATATCCGACACCAAGTAGTATAGACTTCCTGCAAAGTGAAAATGACAAGAAGAATTTTGTATTAGCGTTCCGAGACATTATCCGTAAACATGCAGAAATTCAGATATACGAAGATTACAGCGAGAATGCTGAAGACCTCGGTATGACTGAACAGCAGTTTAATGATTATAAGAGTAAATACCTTGATATTACAGTTGGGTTTGTTGATCCACCTGCTGCACCGACAACTGTAGCTGAAGATCCAGCCCCATATGGAAATAATCAAGGGTTGGAAGATATTGATTTCTGTCTTGAACTTTTACATAGTGACATTATTAATGTGGCTTATATTCTGGAGCTCATTGCGGAACTAGACCCATATAGTGATGATTATTCAGAAAAACGGAAGCATATCCTTGATACAATGATTAAGGATGCCGGAATGCGAGGCAAAGCAAAACTCATTGACGGCTTTATTCAAAAGAATGTAGATGAAGACAAGGAAAACTTCATGAATGGGCGCAATAGAGCAGATGGAACAAATGAATTAGAGGAACGTTTGAACCAATATATTGTGTCAGAACGCAATAAGGCTGTGAGTGATTTGGCGGATGATGAACAAATTTCTGCCGAAGTGCTTAATCTTTACATAAAAGAGTATGACTATTTACAAAAGGAGCAGCCGGAGATTATACAAAAAGCATTGAAAGAGAAACATCTCGGTCTTATCAAAACTCGAAAGGCTTTGACGAGAATAATGGAAAGATTGCGTAGTATTATAAAAACTTTTAGTTGGGAATAATATAGAAAATAAGTTATGGCAGAATTAAATGTTAGTAGAAAAAACATACAAGGTCTATTAAGTTTAAACGATCCTACAACAAAAGGAAAAATATTTGTTATCCCAGAGTACCAACGACCATATCGTTGGGAAGTTGATACTTGTGATGTCCTTTGGAATGACCTTAAAAATTTTTTTGAAGAACATAAAGATGATGATAGGGAATATTTTCTTGGTTCGATTGTTACTTGTGATGATACAGATGAACAAAACCGCATTAATATTATTGATGGGCAGCAGCGTATAACGTCATTTTTATTATTACTCCGTGCGTTTTACTATAAATTGGAAGATCAGCTTGTAGATAATCCTTCTGATGAAGAAGTAGAGGGATTAATGAAGTCTATAGAGCCGTGTATCTGGAAAATTAATCCGATGACAAAGAAGGTTTCTAACAAAAAAGAGACCCATATTAAGACTTTGGTTGCAACAGATGATGATAAAATTGATTTTGATTTGATTTTGGAAAAAGGACAACCTCGTGATAAATCGGCTTCTTACTATTCCCGTAACTATTCTTATTTTTTAAGCTGTTGTGATGAATATGCCAAAACCCATTTGAACGGTTGGAAAGAGTTCTGTCTGTTCATTTTAGAGCGTTGTATAATCCTTCCAATTGAGTGTTCAGACTTAGATTCTGCACTTACGATATTCGGAACATTAAACAATCGAGGTCTTCCTTTGGCAGATTCAGATATATTTAAAGCCGAATTATATAAAACTCAGCCATCTAAACAAACTTTTGCAGATAAGTGGAAAGAATTAGAAGCCACTATTTCAGGAGCAGGATTTAATCTTAATGATTTATTTCGCTATTATACTTTTATTGATCGAGCAAAACGTGGCGATACAAGTAAAGAAATAGGTTTGAGAAGTTACTATTCAGGCAAAGGGAATAAGTATCCAATATTCAAAACACAAAGTTTTTTTGATGACTTATGTGATTTGGGTACCTTTTGGACTTATATATATACAAACGATGGCGGTTTCTGCGAAGAAGAAGCCGCTAAATATATTCAATGTTTATTGGCTTATCCTAATGAATACTGGAAATACCCTATATCTGTTTTTTATCATAGAAATAAGACACTAAGTAGCGAGGATTTCAAAAAAGCATTTACTCCATATCTTAAAAAACTTATGTCCTTTATGCTCGTAAGGTTTATTGAATCTCCGATGGTAAATGCAGTTAAACAATATGTTTTTAATTTCTGTGTAGATACATGGAGAAATGGAGAAATTGATTGTGCTGGATATCAAATTCCTAATGATTTTAAGACTAGAATAAATGCGTTCTCTTCATCTAGAATCACAAAGTCTTTGCTGCTATTGAATGCATATCTTTTTGATGATAAACAAACTCTGATTATTGGAAAATCTGAAATAGAACATATTTTTCCACAAAGTTGGCAGGATACTAATTATAATGGATGGGAAAAATCAGATGCAGAAACACATTTAAATATGCTTGGAAATAAAATTATTTTTGAAAAGAGATTAAATATTCAAGCGGGAAATAATTATTTTGGAAAGAAAAAAGATAGGTATAAAGAATCTAAAATTCTGGAAGTACAATCCCTGTCCAAATTATCTCAAAATGATTGGTTAAAAGATGATATTGAAAGACGCAATATTAGAATAATAGAACGTTTATATGATTTCTTTATGTCTAGTTTGCCTGTGGATTCTAATGAAGATATCACTCTTTTGTTTGAATTAAAGGTAGGAGAAGAGATATTTCAGTTGTATCAGATTGTGGATAATGACACAGGTGGAGTATTTTATCGTTTGAATAAACATATTTATGATATGAATAATGCTGATATATTTAATAAAAAAATGATAGATGAGTCTGATGTTTATTCTGATTTATTTATGGCATTACAATCAATAGATAAAAAGGCATTTATTAGCGGTAATCTAAATTTAACTGATGATAAATTTCAGAATGACATTTTAAATTATATACGTTCTTGAAAATACTACACAATATGAGCGAAGAATTACAACAGAAACTCCGTGACCAGCTTTGGGAGGTCGCAAATCGTTTGCGTGGCAATATGTCGGCAAGCGACTTTATGTATTTTACATTAGGTTTCATTTTCTATAAATACTTGTCAGAGAAAATAGAAAAGTATGCCAACAATGCTTTAGCGGATGACGAAGTGACCTTTAAGGAATTGTGGGAAACGGATGATCCCGATGCTGTTGAACTACAAGAGGAAGCCAAGAACCAATGCTTGGAGAATATCGGCTATTTCATTGAACCGAAATTTTTGTTTTCGTCAGTAATCGAAGCTATCAAACGAAAAGAGAACATTCTACCTATGCTTGAACGCTCATTGAAGCGCATTGAGGATAGCACTTTGGGACAAGATAGCGAAGAAGATTTTGGCGGATTGTTTTCTGACATAGATTTGGCTTCTCCTAAGCTGGGTAAGACAGCCGATGACAAGAATACACTCGTCAGCAATGTACTTCTTGCGCTAGATGATATAGACTTCGGGGTAGAGGCATCACAGGAAATTGATATTTTGGGTGACGCATACGAATACATGATTTCACAATTTGCTGCCGGTGCCGGAAAGAAAGCCGGAGAGTTCTATACTCCGCAGGAAGTCAGCCGCATCTTGGCGGAGATTGTTTCCATAGGACACCAGCGTTTGCGCAATGTCTATGACCCTACTTGTGGTAGTGGCTCGTTATTGCTCCGTGCGGCAAGTATTGGAAATGCTGTGGATATTTATGGGCAGGAAAAAAATCCGACAACTTACAACCTTGCCCGAATGAATATGTTGCTTCACGGCATCAGATTCAGCAACTTCAAGATTGAGAACGGTGACACGCTTGAATGGGATGCGTTTGGCGACACTCAATTTGATGCAGTTGTAGCAAATCCTCCGTTCTCTGCTGAATGGAGTGCTGCTGACAAGTTCAACACCGATGACCGTTTCAGTAAAGCCGGACGACTTGCTCCACGCAAAACCGCTGACTATGCCTTTATCCTTCACATGATTTACCACTTGAACGAAGGCGGTACAATGGCTTGTGTAGCTCCGCATGGTGTATTGTTCCGTGGTAATGCAGAGGGCGTTATCCGTCGTTTCCTCATTGAAAAGAAAAACTATGTGGATGCCATTATCGGCTTACCTGCTAATATCTTCTATGGAACAAGTATCCCGACTTGTATTCTTGTATTCAAGAAATGTCGCAAAGAGGATGACAACGTCCTGTTTATCGATGCCAGCAAAGAGTTTGAAAAGGTCAAGACCCAAAACAAACTCAGGGAACAGCATATCCACAAAATTATTGAAACCTATCGTGATCGTAAGGAAATAGAAAAGTACAGTCACCTTGCATCTCTGCAAGAAATAGCTGAGAACGATTACAATTTGAACATCCCTCGCTACGTTGATACTTTTGAGGAAGAAGAACCTATCGACATCAAAGCAGTAATGGCAGAAATCAAAGAGTTGGAAGCCAAACGTGCCGAGTTGGATAAAGAGATTGAAGGTTATTTGAAAGAGTTAGGTTTGGTAGAATAATGGAACTATGGCAGAGATAGATAACATCCCAGAAATGCGTCCCACGTTTGACAATATTCGTCGCCAAGATGAGAATGGCAATGAGTATTGGAGTTCACGTGACCTTTGTGCTGCTATGGGTTATTCGGCAAATTGGAAATTTCAAAGAGTCATAGACAAAGCAATTAAAGTAGCTGGCGAAAAAGGGATGAATGTGGACGACCATTTCAACCAATCGGTTGACATGGTTAGGATAGGTAGTGGTTCGTTTCGCAAAGTCAGTATATTCCGCTTGTCACGTTTGGCTTGCATGATTATTGCTCAAAATGCCGATGCTAAGAAAGTGTTGGTACAACAGGCAAGGGATTACTTCTCTCAGACTATTCCGACCGATGAATTGATGCAAAATGCGTTGAGCTCTAATATATTGCTTTACAAAACAGCACAAGGCGAAGCCAGAATAGAAGTGATATTCAATAGCGAAACATTTTGGATTTCACAGAAGCGTATGGCTGATTTGTTTGGGGTGGATGTACGAACTATCAACTATCATCTTAGTCAGATATATGAGACCGGAGAACTGACTAAAGAAGCAACTATCCGAAAAATTGGGATAGTTCAATCGGAGGGGGAACGAGATGTGGAACGCACACCGATGTTCTATAATTTGGACGCTATCATTGCCGTTGGCTATCGTGTCAATAGTTACCAAGCCACTCAGTTCCGTATTTGGGCCACTTCTGTATTGAAAGAGTTTGTGATTAAAGGCTATGCCCTTGACGATGAGCGACTGAAACAAGGAAAGCACTTTGGCAAAGATTATTTTGATGATTTGCTGGAGCGTATTCGTGAGATACGCACTTCCGAGCGTAGATACTATCAAAAGATAACCGACATTTATGCGGAATGCAGTGCCGATTACGACTCCAAATCCGAATGTACCAAATTGTTCTTCAAGATTGTACAAAACATGATGCACTTGGCTGTAACTCATCGTACTGCAGCTGAAATCGTGTATGAACGTGCTGATTCCGAGATGCCACACATGGGATTGACCACTTGGAAGAAAGCCCCTGATGGCAGAGTGCAAAAGTCTGATACGATAGTGGCAAAGAACTATCTGTCAGATCGAGAGGTTTCGGAACTTAACGGCATTACTACTTCTTTCTTAGAATTGGCGGAGCTTCGTGCCAAACGTCACATCATTACTACTATGGCAGATTGGAAACGGTACCTTGAACAGTTCCTCGGTGCGAATGATTATAACGCACAAGATACAGCAGGCAAAGTTTCGCAGGAAGAAGCGCGAGAGAAAGCATATAGTGAGTACGAAAAATATAAAGTGATTCAAGACAGGTCATTTATCTCCGATTTCGACCGCTTTAATGGTGACGACAAATTGTTGCCCTTTGACATTAACCCCAATAATGAGTAATGATTATGGAAAATAATAACGATAATAAAGTCCTTAATGTTCCCCATTTGAGATTCCCTGAGTTTAGTGGAGAGTGGGAAAATACTGAATTACAATATATCGCACCTAATATTTGCTCTGGCAAGGATAAGCCCACGAGTAATGGAACAGTTGCTCTTTATGGTTCTACAGGAATTATAGGTATGACAAGACTAGCCTCCTATAATGAAGAAATAGTTCTTGTTGCTCGTGTCGGAGCAAACGCAGGTCAGTTACAAATAACAACCATTCCATGTGGTGTTACTGATAACACCCTTATAATTAATGCAAAAGAATGGAATCGTTACATCTATTATTATTTGCAGCATTACAATTTAAATAGATTGGTGTTTGGATCAGGCCAACCCCTCATTACAGGTAGTATGCTTAAAAAGCTTAAAATAATATATGGCGAGGAATCCGAAAGAAATAAAATTGTCAACTTATTATGCTTGCTTGATGAGCGTATTGCCACCCAAAACAAAATCATTGAGGATTTGAAAAAACTAAAGTCTGCAATTATTGACCAGCTCTATTCTGCAATAAAAGGAAAAGGATATTCATATAGACAAATCTTTGAAATTGTAAATGAACGAAACAAACAACTTGAATATTCAAACATCCTTTCAGCAAGCCAAGAAAAGGGAATGGTAAACAGGGAAGATTTGAACTTAGATATTCAATTTGAGCGAAGCAATATCAATACTTATAAAGTTGTGAGAAAAGGCGATTATGTAATTCATTTACGTTCATTTCAAGGAGGTTATGCGTTTTCTGATAAGATTGGCGTATGCAGTCCTGCATATACAATATTGCGTCCGTAAGTTCTTTGAGCGGTCGTATCATTTTTCTGGTAACATGTATTGTGATCACGACTGAAAAAATCATTATCACAACGGTTGAAACCAGAAACAGACGTATAATACGGCTGCTTAATTCATTAATCTCCTGCACCGGTGCTGTAACAGCAAACAGCATACCATTTTCCAGCTGCCTTGCCGTCATTTCTTTCTTTGTTCCCTCAAGATTATAACTGACCAGACTATCCTGTCCTGCTTTTTTGATCAGTAAATTTAACACCTTTCTGATCTTTCCGTGTACACTTCCCTCAGCAAGTCCCTCCGGATAATCATGATGGTAATAAAGAGCACCATTTGTTCCTGCCAGAAAAGCATAACCGCTCTGATAAATCTGTACGGAATCTACCTTTTCCTTCAATAGTGCCATGTCAATATCCATGCCCAGAACACCAATAAAATCTTCATCCTGATATATCGGCACCACATACGAAATGATCCAGTCATTTTTATTCAGATTGTTATACGGTTCCATCCAGAAAGCGTCTTCGTTCTCAAGAGCTTCATAGTACCATCCGACATTCTGTGTGTCATCTTTTGTATATTTTGAAAAATCAACCAGAGAATCTTCGTTAACATCACCTTTTTCATCCCTATACCAGAAAAATCCTGTCTGGTCATCGGCAATTTCAGGATTAACTCTCATATATACTCCACGTGATCCTTCTGTATTTTTCACGGTATGTAGTGAAACTTCCTGTACTTTTTTTACAAAGGTATCCACATTGTCCCTGCCTGTACCACCAATTCCGAGTGCGTTATACTGCTCTATCGTATAATCCCTGATCGTATTCACGGACTGTTCAATCCCCGTCAGTGCTGCATCAATCTCCTGTGCCTTATCTTCACAGAACAGATTCATAAACTGTGTGGAATCCTCATTTACAAGTTTATGCGTATATAAAAACCCAACATATCCCAGTGCCAACGCTGTAAGAAGTACACAGCCTACCGTCAAAGCCAGAAATTTAGACTGTAAAGACCTCATCGGCAATCCTCTCTCCTCTTTCTGATATATGCTCTATTATATGCATTTTGTCATAAATTGTCAAAAAATATCACTTATTTTTTGTATGTATTTTTGAACATTTCAAGCAACATTTTCTTGATTTTTTTCTGCATAACATCTAAAATTATTGTGGTATGACCACATACCACAAAGAATCTCGACAATATAAAGGAATCATAACATATGAAATTTCAAAAATTAAACGCACCATCACTCAAAGAATTATTTATATCCGAACTGGAAAATATGATCATTTCCGGCAAACTTCCAATCGGTACAAAACTTCCATCCGAACGTGAACTTGCCACATCCATGCAGGTTTCACGCGCTGTTGTCAACTCCGGTATCGCCGAACTTGAAAAGAAAGGATTTGTCGTGGTAAAACCGCGCATCGGCACATTTGTAGAGGATTACCGCAGAAATGGAACCATGGACACTTTAGTTTCCATTATGAAATATAATGGCGGAGCTTTAAGCCAGGAAGAAATCTGTTCCATCCTTGAGGTTCGTATTCTCTTTATGAGCCTTGCATCCCGCCTTGCGATTGAAACAGCAACGGATGCTGCGATCGAGGGTCTTTCTTTTTACCTTGAAAAATTAAAAAATGCCACAACACCGGAAGATGCTGCAACATCTATCTTTGAGTTCAGTCATGAGCTGAGTTTTATCAGTGGAAATATGCTGCTTCCACTGTTCTTTATATCATTCCGTGATCTTGTATGCAGTCTTTGGGTACGCGATGCAACAAAATACGGCATAGAAGAATTATACCAGAGTGCCCTGTCCATCTATAATTTTGTCCGTGCAAGAGATGTCCGTGGTGCTCTCGATTATATAGAAACTTCTACAACCGAATGCATCAGTGGAACCCGCATGATCTACTGATCTTACTACAAAACAGCCTGACTTTGGATTCCATCTCAAAATCAGGCTGTTTTTTCATATTCCGATCTATACTTTTATTTTGCAAACTGGCTGTTGTACAGCTTTGCATAAAATCCATTCTTCTCTAACAGTTCCTCATGTTTTCCCTGTTCTATGATATTTCCATCCCGCATGACAAGAATGATATCTGCTTCCCGGATCGTGGAAAGGCGGTGTGCAACGATGAAACTGGTACGCCCTTTCATCATACGGGCAAATGCTTCCTGTATCTTGATCTCAGTTCTTGTATCGATCGAGGATGTCGCCTCATCTAAGATCAGCATCGGCGGCAGGCAGAGCATAACTCTTGTGATACATAAAAGCTGTTTCTGTCCCTGTGAAAGGCTTCCGCCATCCTCCGAGATCACCGTATCGTATCCTTTTGGCAGACGTTTAATAAAACTATGCGCATGGGATGCTTTTGCTGCCGCAATGATCTCTTCCTCTGTGGCATCCGGTTTTCCCATCGTGATATTTTCACGGATCGTTCCGCTCCGTAACCATGTCTCCTGCAGTACCATACCATAATTACTTCTTAAACTCTTTCTGGTCATCTCATCAACCGGTATTCCGCTGACACAGATTTTTCCACTGTTTACATCATAAAAACGCATCAGAAGGTTGATGAGTGTTGTCTTGCCACATCCCGTAGGGCCTACAATCGCTACACGCTGTCCCGGCTGTACGGAAAGATTGAAGTCCTCGATCAGCTTCTGTTCCGGTGTATAAGAGAAATATACATGGGACAGTTCTACGCTTCCGTCCGCTTTCTCTAACACTTTCGCACGCTCTGCATCCGGCTTCTCGACCGGCTCCTCGATCAGTTCAAACACTCGGGCAGCACAGGCAAGTGCATTCTGCAGCTCCGTAATGACACCGGAGATCTCGTTAAACGGCTTCGTATACTGGTTCGCATAACTTAAAAGACTCGATAACTGTCCGACTGTAATGCTTCCTTTTATTGCAAGAAATGCACCGACGACACCGACTGTCGCATAGACAAGGCTGTTGATAAAACGTGTTGCCGGGTTCGTGATACTCGAAAAGAAGATCGCGCGCAGTGAATATTTCTGCAGTCTTCCGTTGATCTCGTCGAACTGCTCTAACGCCTCATCCTCATGTGAAAATGCCTGCACGACTTTCTGGTTTCCAACCATCTCTTCGATGAAAGCGGTCTGTTCGCCCCGCGTCTCAGACTGCAGTTTGAACATGGAAAATGTCTTTTTTGCAATAAAACTTGCAACAAACAATGATAACGGTGTGATGACCACGACCGCAACCGTGATATTCACACTGATCGTCAGCATAAAGATCAGTGTACCGAAAATTGTCACGATTCCGGTAAAAAACTGTGTAAATCCCATCAGAAGACCATCTGCAAACTGATCAACATCCGCGATGACACGGCTGACCACCTCTCCATAAGAATGGGAATCAATATACTTAAGCGGTAAATGTTCGATCCGCTCGAATGCCTCTTTCCGGATATCACGGATAACATTATAAGTAATTTTATTGTTACATGCATTCATGATCCACTGCGCAACTGCAGTAAGTAAGATCACAACTGCCATACGCTCTAAGATCACAAGGATGCCTGAAAAATCAACCTGTCCCTTTGTTACGATCAGATCCACTGCACGCCCTGTAAGGATCGGGATATAAAGTGTCAGCGCGACGGTAACCGCTGCAAGCACGATCGATAATCCAAGGTAAATCCAGTACCTTCGGATGTAATCCAGCACTTTTTTTATCGTTGTCTCCTGCTGCTCTGTCACTACTTTCTTCATGCTGTCTTACCTCCTTCCTGTTTTTTAAACTGTGAATTGTAAATCTCCTGGTATACCTCACAGCTTTCTAACAGTTCTTCGCTGGTCCCAAGACCAACGATCTTTCCATCGTCAAGCACAACAATGCGGTCTGCATGCTGGATGGATGCTGCTCTCTGGGAAACAATAAAAACAGTTGTCCCGCCTTCCATCTCACGGATTGCTTTCCTGAGTGCAGCGTCTGTTGCGAAATCAAGTGCGGATGCACTGTCATCTAAAATAAGTATCTCCGGTTTCTTTACAACCGCACGTGCGATCGTCAGACGCTGGCGCTGTCCGCCGGAAAGATTTTTTCCACCTTGTTCGACTTCAAAATCAAGTCCACCCTCTTTGTTGTCAATAAATTCTTTTGCCTGTGCTACTGTGATCGCATTGATCAAATCTTCTTCCGAAGCATCCGGATTACCCCATTTTAAATTTTCACGGATCGATCCATGGAACAATACTGCTTTCTGTAAAACAGTACCGATCTTTCCTCGAAGTTCTTCAAGTGAATAATCTTTGACATTTTTTCCGTTTACTTTGACAGAGCCGGCTGTCACATCATAAAATCTTGGGATCAGATTGACAACCGATGATTTTCCGGAACCGGTTCCTCCAATGATACCGATCGTCTCACCTTTTTTTACCTTAAAATCAATATCTGTTAAGGACTCATCTCCGGCACCTGCATAAGTTAATCCCACATGAGAAAATTCCACTGCATACTCTGTATCTTCAGATTCATCAGAATCCGTTGTCTGTGGCTTGTCCATATTCCGGCTGCTTCCGTCTGTAATGGATGACTGCATCTCAAAAACAGACTGGATACGGTTTCCACATGCGATAGATTTGTTGATGTTGATGATCAGGTTCGCAAGTTTTACTAATTCTACTAAGATCTGTGACATATAGTTGATCAAAGCAACAACCTGTCCCTGTGTGATATATCCGTTGTCAACACGGACTGCACCAGTCCATACAAGCACAACGATAGCACCGTTGATGATCACGTAGGTAAGCGGATTCATCAGGGCAGATATTTTTCCAACATAGATCTGTGCTCTGGTCAGGAGATCATTATTCTCATTAAAATGTTCTCTCTCATCCTCTTCCTTATTAAAAGCACGGATCACCCTGCTTCCCGTCAAGTTTTCTCTTGTGATCCCAAGCACTTTATCAAGTGCAGACTGCACTTTTTTATAAAGCGGGATACTGATGAGCATAATACCAAATACGATCACGGAAAGCAGTGGAATGGTGACAACAAATACCAGTGCTGCTTTAATATCAATGGTAAATGCCATGACCATTGCTCCAAATACGATAAACGGAGAACGGAGAAACAGACGAAGTACAAGGTTCACACCGTTTTGTACCTGATTAACATCACTCGTCATTCTTGTGATCAGTGTTGCCGTTCCAACGGTATCCATCTCTGTAAAAGAGAGACTTTCAATATGTGCAAACAGCGCATGACGCAGCTTTGTTGCAAATCCGACTGCCGCCTTTGCTGCAAAATACTGCGCGGTAATCGAGCATGTCAGTCCGATCACTGCAAGCAATACTAACACCATACACATCCGCATAATATAGGTCTTGTCCCCGGAAGCCACACCGGTATCAATGATTGCTGCCATAACAAGCGGTACGATCAACTCGAAGGTTGCTTCAAGCAATTTAAAAAGTGGTCCTAATACACTTTCTTTTTTATAATCTTTTAAATAAACCAGTAATTTTCTCATACAAACTCCAAATGTTTATTTTTTAATTTTTTTCATCTGCTGAAGTCCCAGGATCACTGCCCCGCCGATGATAAAGAACAGGATAGAAAAATTGTGGATCGTCATTGCAGGCTGTGGTGTATCAAGTGTGGTCGGTCCCATGATAACCGCATAAATAGAACCGAGCATTAAGCCAACGATCAGAAAGATTGTCTGTGCACGGAAATTTTCAAGTGCCTTACGGATCAGCTTTACAACACTGAAAATGCCAACTAATACTCCACATCCGAATACAAATACAGTTGGAAAACTCTTTAAATTCAGATGCAGGATATCTTTGATCGCCGTCACGATCGGCAGATAAAGCCCCATGATAAGAAGCAGCGTTGATCCGGAAATACCCGGAAGCACCATGGCGCAGATTGCGATTGCACCTGCAATAAATACATAAATTCCTGTTGTGACTGTCAGATGCTCTAAATTCATGCTGCTGCCGCCGCCAACCGGGTTAAAATAAGTAATGGCACACACGATCGCTGCTCCAACCAGTATAAATGGAAGATATGCATACTTCCCTTTTAGTGTATCTATTTCTTCACGGACTACGATCGGAATCGCAAAAATAATAAATCCGATAAATAATGAACTGATCGCATAAATATGGGATTCAAAAACATTTGCAAGAATCAGAATCGCAAGGATCATTCCTGTTACCCAGCCGATACCAAGTTTCAATAAAAAGAAAAATGCTGTTTTCTTTTTCTCCATATTTCCTGTGATCAGATCATCAATGGAATCAATAAACTGATCATAAAATCCAAGCAGAAATGCCACAGTTCCACCGGACACTCCCGGGACACTGTCTGCGAGTGCCATACAAAATCCTCTGATAAACTGTATTATGTACATACGGTTACCTCTTTCTTCCTTATTAATATTTACATGTGCTGTCTGCACACCATACTGCCTATTATAGACGTTTCGCTTCTGTTTTGTCTAGTACGGTAAACATTAATGTTTTATTTTTCTGTCATTTATTTCAATTTTCCGGCGCAATCCCCACAGACAGAGCAGATTGGGCACCGCCATCAGAAAATTAAAAATATCCGAAATCCCCCATACAACATCAACACCAGCCTCAACGAGCTTGTTAAGATAATCATTTCCCCATGCCAAAGCATATCCTAATTCCTGAACG
>ENA-UEQK01001542-UEQK01001542.1-human-gut-metagenome-genome-assembly--contig:-NODE-1542-length-14050-cov-8.353253_pt1 | contig 14050 bp, 9 predicted proteins | sample MGYA00242939_ERZ507942 | MGnify/ENA primary metagenome ERZ507942 (study PRJEB26167, sample SAMN06115485) | human gut metagenome | host: Homo sapiens | place: China:Chongqing | collected 2015-03-30... | reverse complement strand
ATGACCAGACCGATGGAGGAGTAGCCGTGCTCGCCCATGTAGTCCTTGCCCAGCGCGTTCAGCTTGTCGCCCACCAGATCGTAGACGTGGCGGCCGTCGGCCAGCTTCTCGTACTCAAAGTCCTTGGCGCCGCCGTTGGAGGTGCGGCAGAGCACGAACATACCCTTGCCCTGCTTTTCAGCATAGGGCAGATAGGGGCTGATGGAGTCCAGACCCATGTAGGGTGCCAGCGTAACGAAATCGCTCTCAAAATCGCCGGTGAAGTGACCCATGGCGTACATCTCGGCGGTCTTGGCAATGTCGCCGCGCTTGATGTCCGCGATCACCGGCACACCGGCCTCGCGCACAGTCTTCAGGGTGTCGGCGTAGGCCTTCATGCCCTCCAGACCCAGAGACTCATAATAAGCGATCTGCACCTTGTAGCAGCCGGCCACAGCCTTGGTGGCATCAATGAGCTTTTTGTTGAAGCGCACGATGTTCTCGCCCTTGGTCAGGGTGCTGTCCACAAAATCGGCAGGCAGGTAGCTGAAATCGGTGTCCAGACCCACGCACACCGGGCCGCGAGCTTCCACAGCTTCGTACAGTTTGTCCATGTTCGTCATTTGGGTGTCCTCCTGTATAAGTCGTATTTATAGAAAATAAATTGTAGCTATGGGTTTTACTCCTCGGCCTGATAGGTGATCTTACCGGCCTTGATGGTAGCAAACACCTTGCCGTAAAGCTGTGCGCCGTCAAAGGGGGTGTTGTGGCTCTTGGAGTGCAGCTTTTCCTTTTCCACCATGTAGGGGGTGTCCAGATCCACCAGCACAAAGTCGGCATCGAAGCCCGGCTCCAGCTGACCCTTGGCAAGGCCCAGGATCTCGGCGGGGCGGGTGCTCATCAGGTGCACCAGCAGCTCCAGCGGCAGACCCTCCTGCTTGCAGAGCTTGGTGTAGCACACGCCGAAGGCGGTCTCGCTGCCCACCATACCGGCCATGCCCTTCAGCTTATCTTCCTCAGAGTGAGGTGCATGGTCGGTGGCAATGGCGTCCACGATGCCGGTACGGATGCCCTCCACCAGCGCCTCCACGTCGTCGGCGGTGCGGATGGGCGGGTTGACCCGGTAGTCGCAGGTGTCGTTGGTGAACCACAAGTGGTGGGGGGTCACCTCACAGGTGACGGGTGCACCCCGCAGCTTTGCCATGCGGATGGCATCCAGCGCGCCCCGGGTGGACACATGGCACATATGCAGCCGGGTCTGGTAGTACTCGCTCAGCCAGCAGTTGCGCACCGTCTCGATATCCTCGGCCAGACGGTAATCCCACGGACTGATCTCCATATCCTCGGCGTGGCTCATGACCGTGATGTCCTTCTGGGTGCAGATGGCAAAAGCCCGTGCCATGGTGGCGTTATCCTGCACGCCGTGGCCATCCTCGGTGATGAACTTCACGCTGGCGGGCAGGGTCTTGAGGTGGTCGATGCTCACGCCGTCAAAGTTCTCGGTGATGGAGACGGTCTGGTTTGCATCGCACAGCCCCACCTCGGCAGCCTTCTGCTCCACCATCATGGCCTGTGCGGCAGAGGAGCAGACGGGTTTGGTGTTGGGCATCAGGTTTACAAAGGTGTAGCCGCCGGCGGCAGCGGCGCGGCTGCCGGTCTCGATGTCCTCCTTGTACTCAAAGCCCGGGGTGCGCCAGTGGCAGTGCAGATCCACAAATGCGGGCAGCACAGTCAGCCCACCGGCATCCACCACCGTCTCGTTCTCGGCGGCAAGGGCGGAAAGATCCTGCCCTACGGCAGCGATTTTGCCATCCTTTACATAGATCTCCAGCGGCCGTCCCTCGGTGTTCACAGCGTTTGTCAGCAGCATCGCGGTTCCCTCCTGTAATGATATTTTTGTGTGTCAGGTGCCCGAAAACGGACAAAAAAAAACTTTTCCCCGCAAAGGGAAAAGCTCATTGCGCAAAAAAAGGAAACAACGAAGCCACGGCAAAACCGGACGCGAACTGCTTGTTCAGTTTCGGGTTCTGGGCGCTGCACAGCATGGTGTTTCTCCTTTTCTTGATGGTTGCGTTTTCATTCGTATTATTTTATCATAGAACCGCAAAATATGTCAATGGCTGTACGCAAAAACAGGTGTTAAAAGGTTTCTGGCATCTCTCGCCGAATTTTGGATACTCTACCCAAAACCCGAGTCACGCGGCAAAATAACTGCCATTTTGTTCCACAATCCCTAGTACAGCACTGTACTTTCGTCTCCTGCTGTGCTATTATAATACGGTAAAAGGGAGAGCCCCGCCGCGTGGGCGGGTGTTTATGGGAAAGAGAGGTTTTCCGCATGGGTTTACTTGAGGACGCGCGGAACATCCAGCGCAAGGACCCCGCCGCACGCAGCGTGCTGGAGGTAATGCTGCTGTACCCAGGATTCCACATTCTGGTGTATCACCGCATTGCGCACTGGCTGTACCAGCACAAGCACTTTTTTCTGGCACGATGGGTCAGCCAGCATGGCCGCCACCGCACCGGCATCGAGATCCACCCGGGTGCCACCATCGGCAAGTGTCTGTTTATCGACCACGGCATGGGCATCGTGTTCGGCGAGACCTGCGAGATCGGGGATAACTGCACCATCTACCACGGAGTAACGCTGGGCGGTACCGGCAAGGATACCGGCAAACGCCACCCCACCTTGGGCAACAACGTGCTTATCGGCGCAGGCACCAAGGTGCTGGGCCCGGTGTTTATCGGAGATAACGCCCGCATCGGCGCAGGCAGCGTGGTGCTGCGCAACCTGCCCGCCAACTGCACCGCCGTGGGCGTACCCGCCGAGGTAGTGCGTATCAACAACAAGGCGGTGAACCCCGCCGACGATCTGGACCAGCAGGATCTGCCGGACATCGTCTCGCAGCGGCTCACCGATCTGGACCGCCGCCTGAGCCAGCTGGAAAAGGCCGCGCAGGGCGATATCCCGCCCACTGCCGCACAGATCGCCGCCCGGCAGCGGAAATAAAAGATTTCTTTGAAAAAAAGAGGAGACAGGCTTCCCGGGAAGGTCGCCTGTCTCTTTTTTTGTTGTCAGCTGCGGTTATAACACCGGCTCACCGTTTTCTTTATTGCAATACATCCGGGCATCGGCCTGCCGGATGGCCTCGGTCAAGGGCTGCACATTGCACACGCCGCCAATGCTTACCGAAAGCCGGAGCTCCGGGTGGCTGGGCACCCGCGCTGCCTGCACAGCGCTCTGCACTCGTCGGATGACGCTTTCTACGCCGTCAGGGCAGTTCTGGGGCATCAGCAGCAGAAATTCATCGCCGCCATAGCGGATCAGGATATCAGTCTGACGCAGACAGCTCTGCATGGCTGCGGCCACGGTCTGCAATGCTTCGTCTCCCACCAGATGTCCAAAGCTGTCGTTGACCGACTTGAACTGGTTCACATCGATCATCGCCACACCGCCGTGCATCTCGCCCCCGGCAAGGAACTTATCAAAATAGCGGCGGGTGTAGGCTCCGGTCAGGGGGTCTACGAAGGCGCTGCGCTCCATGCCGTTGCAGCGGTCCAGCAGCAGCCGGTGGCCGCCCATATCCAGCCAGCGGCCATCCGTCAGCCGGGTGACCATTTCCAGCATACAACCCCTGCCGCCTACCTCGATATACTTGGAAATGACAAAATAGGCTTCCTCGTCCTTGAACTCGATCTTATTCAGGATGGTCTTGCGGGCGTAGGCTTTGGCGGAGATGCAGTTTTCGCACCGGGTATCCTTGTTCCATACCATGTGGCAGTTGCCGGGCTTTTCGGTCAGGATGCCGTCACTGTCCAGCGCAAGCACCTTGCGGTGCTCCGGGTCTACCAGACGCACCACATCAAAGATGCCCTGCAGCCGCCGTAGGAACCGGGCGGGATCTTCCTCCGGGTCGATGGCGGTCAGCAGCTCTGCCTGATGCTCCACGCGGTGCTGTTCATCGGTCAGCTGCCCCAGCACGTTCACGCAGCGGCGCACCCCGGCACCGCTCCAGATGGTATGCAGCGCCATCCGGTGCAGGTGCGGCTTCCCATCTCGCTGCACCATTACCGGCAGCACCACGTCCGGCGCTTCCGGCGTGGCGCGGCTGATGGCCTTGGAAAGCTTGCGCCGATCCTGTTCGTTCAAAAAGCTGAGCCCCTTGCCCTGCGCAAAATCGGTCACCGTTTTTTGCTGCAAAGGCTCGGCATGGTAGTCATACACGGTCACGTTGCCAGCCAGCAGGTCGTAGTCGAACCGGATGCCACCGCACTGGGCGGCGTAGAAATCCGTGCGCTCCTTTTCCTGCTCCAGCAGCAGCTGGGAGTGGTTCTCCCGGGGCAGCGCCTCCCGGTGCAAAATCTCCTCGGAAAGGCGGTGGGTCTCCTGCCGGAAGCCCCGGTCCCACTCCGAGCGGGTCAGCTCGGTGCGCAGCTGCTCCGAGGACTCTCGCAGGCAGTCCAGCAGCAGCGGGTTGAACGCGCCGCACTCGCCGTTCAATATCATGCGCAGCGCGGTGTCGTGGTCGTAGGCGTGCTTATAGCAGCGCTCGCTGGTCAAAGCGTCGTATACGTCTGCCAGTGCCACCACCTGCGCCGCAATGGGGATCTCATCTTCTTTCAGCCGGTCAGGGTAGCCATTGCCGTCCCAGCGCTCGTGGTGCCAGCGGCAGATGGCGTGCGCCACCTGCAAAAGCGGCTCGTCCCGCGCAATCGCCTGTCCCAGATCCTGCAGCATCTGCGCACCCGCCACGGTATGGTTCTTGATAATGGCAAACTCCTCGGCAGTCAGGCGGCCGGGCTTGTTCAGGATTTCCTCCGGGATGACGATCTTGCCGATATCATGCAGCGCCGAAGCGGTGCTGATGAGGGCGATATCGCTTTCGTCCAGCTGATAGCGGTCGGTCTTTTGCACCAACCGGTGCAAAAGCAGGTCGGTCAGGGTGCGGATGTGCAGGACATGAAGCCCGCTTTCGCTGTTGCGGAACTCCACCACATGGCTCAGGATGCTGATCATCAGCACGCTGTTGTGCTCTTTTTCGTACACCTGATCGGTAACAAGGCGGGTGAGCCGCTTTTGCTTGGCGTACAGCATGAGGATATTCTTCACCCGGCGCAGGATCATAATCCGCTCGAAGGGGCGGCGGATATAGTCTGCCACACCCAGATCATAGGCACGCTCAATGTTGACGGTATCCTCTGCCGCCGAGATGACGATGACCGGGATCTCGTCCAGCCATGCATGATACTTCATCACCCGCAGCACGTCAAAGCCATCCATGCCCGGCATCATCAGGTCCAGCAGCAGCAGGGAGATATCCGTGCGCTGCCGCATCAGTTCCACTGCCGCTGCGCCGTCCTCTGCTTCCAGATAGTCATAGCCATCGCCCAGTATCTCCTTGAGCAGGGCACGGTTGATCTCGGAATCATCCGCGATCAGGATCTTCGGTTTCTCGTTCATGGCCATGTTTCTCCTTTTGCGGCGCATCCTTCTGCCCCGGCTTTGTTCCGGGCACACCGTCCGCACTGACTGGATGTAATAGGTTTTCCCTAGCATCCACTTTATTGCATTCATTTATACTTTACTGGATTTTACAGCAAAATGCAAGACTGAGCGCAGCATTTTCTGCCATTTTCCGGTATTTTCTGCAAACGTTTTCATTCCCGGTTGTATAAATGCAATTCAATTTTTACAGTACCCTTTGCAAACGTTGTTCGAAAGCAAGCCGTTTGTCGTTACAGCCCTTTCTGTGAAAATGCGGTTGCCGCGCTCCGCAGAGCGCGGCAACCGCGAAATATAAACCTTATTTCCGCTGATGATGCGCAAAGCAAAGCGGAGCGCATTTTAAATCGTTCCACTCTGAAAGAAAAAGGACTGCTGCGCAAAAAACGCAACAGTCCTTCTCAAGTTTATTCTTGGGGCATCATGGCATCGAACCAGCCCATCAGCTCCGCAGCCATCTGTTCCAGCCGGGTCTCCGGCTTCCACGCAGGCTGTGCGGGCTCCGGGGGTAATGCCTGTTCCGGAGCGCAGAGCAGTTCTTCCGTTTCCGGTGCAGGCTGTTCCGGGGCAGCCTCGCACTGCGGATCAACCTCGGGGGGTGTGTCCGGCTGCGCAGGTGTTTCCGGGGCGGTCTGCTGCATGGCGGCAAGAGCAGCCTCGGCTCTGCGGCAGGCGGCTTCGGCCTGTTCTGCCCGGGCATTGGCCTGTTCCAGCTGCTCCCACGCCTGCTCACAGGCGGCTTCCAGCTCTGCATTATCGTGCTTGAGGGCAAGCAGGGTGCGCTCAAAGGCGAACATCCGGGTCTGATACCGGCGCACCTCGGCGCGTGCCGCAGCCAGCTTGCGGCTCAGCTGCTCTGCCTGTGCCCGGGCGCTTTCCGCCTGTGCTGCGGCAGATGCCTGTACAGCGGCCTGCCGGGCAAATTGTCCGCGCAGGGCACCGGTCTCCCGCTCTGTCTGCACCATGATGCCCTCCCATGCACACCTTGCACGGGGCTTTCGCTGACCGCATGGGCGCAGCTGCCAGCCCCATTGTAGCCTGTAATTACTTCCGCTTGTTCAGGATGGCCAGCAGCTCGTCGTAGTAACGATTGTCGCTGCTTTCCTCTTCCACGGTCTTCTTTTCAGCCGGAGCAGCAGCCGGGGCGGCATTGGATGCCGGGGCTGCGCTTGCGCCGGTATCGCTGCTGAACACCGCAGTGGGCACAGACTGTGCACCGCCCATGGCGTTGTTGATGCTGTTGCGCAGATCGCTGGCGCTCTTGTTGTCAAAGCCGGTGGCCACAACGGTCACGCGCATCTCGTCGGACAGGTTCTCATCAAAGGCAGTACCCCAGATGATGTTTGCATCGGGATGTGCGCTCTGGGTGATGAGGCCTGCGGCGGTCTCCACATCCTCCAGACCGATGTCCGGGCTGGAAGTGATGTTGATGATAACGCCGTGTGCACCGGCGATGCTGGTCTCCAGCAGCGGGCTGGAGATAGCAGCCTTGGCGGCGTTCTCGGCCTTGCCTGCACCCTTGGCGCTGCCCACGCCCATGTGGGCGTAGCCGGCATCCTTCATGATGGAGCGCACGTCGGCGAAGTCCAGGTTGATGAAGGCAGGCACGTTGATCAGGGCAGAGATGGACTCAACGCCCTGACGCAGCACGTTGTCGGCAGCCTGGAAGGCATTCATCAGGGTGATCTTTTCCTGACTGATCATCTTCAGGCGCTCGTTGGGGATGACGATCAGGCTGTCAACGTGCATCAGCAGGTTGGCAATGCCCTGCTCGGCCAGACCCATCTTGCGCTTGCCCTCAAAGGAGAAGGGCTTGGTAACGATGCCGACGGTCAGGATGCCCAGATCGTGTGCCACCTCGGCCACAACGGGTGCCGCACCGGTGCCGGTGCCGCCGCCCATACCGGCGGTGATAAAGACCATCTGGGAGCCCTTGAGGGCGTTGGCGATCTCGTCCTTGCTTTCTTCAGCGGCGCGCTGGCCGATTTCCGGGTCTGCACCCGCACCGCGACCCTTGGTCAGCTTGGAACCCAGCTGCACCTTGACCGAGGCATGGTTCTTGGCCAGTGCCTGCTGGTCAGTATTCATTGCGATGAACTCCACGCCCTGCAGGCCATCGCTCACCATGCGGTTCACAGCGTTGCCGCCGCCGCCGCCCACACCGATCACCTTGATCGTCGTAACGTTTTCGTCCAGTTCTTCATCGAGCATCAATGCCATAACTTTGTCCTCCATCGGATTTTTATGTGGAACTGCGCAAATGCCGCACAGAAATTATCATACGATATTTATATAACTGTATCGTATCATTTTTTTGCTCCGATTGCAAGACAAAATTGCTTTTTCGTGGGTGTTTTTTTCACAACCCCACTCCGGGCGGGTATTTCCTGCCAAATCTGTGCGCCCAGCCCCGCCAAAAGCCGGTCAAGGTCTGCATATCCGCGCCGGACAAACTCCACCCCGCCAAGGCGGCTGCTGCCCCGGGCAGCCAGCGCCGCAAGCGCCAGCGCCGCCCCGCCCCGCAGGTCCGGTGCAGTCAGCTTTGCCCCGCGCAGCGTCCCGCCCGGCTGCACATACAGGGTGCGCTCTGCCACCCGGACGTTTGCCCCCAGCGCCGCAAAACCCTCGGCACAGGCAAAACGATTTTCAAACACCCTGTCCTGCAGGCGGCTTTCCCCCTGTGCGCAGAGCATCACCGCCGCCAGCAGCGGGGCGGCGTCCGTGGCAAGGCCCGGGTAGGGTGCTGTGTGCACGTTTCCCGCGCCGCGCAGTGCCCCGAACCGCGAAATGGCGGCAGCATCGCGTGCCCGCTCTACGGTGCAGCCCATTTGTTCCAGAATTTCCAGCAGCGGGGCATACAGCCCGGGTGCGCAGCCCGCCAGTTCTACCCTGCCGCCCGCCGTTGCCGCCGCGCAAGCCAGCGTGGAGGCGATGATGCGGTCTGCCACCGGCATGAAGGTGCAGCCCGCAAGGCAGCGCCTTCCCTGCACCCGGATGGTGTCGGTGCCCGCGCCCTCCACGCAGCCGCCGCAGGCGTTGAGAAAGGCGGCAAGATCCGCGATCTCCGGCTCTTTTGCAGCGCCATGCAACACGGTCTGTCCCTGCGCCGTAGCGGCGGCCAGCAGCAGCGTCTCGGTAGCGCCCACACTGGGGAAGGCAAGACAGATCTCCGCGCCCCGCAGCCCCGCCGGGGCGTACAGCGTAAGCTGTCCGGGTGCAGCGGGCAGCTGCCGCACGCCCATCTGCGCCAGCCCCTGCAAATGCAGGTCGATGGGTCTTGCCCCAATACGGCAGCCCCCGGGCAGTACGGTGCTTACCCGCCCCAGCCGCGCCAGCAGCGGCGCACAGAACAGGATGGACGCCCGCATCCGGCCTGCGGCCTCCGGTGCAAGGTCGGTGCGCATAGGCTGTCCCTGCACCACCAGTTCTGCGCCCTGCCAGCCCGCCGTGCAGCCCACGCCCCGCAGCAGGGCAAGACAGTCCTCCACATCGGTCAGGCGCGGCACATTTTGCAGCCGCACCGGCCCGCTGCACAGCAGCGAAGCTGCCAGCAGCGGCAGCACACTGTTTTTGGCCGCAGGCACTTCCACCCTGCCCTGCAAAGGCCGCCCGCCCGTAATGATCCAATCCCCAGCCATGCCAAGACCCCCGTTCTGCAAAAGATACCCCATGGTATGCAAAACGAGGGTCTTTGGTCAACAAAATGCGCCGGAAACGGCTTTCCCGCAGTCTGCGGGATTTGTCCGGTCATTTGTCCGTTTTTTTTCGCATTTCCGCGCCGCTCCTGCTCTGCCGCGGCAGGAAATGCAGCCTTTCATCAGCTTTCGCCCCGGGAGACGGAAAGCACGATGCCCATCTCGCCCAAAAGCATCATCAGGCTGGTGCCGCCGGAGGAGAAAAAGGGTAGACTGATGCCGGTGTTGGGGATGGTGTTGGTGACCACCGCGATGTTCAACACTGCCTGCAGCGCCACCTGCACCACAAAGCCCACCACCAGCAGTGCGCCAAAGCGGTCCGGCGCGTGCGCCGCCAGCGTGATGCCCCGCCACAGCAGCGCGCTGAACAGCAATATCACCGCACACGCGCCCAGAAAGCCCAGTTCCTCGCAGAGGATGGAAAAGATGAAGTCGTTCTGCGGCTCGGGCACGAACAGATGCTTCTGGCGGCTGTTGCCCAGCCCCAACCCCGCCGCCCCGCCGGAACCGATGGCATACAGGCTCTGGATGGTCTGGTGGCCGTCACCCAGCGGGTCGGCAAAGGGGTCCAGCCATGAATTGAGCCGGTCGGCGGCGTAGGGCACCAGCTCCGGCATCAGCACGATAGCCGTGCCGATGGCGGCAGCGCCGCCTGCTCCTGCCAGCATGAACCACCGCAGCCCGGTACCACCCACGAACATGAGCACCGCGCCAATGCTCAAAATCAGCACCGTGCCGGAAAGGTGGGGTTCCAGCAGCATAAGCACCGCCACCACCCCCAGCACTAGCGCAAAGGGCACTACCCCTACTGCAAAGCTGCCCATGCGGTCGTGGTTCAAAGCGATGATGTGAGCAAACACCAGTACCACCGCAAATTTGGCGATCTCGCTGGGCTGTAATGTACCCAGCCCCGGCAGTACCAGCCAGCGCTTGCAGCCATTATATTCCGGCATGAACAGCACCGCCGTCAGCAGCACCAGCGAGAGCGCCAACAGCGGCCACGCAAGCTTGTGATAGATATGGTAGTCCACCCGGCTGGCCATCCACATGGCCCCCAGCCCCATGGCGGCGTACAGCAGCTGCGGCCGCACATAGGCAAAAGCGTCCTGCCGCCGGTACAGTGCCACCGCGCTGCTGGCGCTGCACAGCATCACCAGCCCAAAAGCTACCAGCGTGAGCACCAGCACCAGAAAAGGCAGGTCCATGGGCGGCAGCGGCCGCAGCAGCCCTTTGCGGGCAGCAGTTCTGTGCAATCCCGGTCACCTCCGTTTCTGTTATTGTACGCGGATGCGGGGGCGGTTAGTCATACGCACCGCCCCCGGGCGCATAAACTGCCCGCAAAGGGGGTGCTGCCATGTGCGGCTCAAAACCCACAGACGCCCTGCGCACCCTGCCGGAGCGGGCGTTCCGTCTGCGGGCACGGCTCATTGCGGTGGGGCTGTGCGCCGTCTGCTTTGCAGGGCTCATCGGGCGGCTGTTCTGGCTGCAATTATGCACCGGCGGCTGGTACACCCAGCGGGCGCTGGGGCAGCAGCTGCGAGACACCGTTGTGCCCGCCGACCGGGGCAAAATATACAGCGCCGATGGCGCACTGCTTGCCGCCAACAGCAGTTGCTGGACCCTGCGCGCCAGCCCCCGGGAGATGCCGGAGGAAAAGCTTGCCCTTGCCGCCAAGGGGCTTGCGGAGATTCTGGAGCTGGACGAGGCCAAGCTGCTGGAAAAGTTCAACGACCGGCGCTCCAACGACTGCCTTTTGCGCTACCGGGTGGAGCGGGAAACTGCCGATGCCGTGCGGGATTTCTGCGCAGCGAACGGCATTACCGGCTTGCGCATCAATCAGGACTCCAAGCGCTGGTACCCGCAGGGAGAGTTTTTGGCCTCGGTGCTGGGGTTCACCAACGTAGACAACGCCGGGGTCAGCGGGCTGGAGCTCGAATACAACGACACCCTTACCGGGCAAAACGGAGTGGTGCTGACCGCCGTGAACGCTTGGGGCTACACGCTGGCGCAGAGCTACGAAACCGAACTTGCCCCCGTGGAGGGCAGCGGGCTGCGGCTGACCATCGATGCAAATATTCAACATTATCTTGAAAATGCGTTGAATTATGCGGTGCAAGAGCACCATGTAGCTGCCCGCAGCGTGGGCATCGTGATGGAAGTGAACACTGGGGCAGTGCTGGCCATGGCTACCACCCCGGCCTACGACCCCAACCAGCCCCGGGTCATCGCCGATAAGGCCGCACGCGCTGCCGTGGACGCCCTTTCCGGTAAAGAGCGCGCCGCTGCCTTGCAGCTGGCGCAGCAGACCCAGTGGCGCAACAAGGCGGTGAGTGACTTATACGAGCCGGGCAGCGTGTTTAAGCTCATCACCTGCGCGGCGGCGCTGGATGCCGGAGCCATTACCCGGCACTCCACCTTTTACTGCGGAGACTCTATCTCGGTGGCGGGCACGCGGTTCCACTGCGCCAACCACAAGCGCCACGGCAGCCAGACCGTGACACAGGCACTGGAAAACTCCTGCAACCAGAGCTTTATCCAGATCGGGGCGCGGCTGGGCAAGCAGGCTTTCTGCGATTATTTTGCCGCCTTCGGCCTGCGGGAACCCACCGGCATCGACCTGCCCGCCGAGCCGAAAAAGAGCCTGTACTACACCGCCGACCGCATGGGGCCGGTAGAGCTGGCCTCCTGCGCCTTCGGGCAGAGCAGTAAGATTTCCTATCTGGAAATGGCCTCCGCCGTCTGTGCGGTGGTGAACGGCGGCAAGCTGATGCAGCCCCATGTGGTGCAGTCCATCCACGATGCCGAGCGCAATACCGTGCAGCAGGTGGAGCCCACCGTAAAAGCGCAGGTCATCCGGCCCGAAACCAGCGCCGTCATGCGCGAATGGATGGAGGGCGTTGTGACCACCGGCACCGGCAAAAACGGTGCTGTGGCGGGCTACCGTGTGGGCGGCAAAACCGGCACCAGCCAAAAGCTGGACAGCGAGAATGAGCGCGCCCGCATTGCCAGCTTTGTGGCAGTGGCGCCGATTGAAAACCCCAAACTTGCTGTGCTTATCTGCCTGGATGAACCCCACAGCTGGACCACCAGCGGCGGCGCGCTTTCCGGCCCCGTGGCGGCGGAGGTGTTGCAAAAAAGCCTGCCGCGCTTAGGCATCCAGCCCAGCTATACCGAAGCAGAACAGGCAAAATATTTTACCACCGTGCCCGATGTGACCGGCTGGAAAGCCCCCGCCGCGGCCCAAAAGCTGAGCGAGTATACCCTGACTGCGGATGTGCTGGGGCAGGGGGAGCGGGTCGTCAGCCAGTACCCGCGGGCAGGTACCACCGTGCGGCGCGGCTCCGCCATCCAGCTGGACACCACCGGCCAGCTGGACCCCGCAGCGGACGAAGGATAACGCCGAGTGGTTGCACCCCCGCCCCATTTGCGATACAATAATATAAAGTTTATCCCAAAAAGGGGAGGGGAGCCGCTTGCCAAAGCTGCAAACAAACGGCGCAAAACAAAAACGAACCACCTATATGATACTGCTGCTCTGGGCGGCGGTCTGCTTTGCCCTGCTGGTGGTGGACTGGTGCTGCTGGGCACCCAACCGGCTGGATGCCGACATGGCGTCCGAACAACTGCTTGCCAACCTGCTGGCGCAGGAGGGCGGCGTGATGAGCACCAACTGGTACTATTCTACTGAGCTGCGGGTGCTGAACACCCAGCTGGTCATGGCACCGCTGTTCCGGCTGTTCACCAGCTGGCATATTGTGCGCGTGGTGGGCAGCGTGGTGCTGATCCTTTTGTATCTCGCGGCGTGGTTCTGGTTCGGGCGCAGTGCAAAGCTCAAGTACAGCGGCCTGCTGGGGGCCGGGCTGCTGGTGCTGCCTTATGGCGCGCTGTACCGCCAGTATGTGCTGGAGGGCCTTTACTATATTCCGCACATTACCATCAGCTTTGTGGTGCTGGGGTGCGCGGTGCGCATTCTGCGCGGCGGGCGGCGGCTGGCCCCGGCGGCGGGCATGGTGCTGTTCAGCTTTGCTGCAGCGCTGGGCGGGCCGCGGCAGCTGTTCATCTTGAACATTCCGCTTACCGTGGCTGCAGCGCTGCTGGCCAATGCCTGGCGCACCCCCGGCGGGGCGTTGCTGGTGCCCACCCTTGCGGCGGATGCTGCCGCGCTGGTGGGGTATGTGGTCAACGCAAAGGTGCTGGCGGAAAAATATCACTTCCAGGACCAGGGGTATGTGGCATTTACTGGGCTGAACCTGGACCGCCTGCAATGGTTTGTCAATGCGCTGCTGGCTTCCTTTGGCTGGCAGGAGGGCAAAGTGTTTTCTCTGGCCGCGCTGTTTAACCTTGCGGCTGCGGCGCTGATCCTTTTCTGCTTTGTGTTTTCTGTTTGGCTGGTGCGCGGCAAAGCACGCTACCCGCTGGGGCACCGGCTGGTGGGGGCGTTTTTCCTGGCCGGGGCCGTCTGCTTTGCACTGCTGTACGGCCTGACCAACAGCGGCCATTCGGACCGCTACCTGCTGCCGCTGGCAATTTTATTTGTACCGCTGCTGGAAATCATGCTGGCGGACTGCACCCCCCGGCACCGCCCGGATGCCCGTGGTCTAACGGCCCTGATGGCGGCGATATTACTGCTGCGCGCCGGAACAGACTACCGCGCAGCGGCAGTGGCAACCACCCCCAACCAAGAGGCGGCACAGTTCCTGGTGCAGAACGGCTATCGGGACGGGTACGCTTCTTTTTGGGACGGTAATGTGATGACCGAGTTGACGGACGGCACCCTGAATGTGTGGACCCTGACCCCAAACAGTGTGCCGGAGCTGCGCCCTTGGCTGCAGGTCACCAGCCATCTGCAAACCCCTCCGCAGGGTAAAATTTT
>ENA-UEQK01001529-UEQK01001529.1-human-gut-metagenome-genome-assembly--contig:-NODE-1529-length-14125-cov-8.306876_pt1 | contig 14125 bp, 10 predicted proteins | sample MGYA00242939_ERZ507942 | MGnify/ENA primary metagenome ERZ507942 (study PRJEB26167, sample SAMN06115485) | human gut metagenome | host: Homo sapiens | place: China:Chongqing | collected 2015-03-30... | reverse complement strand
GGCGAAGAGTTCATATTCTTGAACCGGCACGCCTTGCAGGGAAGCGGAACGAAGCCAGCACAACCGGCAGCCGACAAATGACAATTTGATGGAATTGGTCATTATGGTTGACGCGCTTCGGAGAGCCTCTGCTGCTCGTATTACTGCAGTTATTCCCTACTATGGCTATGCACGTCAGGACAGACGTCCTCGCTCTACTCGTGTAGCCATCAGTGCGAAGGTTGTTGCCAATATGCTTCAGGCTGCCGGTATCGACCGCGTTCTGACAATGGACCTTCATGCTGACCAGATCCAAGGTTTCTTTGATGTTCCTGTCGACAATATTTATGCCAGCCCAATCCTTTTAGGTGATTTGTGGAAGCATAACTATTCCGATCTGGTTGTTGTATCTCCTGACGTCGGCGGCGTTGTTCGCGCCCGTGCCGTCGCTAAGCGCATGGAATGCGATCTCGCCATTATCGACAAACGCCGCCCCAGAGCTAACGTTTCCGAAGTTATGAATATCATCGGAGAAATCGAAGGACGCACCTGCGTAATCGTCGATGACATCGTTGATACAGCAGGAACACTTTGCCATGCTGCAGATGCCCTTAAGGCCCGCGGCGCCAAGAGAGTGCTTGCCTACGCAACGCACCCTGTTTTCTCCGGCAACGCCGTAGAAAAAATTACAAATTCTGCTCTCGATGAAGTGGTTGTTACTGATACAATTCCGCTTCGTCAAGATGCACTTGACTGCCCGAAGATCAGACAGTTGTCCTGCTCTTCTCTTCTGGGCGAAACAATTTCTCGCATTGCTTGCGAGTCCTCGGTAAGCAGCTTGTTTGCCGAATAGGTACCCCACTGTCGGCTGGTCGCGGCTGACAGTTCTATTTTTGGAGTTTATTTAAATGAAATTCACTGCTGTCACACGTAAAGCGCAAGGTACGGGTGCGAGCCGCCGCCTTCGCCGTGCGGAAAAGCTTCCTGGCATCGTCTACGGTGGTAAGGTTGCTGCTACCCCTATCGAACTTGATCACAACGAAATTTTCCACGCTCTCCGCAAGGAAAAATTCCATGCTTCCATTCTTGAAATGGTTCTTGATGGCAAGTCCGAACGTGTCCTGCTTCGTTCTTTCCAAATGCATCCGTACAAACCACAGGTTCTGCACATCGATTTCCAGCGTATTTCCGCCGATGAACAGATCCGCATGAATGTGCCTCTGCATTTCGTCGGTGAAGAAAAATCTCCGGCTATTACAATTGATAAGACTAACGTTAACCACGCTCTCACAGAGCTTCTGGTTTCCTGCTTGCCTGATCAGTTGCCTGAATTCATCACAGTCGATCTTTCCGGCCTTACTGTTGATAAACCTGTTCACGTTTCCGACCTCGTTCTTCCGGAAGGTGTCACACCTGTCCTGAAGCCTGAGGAAGATCCGACAGTTGCTTCCGCTGTTGTCGTTGCTGAAGAAAGCATCGCTGACGAAGCTCCTGCCGTTCCGGCTGACGCCGTTCCTGCTACATCGTACAATCCGTGGAAGAACTGGAAAAATTTCTGCTTCGCGGCAGCGAGGAACTGGTGAACAGCAATCCCGACAATAAAAAGAAAAATCCCATGTACCAGAGAATCTGGACCATGGTGTATTCGTTCCTGATGTTTATCCTGGTGCGCAATGCGGTGCAGTATGCGCTGCTGGCACTGTTGTATCAGCTGGCACAGTCCGGTGCTTCCGGTGGACTGGTAGATCTGCTGATCCTGAGGGATGAGACCGGTGCATATAACGGCTATTCCGGAGATGTGTCCAGTATCATAGCGGCACTGGGCTTCATCGGCGGAGCACTGGCGGTATGGTCCACGGCAAAGCTTCTGATCACGAAGAACAAAGAGGATATGCATTTAAGCCATCTGAAAAAAGAAGGTAAGGCAAAATATGCCCTGCTGGTGGCAGCCACCATCGGTGCCGTTATCGGTTTCAACCTCCTGTTTGAACTTCTGGGTGTGACCAATAAATCCGAAGCCTATACCGAAGTTGCAACCCAGCAATATTCCGCACACTTTATTGTGGGTATTCTGGTATTCGGCTTTATCTCTCCGATTGCGGAGGAATTACTGTTCCGTGGAGTGATTTATGGTTACCTGCGCAGATTTATGGATCTGAAGCTTGCTATAGCTCTGTCCGCACTGATCTTCGGTGTGTACCACATGAACTACGTGCAGGGCATCTACGGCTTTCTCATTGGCTGCCTCATGGCTTACGCTTATGAGTATTTCGGAGAATTCAAAATGGCAGTGTTCGTTCATGTGGCATCCAATGTCCTCGCCTACTGCCTGTCCTACACCGCCATCGCCGTCACCGGCTTCGTCAGCTGGCCCGTGTGCGTGATTTTCCTGGCAGTGGCAGTTGTATCCCTCGGGATGCTCCACAAACAGAAAAATATATTTTAGGCAATAAAAAAGTACATTTGTCACCATCCAAATACTTGATAAGATATACAAAGATGGACAACGTAACCCAGCAGCCGAAAACAGGGTAAGGATAAGCAGGCCGTAAGCAGACGTCGGCACTTAGTGACCGTACTTTGGTCACTTACGTGCTGCTACGCTCTGCGACAGAGTGCGAACGTGCCGCGTTCCTTGCCCTGTTCTCGACTGCGGAGATATTATATCTTAAAAGGAGCAACATATGAAATTCAGCATTATCGTAGTATGCCTGAACCCCGGCACCAAACTGAATCAGACCCTTGACAGTATCCTGGCCCAGACCTGCCCAGACTTCGAAGTCATCGTCAAGGACGGTGGCAGCCGTGACGGATCCATAGAGTCCATGCGCACTGACGGGCGGATCCATTTCTACCAGGAACCGGATCACAGCATCTACGAGGCTATGAACCAGGCGGTCTCTCATGTGACCGGAGATTACATTCTGTTCTTAAACTGCGGTGACCTCTTCTATGACAAGGAAGTTCTGGCACACACCGCACAATTCATGGAACAGCACCCTATGAAACTGCAAGGCATCTATTACGGAGATACCTACAGCGCGAAAACGGACACGAAGATATCATCCCCGCCCCGAATCACCGGCTTTGTCTGCTACCGCAACATTCCCTGCCATCAGTCCTGCTTCTATGCCGCAGACCTGTGCCGACAGAAGCCCTACGAACCAAAATACAAGATCCGCGCAGATTATGAACATTTTCTGTGGTGCTATTACCGGGCGAAGGCTCCCATGCAGTATCTGGGGCTTACCGTATCTTCCTACGAAGGCGGCGGCTACTCCGAGACAAAGGAGAACCTGAAACGCAGTGCCACAGAGCATAAGGAGATCACGACAAAATACATGAAACCCGTAGAACTGTTCCGTTACCGCGCTGTGATGGCACTGACCCTGGCACCTCTCCGGACCGCAATGGCAGAAAGCAGACATTTCTCTGCAATCTATCAGGGACTGGCAAGCAAAGTGTATGGTCGAAGACAGGAAAAATAGGGAAAATCCCCAAAGAGTTGTGCTAAAAGCATGGCTTAAAAAAGAAAATTGGCACAATTCACAGACAACAGCCGTGTGAATAACTAAATTGACAAATTATCTGACAATTCAAGGAAAAATCTATATTTACAAATGAGAAAAATAGGTGTATAGTACAGAAAAGGTCGCAATGAGGCGCTCGAAAGAGTCTCATTGCGACCTTTTTTAGTTGCAGGAAAGTGCTGAAAGCACGGTCTTGCAAATGAGGTTATGAATAGTAACAGACAGATGAAAAAGAGAGAAATAGAAACCCGGAAAGGAGAACTATATGTTTGATGTAAAACAGGAGCTGCCCAAGGCACCGTTATATCGGGAAGAATTTGAGCATGATAACTGCGGTATCGGAGCCTGTGTCAATATTCACGGAGAGAAGAGCCGCGCGACCGTAGAGAATGCGCTGAAGATCGTAGAGAATCTGGAGCACAGAGCCGGTAAGGATGCGGAAGGCAAGACCGGTGACGGTGTCGGTATTCTGACCCAGATTCCCCACAAATTTTTTGCCAGAGTGACCAGGGCTCTGGGCATGGACATCGGCGGAGAGAGAGAATACGGTGTCGGCATGTTCTTCTTCCCGCAGGAAGAGCTGCGCCGCAATCAAGCCAAGAAGATGTTCGAGATCATTGTGGAAAAAGAAGGAATGGAATTCCTCGGCTGGCGTGAAGTGCCTACCTTCCCCAATGTGCTGGGACATAAGGCCGTAGAGTGCATGCCCTATATCATGCAGGGATTCGTGAAAAAGCCTGCCGATGTGGAAAAAGGACTGCCCTTTGACCGCAGACTTTATATTGCAAGACGTGTCTTCGAGCAGTCTTCCGATGATACCTATGTAGTTTCTCTTTCCAGCAGAACGATCGTATATAAAGGAATGTTCCTGGTAGGCCAGCTGCGTACCTTCTTCGCAGATTTGCAGAGTGAAGATTACGAATCCGCCATTGCCATGGTACACTCCCGTTTCTCCACCAATACCAATCCCAGCTGGGAACGTGCTCATCCGAACCGTCTGATGGTACACAACGGTGAGATTAACACTATCCGCGGCAATGCCGACAAGATGCTGGCCAGGGAGGAGAACATGGAATCCGAGCATCTGAAAGGCCAGCTGCACAAAGTACTGCCTGCCATCAGCAAGACCGGTTCCGACTCCGCTATGCTGGACAACACGCTGGAATTCCTGGTAATGAGCGGCATGGAACTGCCTCTGGCGGTCATGATCGCTATCCCCGAGCCCTGGGCGAACAACAAGGCCATGTCCCAGACCAAGAGAGATTTCTACCAGTATTACGCTACCATGATGGAGCCCTGGGACGGCCCCGCATCCATCCTGTTCTCCGACGGAGATATCATGGGTGCGGTACTGGACAGAAACGGCCTGCGTCCTTCCCGTTATCTGATCACTGACGATGATACCCTGATCCTGTCTTCCGAGGTAGGTGTCCTTCCTGTTGATCCCACGAAGATCAAGTTAAAGGAAAGACTTCGTCCCGGCAAGATGCTCTTGGTCGATACCGTACAGGGCAGAGTCATTGACGATGAGGAAATCAAGGAAAAATATGCTTCCAGACAGCCTTATGGTGAATGGCTGGACAACAACCTGACAGAATTGAAGAGTATTCACATCCCGAACCAGCGTGTCCCTGAGTACACCTACGAAGAGCGTCAGCGGATGCAGAAAGCTTTCGGTTATACCTATGATGAGATGAAACAGAGCATTCTGCCTATGGCAAAGAACGGCAGTGAAGCGATTGCCGCCATGGGTGTGGATACGCCGCTTCCCGTCTTAAGCAAGACGAACCACCCGCTGTTTCATTATTTCAAGCAACTGTTTGCACAGGTAACCAACCCGCCCATCGATGCGATCCGTGAGGAGATCGTGACTTCCACCACCGTATACATCGGTACCGAGGGCAACATTCTGGAGGAGACCCCGAAGAACTGTAATGTTCTGAAGGTCAACAACCCGATCTTGACCAACACGGATCTGTTGAAGATCAAGAACATGAAGGTAGACGGATTCAAAGTAGAAGTCGTACCTATCGTATATTACAAGAACACCAGCTTAGAGCGTGCCATTGACAGACTGTTCGTGGAAGTGGACAGAGCTTACAGAGACGGCGTGAACATCCTGATCCTGTCCGACAGAGGCGTGGATGAGAACCATGTGCCCATTCCATCCCTGCTGGCCGTATCCGCCCTGAACCAGTATCTGGTACGCACCAAGAAGAGAACCAGAGTCGCACTGATCCTGGAATCCGGCGAACCCAGAGAGGTACACCATTTTGCTACGCTGTTAGGTTACGGTGCCTGCGCCATCAACCCTTATCTGGCACAGGATACCATCAAGGAACTGATCGAGAGCAATATGCTGGATAAGGATTACTATGCAGCAGTGGATGATTACAACAATGCTGTCCTCCACGGCATCGTCAAGATCGCATCCAAGATGGGTATCAGCACCATCCAGTCCTATCAGGGTTCCCAGATCTTCGAGGCTATCGGTATTGCACCGGAAGTGATCAGTAAGTATTTCTCCAACACCGTATGTCGTGTGGGAGGTATTACCTTAAAAGATATTGAGCAGCAGGTAGACGACCTGCACTCTCAGGCATTTGATCCTCTGGGACTGAAAAACGATCTGACCTTAAACAGCCCCGGACATCACAAGATGCGCAGCGGCGGTGACGAGCATCTGTACAATCCCGCTACCATCCATATGTTACAGGAATCCACCAGACGCGGTGATTACCAGATGTTCAAGCAGTACACTGCCATGGTAAACGACGAAGATTCCATCAAGAATCTCAGAGGACTGATGGACTTCAATTATCCGAAAAAGGGTGTGCCTATTGAGGAAGTAGAGCCGGTAGAGACCATTGTGACCAGATTCAAGACCGGTGCCATGTCCTACGGTTCCATTTCCAAAGAAGCCCATGAGACCATGGCCATCGCCATGAACCATCTGCACGGCAAGAGCAATTCCGGTGAAGGCGGTGAGGACCTGGATCGTCTGACCGTCGGACCGGACGGACTGAACCGTTGTTCCGCAATCAAGCAGGTAGCCAGTGGACGTTTTGGTGTTACCAGCCGTTACCTGGTAAGTGCACAGGAGATTCAGATCAAGATGGCACAGGGAGCAAAACCCGGTGAGGGCGGACATCTGCCCGGAGGAAAGGTATATCCCTGGATCGCCAAGACCAGACACTCCACGCCCGGTGTGTCCCTGATCTCTCCGCCCCCTCATCACGACATTTATTCCATTGAGGATCTGGCGCAGCTGATCTATGATCTGAAAAATGCCAACACCCAGGCAAGAATCTCTGTAAAACTGGTATCCGAAGCCGGTGTGGGAACGGTCGCAGCCGGTGTAGCCAAGGCGGGAGCCCAGGTCATCCTGGTATCCGGCTATGACGGCGGTACCGGTGCGGCACCGAGAAACTCCATCCACAATGCCGGACTTCCCTGGGAACTGGGACTGGCAGAGACCCATCAGACCCTGATCATGAACGGCCTACGTAATAAAGTCCGCATCGAGACCGACGGTAAGCTGATGAGCGGCAGAGACGTAGCCATCGCAGCCATTTTAGGTGCCGAGGAGTTCGGTTTTGCCACCGCACCCCTTGTGACCATGGGCTGTGTCATGATGAGAGTATGTAATCTGGATACCTGCCCGGTAGGCGTGGCTACCCAGAACCCGGAGCTACGGAAAAACTTCCGCGGTAAGCCGGAATATGTGGAAAACTTTATGAAATTTATCGCACAGGAGCTGCGGGAATACATGGCAGCGCTGGGCGTGCGTACCGTAGATGAACTGGTGGGCAGAACTGATCTGCTGAAGAGAAAAGAGCATCTGACCGATCGTCAGGAGGAAGTGGATCTGACCCAGATCTTAAGCAATCCTTACGAGGGCAGCAAGCAGAAGGTGACCTTTGATCCCAGGCAGGTCTATGACTTCCAGTTAGAGAAGACACTGGATGAGAAGGTGCTGTTAAAGCAGTTAGGAAAAGCCATCGACGCAGGACAGAAGCGCAGCATCGAAGTAGACGTCAGCAACACCGATCGTGCTTTCGGTACGATCCTCGGAAGTGAGATCACCAGAAAATTGGGCGATGATGTGGAAGAGGATACCTACCATGTACTGTGCAAGGGTGCCGGCGGACAGTCCTTCGGAGCCTTTATCCCCAAGGGCCTGACTCTGGAACTGGTAGGCGACAGCAATGACTACTTCGGTAAGGGCTTATCCGGTGGTAAGCTGGTGGTATATCCTCCCCAGGGTAGCAAGTTCAAGGCGGAGGAAAACATCATCATCGGTAACGTGGCACTGTACGGTGCAACCTCCGGTAAGGCATTTATCAACGGTGTGGCAGGCGAGCGTTTCTGCGTGCGTAACTCCGGTGCCATCGCAGTTGTCGAGGGTGTAGGAGATCATGGCTGTGAATACATGACCGGCGGTCGTGTGGTAGTTCTCGGTATGACCGGTAAAAATTTCGCAGCCGGTATGAGCGGCGGTATCGCTTATGTACTGGATGAAGGCAACGATCTGTACAAACGCCTGAATAAGGAAATGGTATCTTCCAGTGAGATCACATCCAAATATGATGTGTTGGAACTGAAATCCATGATCCAGGAACATGTGGCACTGACCAATTCCGCCAAGGGTAAGGAAGTGCTGGACAACTTTGGAGAGTATCTGCCCAAGTTCAAGAAGATAATCCCTCATGATTATGAGAGAGTCTTAAAGACCATCGTCCAGATGGAGGAAAAAGGACTGAGCGCAGAGCAGGCACAGATCGAAGCATTCTATGCCAACACCAGAAAGTAGGAGGCCAGTGTGAAAAGTAATCTTGATAGATTGCTTTTCACACGACTAATTTGTGCCGCGGGCGCCACAAATTAGTTTATCGCAGAACTAAATATGAAATTTAGTTCGCGATTCTTCCGACGCCGAAGCGTCTGCAGAATGGAGAGAGTCATGGGAAAACCAACGGGATTTATGGAATATAAAAGGGAAGTCAGCGTGGCTGAGGATCCTAAGAAGAGAATACAGCATTTTAACGAATTCCATGAGCATCTGCCGAAGGAAAAGCAGCGCTTACAGGGTGCCAGATGTATGGAATGCGGCGTGCCGTTCTGCCAGTCGGGCATGATGATCTGCGGTATGGCCAGCGGATGTCCCCTGCACAATCTGGTGCCGGAGTGGAACGATCTGGTATATACCGGCAACTGGCAACAGGCTTACAACCGCCTGAAAAAGACCAACAATTTCCCCGAATTCACGTCCAGAGTATGTCCGGCTCTGTGTGAGGCAGCATGTACCTGTGGACTGAATGGGGATCCGGTCTCCACCAAGGAGAACGAATATGCAATTATTGAAAACGCCTACAGCGAGGGTTATGCGGCAGCCAAGCCCCCTGTGGTGCGTACCGGCAAAAAGGTGGCAGTCATCGGCAGCGGTCCTTCCGGACTGGCAGCGGCGGATCTGCTGAACCAGAGAGGACATCAGGTCACAGTATTTGAGCGCTCCGACCGTGTGGGAGGACTGTTGATGTACGGCATCCCTAACATGAAGCTGGAGAAACAGATCATTGACCGTAAGATAGCCATCATGAAGAAAGAGGGCGTCACCTTTGTCACCGGTACGGATATCGGTAAGGACATCAAGGCATCCAAGCTGTTACATGATTTTGACCGTGTCGTACTGGCCTGTGGTGCTTCCAATCCCAGAGACATCAATGCGCCAGGCAGAGATGCCAGGGGAATCTATTTCGCGGTGGATTTTCTGAAAGCCAATACCAAGAGCCTGCTGGATTCGAACTTTGAAGATAAAAAATATGTGGAGACCAAGGGTAAGAACGTGGTCATCATCGGCGGTGGTGATACCGGTAATGACTGTGTGGGAACTTCCATCCGTCACGGTGCCAAGTCTGTAACCCAGATCGAGATGATGCCCAAGGCTCCGGACAAGAGAGCAGAGAACAATCCCTGGCCCGAATGGCCGAAGGTCTGCAAGACCGATTACGGTCAGGAAGAAGCCATTGCAGTCTACGGACATGATCCGAGAATCTATGAATCTACGGTTAAGGAATTTATCAAGGATAAGAACGGCAGCCTGAAAGCCGTGAAGATCGTGAAGCTGTCCTGGGAAAAGGATCCGGCTACCGGACGCATGAAGATGCAGGAGATCGCCGGAAGTGAGCAGATCCTGGATGCGGAGATCGTACTGATCGCAGCAGGATTTTTGGGAAGTCAGAAATATATTACCGATGCTTTCGGGGTGGAATTAAATGAACGCACCAACGTAAAAACTGCCCCCGGCCAATACCAGACCAGTGTGGAAAATGTATTCGTCACCGGTGATATGCACAGAGGACAGTCCCTGGTGGTGTGGGCGATCCGTGAAGGCAGAGAAGCCGCACATGCTGTGGATGAGAGCCTGATGGGCTACTCTAATCTGGTGATCCAGTAGAGGTATTATTCTCGTAGATGGATCTCAGACCTTTCATAAGAAGATTCTGATCGATATGGATCTTCGTTTCACAATGTGGAATGACGGTCGTTGCGTACCCTCCGGTGGCAACGACCGTTGCTTTTTGCCCTAACTCTGTCTGGATACGGCGGATCAGTCCGTCGATGGCACAGGCGTTGCCCAAGAGCATTCCCCCGGTGATGCATTCCTGCGTATTCGCACCGATGGTGTGGGCGGGCATATGAATGTCCCCTTTCGGGAGCTGGGCGGTCTTGCCTAAAAGTGCCCTGTGGGCGGTTCCAACGCCGGGAAGGATCAGGCCACCTAAAAAGCGACGGTTCTCATCCAACACGTTAAAAGTCGTGGCGGTGCCCAGGTCGATGGTGACGAAAGGCAGGGAATAGCGGGAAATGGCTCCTGCAATATCTGCCAGTCGGTCACAACCCACCTTTTCCGGGAATTCCGTACAGATCTCGTAGCCCAGATCCAGCTTATGGGAAAGAATCAGAGGTTTCCGTCCCAGAAAAGTTTCCAGAGCAGAGGAAAAAACGGCTGTCACCGAAGGCACAACCGAGGAAATCATAGATCCCTCAAAGGCCTCGGCGGACAGGCCGTGTTTGTTCAAGATCATATTCAGTTTTTCAATATATCCGGCATCAGACAGGGGACGACGGGACGATATCTTCTCAATAAAGAGCAGCTTATTTCCCTGAAATCCCCCGATGCCGATCGTAGTATTTCCGATGTCGATTGTCAGTACCACGGGTATACTCCTGTTATGCTGCAGACCTTGCTTTCTGATATACAGGAATGACTTTTGCCTTGATCAGTGCCAGCCCTACCGCTCCGGTCAGGAACGTGGATGCACACATCTCGAAGACCGCATTCACACCTACAAAAGAGCAGATGAATAAAATCGCGTTTTTACCACCCATCAGTCCCTGCACATAGGAAGTATTGCCGAACAGCAGTACTAAAAGGGACATGAAAAATGCGGTGTTGAAAAATGCGCTGCAAAATCCGGTGATCATGCAGGCGATTCTGTCTCCTACGGCTTTGCGGCTGTAACGGAAGACATATCCCAGCAGAAATCCGTCCAGAAGTCTGGGGATGAAACGCTGGATGAAGGCCAACACAGGGTTGATGCCAAAAAGCATTGCTCCCATGGCGCTGGTGCCTCCCACGCCGATGCATTGCAAAAAGCTGGTCAATCCGAATACTGCTCCCATGGCGGCTCCGCCTACAGGGCCAAGAGTGATTGCAGCCAGTGCAACGGGGATGACATTGAAGGTGATTGCCAGGGGGCCGATGTTCAGGTACCCGAGCGGGGTATAAGCCATCAGCAAAAGTACCGCAGCAAACAATCCCATCAACGTGAGTCGCATTGTCTTACTTTGTTTGTTCATATGAAATTTTCCTCCTTGTTACCATTCTCCCTCTGGGAGATACAATACAAGTTGTCCCGGTGATTCGGGACACTCCTACTGTTTATATCATATCCCGGACAAAAAGAAAAGTGATATTTGCATAAAATATGCACTTATGGTATTTTAGGAGTACAGTTTTGAAGTATTTTTGATAAATCAGGCAAAAGGAGACGACTATGCTGAAGGGAAAGACCGTAGTTCTGGCAATCTCGGGAAGTATTGCTGCATATAAAATGGCCAATGTAGCGCGGATGCTGTTAAAACAGCACTGTGATGTGGAAGTGCTGATGACACAGAATGCCACGCAGTTCATCAACCCCATTACTTTTGAAAGTCTGACGGGACATAAATGTCTGGTGGACACCTTTGACCGCAATTTCCAGTACAGTGTGGAACATGTGGCACTGGCAAAGCGGGCGGATGTGGTTCTGGTGGCACCGGCTTCTGCCAATGTGATCGGCAAGATTGCAAACGGCATCGCAGATGATATGTTGACCACTACGGTCATGGCATGTCCCTGCAAGAAGATTGTGTCCCCTGCCATGAATCATAATATGTATCACAACCCCATCGTGCAGGATAATATCGAAAAATTAAAGCATTTCGGCTATGAGATCATCACTCCGGCCACGGGAATGCTGGCCAACGGCGATATCGGTGACGGCAGAATGCCGGAGGAGTCCGTACTGTTCGAAGCCGTGGTGAAGGAGATCGCCTGCGAGAAGGATCTGGCGGGCAAAAAGGTGCTGATCTCCGCAGGTGCCACCAGAGAACCCATTGACCCGGTGCGTTTTATCACGAATCACTCCAGTGGAAAAATGGGTTATGCCCTGGCGAGAGCTGCAATGCACCGCGGCGCAGAAGTGACGGTGGTGGCAGCCCATACGGATGTGGAGCCGCCTTTGTTTGTAAATGTGGTGCCGGTACAGACGGCAGCAGAGATGTACGATGCAATCGTGTCCAGAGCGCAGGACTATGATTTTGTCATCAAGGCAGCAGCCGTGGCAGACTACACCCCGGCAGTGACAGCAGACAATAAGATTAAGAAAAAAGACGGAGACATGTCGATCCCTCTGGTGCGGACGAAGGATATTTTGAAGGCCCTTGGGGAAAACAAGAGACCGGGACAGATTTTGTGTGGATTTTCCATGGAGACGGAAAATGTGCTGGAGAATTCCCGGAAGAAGCTGGAGAGCAAGCACTGTGACATGATCTGTGCCAACAGTTTGAAGAGCGCAGGAGCGGGCTTTGGCACGGACACCAATATTGTGACACTGATCACAAAGAATTCCGAGGAGAGCCTGGAACTGATGAGCAAGGAACAGGTGGCACATAAGATTCTGGATAAACTAATGGCAATATGACTCTGTATTAAGTAATTGCATAATATAGGCATTTGCAAGATGGCCCAAAAGATATTGTAAACATTTGAAGAAATATCTTTTGGGCTATTTTCAAGATATGGATATATAAAAATAAATTTGTAGGGATAAAAGCTTGTAAAACTTCGCAGAAACGAATAGAATAGATTTACAAAAGGGAGTGATAAAATTGGAAAAATATATATCTGTAATAGAATTGGCAGAGAGATGGAATGTTTCGCCTAGAAGAATTCAAGTATTATGTAATGAGAACAGAATTATTGGAGCAAAAAAGCAAAGTGGAGTATGGCTTATCCCCTATGAGGCAAAAAAGCCAGAGAAAATGAAATCTGGAATAAAAAAGGAAAAGAAGGAAACCTTGAATGTATTATCCCTGTTCTCAGGTTGTGGAGGAATGGATTTGGGGTTTGAGGGTGGTTTTTCAGTGTTAAAGCAATCAGTAAATATTGATTTGCATAAAGAGTGGAAAATAAAAAGGGAAAATAGTAATTGGGTTAAATTGCCTAAAAATAGATTTCATACTGTATTTGCAAATGATATAAAACCGGAGGCAAAAGCAGCGTGGTGTAACTATTTTGGAAACAGAGGAGTGGATGAAACATGTTACTATTTAGACAGTATTGTTGATTTGGTTAAACTTCAAAAAGAAAATAAAATAAATATTTTTCCTACAGATATTGATATTGTAACAGGAGGGTTCCCTTGTCAGGATTTCTCTGTTTCAGGCAAAAGAATGGGATTTGAGTCAGATAAAGGACATAATGGTAAGAAAATAGATGTAAATGCACCTACTGTTGAAAATAGAGGACATCTATACATGTGGATGAGAGAAGTTGTTGCAATTACAAAACCCAAGATATTTATTGCAGAGAATGTAAAAGGTTTGACAAATCTTAATGATGCAAAGCAAATTATAGAGAAGGATTTTTCGACCGTATGTAATGGAGGATACTTAGTTGTTCCTGCAAGAATATTAAACGCAGCAAGATATGGTGTACCACAAGGGAGAGAAAGAGTTATTTTTTTGGGGTTTAAAAAAGATGATTTGACGAAACAAGCTTTAGAAAAATTGAGCGCAACACAAATAGACCCCGATTATGATCCATATCCATTGCCAACACATTATTTAGACAGAGCTAATAAAAAGGAAGGGGAAATTCCATTTGTTACGGTAAAGCAAGCTTTTGCTGAATTACAAGAGCCTGATAATACAAGGGATGTAAGTCAGCAAAAATATTCAAAAGCTAAATATATGGGGAAACATTGTCAAGGACAGCAAGAGGTAAAATTAGATGGAAGCACCGTCTCAGGTTGATCCGAAACAGCTTGAAGATCTTTCCATTGGTGTGG
>ENA-UEQK01001523-UEQK01001523.1-human-gut-metagenome-genome-assembly--contig:-NODE-1523-length-14151-cov-65.539577_pt1 | contig 14151 bp, 10 predicted proteins | sample MGYA00242939_ERZ507942 | MGnify/ENA primary metagenome ERZ507942 (study PRJEB26167, sample SAMN06115485) | human gut metagenome | host: Homo sapiens | place: China:Chongqing | collected 2015-03-30... | reverse complement strand
AAATATGAATTGGGCAGTGCACAGACCATCACACGCAACAAGCGTATGCTGACAGAACGTGATTTCATTGAGAAAGAGGGGAACAAGTATGTTTTCTCCGATCCGATATTCGAGCTTTGGTTCAGGAGGGATTGCTGAATATAAAAAAAGAACGTGGAACTGCGTGCTATCCATCGTCTTTGAAGGTCCTGAGAAAACCCCACTATACAAATGAACAGACAGCAGACCCACGCCGAAACCAGCACAGGAGCAGTCCATGCCATTCTTGTGTATCATTGATGAATTTCTCAGGTTCTCAAAGACAAGAATGAAGCACAACGCTTCTTACAATATCATTTCACAAAACATTGAAGCTAAGGACACTTCCTTGCTTCGATGGCAAATTTAACGATAAAGAATGAAAACAAGAAAAAGATTGGAAAGTATTTTTGAGGTTGATACCTACAGAAGATAAATATGATTTTGTCATTCTGACACTTTGTATTTTCTATCGCACGAGAATCCCATATTTCCATCCCATTACCCACCCAGCAGTAAATACGAGAGTGGAAATCTGTGAGTATCAGGCTATAAGCATTATACCAAAAGAACATCCTTCCAATAAATCGGAATCACCTCTCCGAAAGCCCTGATACACCGAAAAGGCAAAAGCAAAAGAACGTTTTACTAAAACAGAGTAACCGTTTTACTAAAACGCAATACCCCTTTTAGTAAAAAGCAATCACCCTTTTAGCTTAAAGGTGTAGCCAATTTCTGCATAAAAGCCCCACAAAAGCGGAAGAACATGCAAGAAGAACGCATCTTTATGAACCGAATATCCACAACATATCCCAAATCCGTTCTTCTGTAAAACCAAGTGCGCCAGGAAAACCGGGAAAAGCATTACTTTTTGTCAAGGTTATAGGGATATTTCCGTCTTTCAGCATCTTTTACAACAACCTATGCAGTTCCCACGCCCGCACATGCCGTATTCCTTCATTGGACGGCAGGCAGAAGTCATCAAGCGAGACAACCAGTTTCTCATAATTATCTTGTATCGCCTCCAACGAAGCATACTCACGGCGCACCGTCTGTTCATCTACCAGCATGTAGGTGGATTGCAGATATATCGTACGGTCACCTTTCCGAGCGATGAAGTCCACCTCTTTTTCTTTAGCACATCCGGTATAGACATCATAGCCCGCCCGAAGCAACTCCAGATAGACAAGAGTCTCCAGTTTATAACCCACACCATAGGCTGTTCCGGGATAGAGGAAATTCTTAAAGGCAAGGTCGTTGATGTAATATTTCGCCGTACCGGACAGTATTTCCTTTCCGCGCAAGTCAAAGCGTTCACAACGATACGCCAAGAACGAGTCTTCGATATAGCCTATGTAGGCAGCCACGGCATCATAGCTCGTCTTCCGGCCTTGGCTCTTGAAATAGTTCACGATGTTGCCGATGGACACTAAATTGGAGGCATTGCCTACAAGAAACGCAAAAAGATCCTCAAGCAGCCGGGGGTCACGTATGCTGTAGCGTTGGATGATGTCCTTCAGCAAGATGGTGTCCTTCAAGGCAGACAAGTAATTGCGCTGCACCTCCTGCTTTTCGGGCAAGACAAAAAGTTCCGGGATTCCGCCCGTATTCATATAGCCCATATAGCTCTCACGGTTCTGTTCCAGATGCCTTATCTCTGTATACTCCTGATAGCTGAAGGGATATATCGGAAATTGGACGTATCGCCCCGAAAGCAGCGTGGCAAGCTCACCGGACAGCATCCGTGAGTTGGAGCCGCTGATAAAGAGCTCGTACTCCTCGGTATAGTCCTGCGAATAAGAATTGACCGACTTTTCCCATTCTTGGATGAGCTGCACTTCGTCGATGAAAATATAAATCTCCTCTTGTCCAGAGATTGTACTTCCTAAGTATATCCATTCTTTCGTTCATAACCTAAAAAGTTTGCGAAAAAGGCTAGATTTTCGGTTATAAACGAAAGATTCATTTAGACAAGCAAGAAGGATATTTCCTTTCCGCATCCCCTTTATCGGCCGGATATTCCCTCTATAGAATCATCATTGTTGCATCTATATATCCACCGCGTTGCATCTATACTTCCACCGTGCTGCATCTATAGATGCAGCAAATCCCTTAACCTATCCTAATAATGCTGCTTATTGTCACCTATTTAGAAGCGAAATCATTATATTTGCGCCCATATATGCCAATACGTTGACTAAGCGATGGCAAAACAGCTTGTAAAAAACAAAACTGAATAATAACGAATTTCATCCGAATGAAACAGTACAAAACCGTAAACAACCTTGTAGGCTGGATTACCTTCCTCATTGCAGCGACGGTCTACTGCATGACCATCGAACCTACTGCAAGCTTTTGGGACTGCCCGGAGTTCATCACCACCGGCTATAAGCTGGAAGTAGGACACCCGCCCGGCGCACCGTTCTTCATGCTGGTAGCCAACCTGTTCTCACAATTTGCTTCCGATGCCTCCACCGTGGCCAAGATGGTGAACTACATGAGCGCGCTGATGAGCGGCGCATGTATCCTGTTCCTTTTCTGGAGCATCACGCACCTGGTACGCAAACTTGTGGTGACAGACGAAAACAATATCACACGCGGCCAGATGGTTACCATCATGGGTAGCGGTCTGGTGGGCGCACTTGCCTACACGTTCAGCGATACCTTCTGGTTCAGCGCTGTGGAAGGCGAGGTGTATGCCTTCTCCTCACTGTTCACTGCCGTCGTATTCTGGCTCATACTGAAATGGGAGGACGTTGCCAACGAGCCTCACAGTGACCGCTGGCTGATTCTTATCGCCTACCTGACGGGACTTTCCATCGGCGTGCACTTGCTGAACCTGCTCTGCCTGCCCGCCATCGTACTGGTGTATTACTACAAGAAGGTGCCCAATGCCAACGCAAAAGGTTCCCTGCTGGCATTGCTCGCTTCGGGCATACTGGTAGCAGCCGTACTCTACGGCATCGTGCCGGGTATCGTGAAAGTGGGCGGCTGGTTCGAACTGCTCTTCGTCAACACGCTGGGCATGTCCTTCAACACGGGTGTCATCGTATATATCATCCTGTTGGCAGCCTGCCTCATCTGGGGTATCTACGAAAGCTATACCGAACGCAACAAGGCACGTATGGCACTCTCGTTCATACTCACCATCGCCATGCTGGGTATCCCGTTCTACGGACACGGCACCAGCTCGGTAGTTATCGGTGTCATTGTCATTGCCGCATTGTGGCTCTACCTCCGTCCGAAGACGCAGGCAGCCGTCAAAGAGAAATTCCGCGTATCGGCACGCACGCTGAACACCTCGCTGCTCTGCACCATGATGATTGTCATCGGATATTCCTCGTATGCACTTATCGTCATCCGCTCCACCGCCAACACGCCGATGGACCAGAACTCTCCGGAGGACATCTTCACACTGGGCGAATACCTGGGACGCGAGCAGTATGGCACACGCCCGTTGTTCTATGGCCCTGCCTTCTCCTCGCAAGTGGCGCTGGACGTGAAAGACGGTTACTGCGAACCGCGCATCAAGTACAACGGCACGAAGTTCATCCGCAAGGAGAAAGCTACGCCCGACGAAAAGGATTCGTACATCGAAATCCCCGGACGCATTGAGTACGAATACGCCCAGAACATGCTGTTCCCGCGTATGTACAGCAGTGCCCATACACAACAATACCATGCCTGGCAGGACATCAAGGGTTACGATGTGCCCTATGACAAATGCGGCAACATGATTATGGTAAACATGCCCACACAGTGGGAAAACATCAAGTTCTTCTTCTCCTACCAGCTCAACTGGATGTACTGGCGCTACTTCATGTGGAACTTCGCCGGACGCCAGAACGACATACAAGGCAGCGGAGAAATTGAACACGGCAACTGGATTACCGGTATCCCGTTCATCGACAACTGGCTGGTGGGCGACCAGAGCCTCTTGCCTCAGGAACTGAAAGACAACAAGGGACACAACGTATTCTACTGCCTGCCCCTGCTGCTGGGTATCATCGGCCTGCTATGGCAAGCCTACCGTGGGCAGAAAGGCATCCAGCAATTCTGGGTGGTCTTCTTCCTCTTCTTCATGACCGGTATTGCCATCGTGCTCTACCTGAACCAGACTCCGAGCCAACCGCGCGAACGTGACTATGCCTACGCCGGTTCGTTCTACGCCTTCGCCATCTGGATTGGTATGGGTGTGGCAGGACTCGTCCGTCTGCTTCAAGACTATGCCAAGATGAAGGAACTGCCTGCTGCCGCCATCGTTTCCGTAGCCTGCCTCTTTGTCCCCGTGCAGATGGCAAGCCAGACTTGGGACGACCACGACCGCAGCGACCGCTACATGGCACGCGACTTCGGCCAGAACTACCTGATGTCCCTACAAGAAAGCGGCAACCCGATTATCTATACCAACGGTGACAACGATACCTTCCCCCTCTGGTACAACCAGGAGACCGAAGGTTTCCGTACCGACGCCCGCACCTGCAACCTCTCGTACCTGCAGACCGATTGGTACATCGACCAGATGAAGCGCCCCGCCTACGACAGTCCTTCTCTCCCCATCACGTGGGACCGAATGGAGTACGTAGAAGGCACCAACGAATACGTCCCCATCCAGCCTGAGTACAAGAAAAGCATCGACCAGCTCTATGCCGAAGCCGAGAAGCAGGCACTGGACGGTAATCCCGAAGCACTGGTCAATGTAAAGAAAGAATTCGGTGACAACCCGTATGAGCTAAAGAATATCCTCAAGAACTGGGTGCGCAACAAGAATCAGGACTTGAAGGTGATTCCTACCGACAGCATCGTCATCAAGGTAGACAAGGAAGCCGTGCGCCGCAGCGGCATGATGATACCGGGCGACTCAATCCCCGACTACATGCACATTTCGCTGAAAGGCAAACGCGCCCTCTACAAGAGCGAGTTGATGATGCTCGAAATGCTGAGCGAGGCCAACTGGGAACGCCCCATCTATATCGCTGTCAGCGTAGGCAGGGAGAACCAGCTGAACATGGAGAACCACTTCGTTCAGGAAGGTCTTGCCTATCGTTTCACTCCGTTCGACACCAGTAAGACGGGCGTGACAATAGACTCCGAAAAGATGTACGACAACCTGATGAACAAGTTCAAGTTCGGTGGCATCGACAAGCCGGGCATCTATATCGACGAGAACGCCATGCGCATGTGTCACTCTCACCGTCGCATCTTCTCCCAACTCGTGCAGCAGCTGATGCGTGAGGGCAAGAAAGACAAGGCAAAAGCCGCCCTGGACTATGCCGAAAAGATGATTCCCGCCTACAACGTGCCTTACGACTGGCAGAACGGTGCCGTACAGATGGCGGAAGCCTACTACCAACTGGGCGAAACCGCCAAGGCGGACGAGATGATGAAAGCCCTTGCTGACAAGGCTGTAGAGTACCTGACCTGGTATCTGAGCCTGGACGACAACCGCTTCATGATTTCTACCCGTGAATTTGAATACCACTGGGCTGTACTCGATGCCGAGGTGAAGGCCATGAAGAAGTACAACTCCAAGCTCGCCGAAATCTACGAGCCGAAGGTGGAAGAACTGTATAATATGTATGTGGACAGAATGAAGGAGTGAGAATAAGGATTAGGGATTAAGGATTAAAGGATTAGGGATTAGCCTGTGCAGTTCATCACTAATCATTAATAACTAATCCTTAACCCCTAATCCTTAATCCCTAATCCTTAATCCCTAATTAATCATTAATCACGTGTTTATAGAACAACCTCCTGAGTTTTTTCGCAAACTATATCCCGGTGCAGTCTGGAGGATGGACCCCAATGAAAAAGCCGTTTATCTGACTTTCGACGATGGCCCTATCCCCGAAGTAACTCCCTGGGTGCTCGACCTGCTGGATAAGCACAACATCAAAGCCACCTTCTTCATGGTAGGTGACAACATACGGAAGCATCCGGACGAATTCCGGATGGTCGTTGAGCGTGGGCACCGCATCGGTAACCACACCTTCAACCATATCCGTGGATTTGAATACACAGCCAAGAATTATCTGGGAAATACCGAACAGGCGAAGATTTTCATGGAAATGGGTGGGGACATCAATTGCAATGTGGAGAAGGTTCTCTACCCTCTCTTGTTCCGCCCTCCCCACGGCCATATGTTCGCCAACCAGTATCTCACGCTGAAACGAACCTACAAGATTGTGATGTGGGACCTCGTGACCCGCGACTACAGCAAGAAGCTGCGCGGTCCGCAAGTGCTAGCCAACGTGATGCGCTACGCCCGCAACGGCTCCATCATCACCTTCCACGATTCCTTGAAATCCTGGTGCAACGGAAACCTGCAGTACGCATTGCCGCGCGCCATTGACTTCCTGAAGGAAGAGGGATATGAATTCAAAGTATTATAAACTTGAAACAGCAGAAAGTTACCAACATCTGCTGTCACAATAAATTCCACATAAAATAAGAAGGGGTTGTCTCGGCAAAAGGCAACCCCTTACATTTTATAGGCTCATGTCCTGTTCCACAAGAATAAACAGATGTTTTATAATTACCAAGTAAATGTACATCTGTATTCATCCCACTGGTCTTTTACAACCAGTTCCGTAGGATAACTGTCGGAATTCAATGTCCATGTAAAATACATATCGGACACAGAGTCCTCGCCATTGTATGTATAATGCCCTACAAGCGGCAGATGTTTCGTAGCCTTACCAAGCATGCCTCCATAATAGGCATATATCATCTCGTCCATATCCACATCCAGTATTTCATCAAACAACATCAGGCAGCCCTTATTCTCGATAGGAGCTGTTATATTATCCGTCGTATAGTCTATGGCAGCACTATACTCCCACTCGTCATTGCTGTCGATAATTCCGTCACCATTGAGATCCCCACTAGCTACATAACGTGTGGAAGTCTTCACCACATCTCCATCCTTATAGGTGATGTTCGTTATTTCACCATCGCTTTCAGAGCGTTTCATTACAACCAGATGGCCTTCAGTGTCGTATTCCATCTCCCAAGTAAACTCATCGGCATCGGGAGTACCAGCGTGGTCTATTGAGTTGCAAAATTCCACATAACCATCGCTGTTGAGCTGCAAGTTCAGTTCTGTAACATCGCCCTCTTCATCCGTCACGGTGATTCTTGCTCGGTCCTTTGCAACATCTGCCTTTGTAGTAGCGGGAAAGTACTCAAAGACGGCTTTATCCCCATCCTCAGTTGTAATGTTCGTCACCAGCCCTTCTTCATTGTGAGAAATCGCCATGCCCGAAACCGACTTCGGAAGCCCTCCCGTAAACACTTGCGAAGGATTGACCACAGTGGCGGTGTTTTCGCCACCCTCACCATTCTCATTTTCGTCATCGTCACTGCAAGCAGTGAATCCCAAGCACAACGCCACACCCAACATGGAGGCAGCCATCATTTTAAACATTTTCATAAGTTACAAATCTTGTTTTATCCCCATCCCTCTAAGGAAAATCCATAATAACAAAAGTATAAGGAATGCCGTCCGTATCTCACGACAACAAGACTCTGCCATTCAAACCCGGACAGATACTTTTGGCCATTTATCATTCCCAGACAAAGCTTAATATTTTTTGCAAAGTAATAAACTTTTCCTTTCACTCCTTGTCACTGAAAAAGGTGATTTTTCAGCCACATACAGAAAAAATTCAGCATCTCCAATAAAAAGCAAAATGAATAAGACGTATATTTGCAACAACTAAGCACAGATTGAATTCCACTAAAATATACCGATATGAGGGTACGCCATACTAAGCTATTATCACTCCTCTTTTCTTTAACCACTATCCTGCTTCACGCCGGAGAAATACCAACAGACACTCTGTTGGCACACTTCTACAACCGGGCAGCCAATCTCATGGAAGAAGGACACTACGATGAAGCGCAACGTAGCTTCGACAGCGCCTTTGCCACCCGGAACGTAAAGCACTCCTTCATGTATCCCATCTTGCTGAACGAACAAGCCACACTGCTGGTCTATGTGGGAAAGACAGAAGAAGCCTTTGCCATGAAAAAAAATGTGCTCCCCTACCTGCCGCAGATAAATGATTTGGAAAAGCACATCAGCGTATACAACGATTTGGGACTCCTCTACCGTCAGCACCAAATGAATGACTCTACACTCTACTATTACAATAAAGCACTGGACAGTGCCTTGCAATATGGGGACGAAAGCTGGATAGCCCACATCTGCAACAATGTGTCCATCCTATACTTCAATATCAGGCAGCTGGACGAAGCTGAAAAGTATACCGACATGGCCACCGAACATGCCGCCAGAACCGAAGACCCATTCGTAGCTTTCACCACCTGGCAAATCAGGGCAACCATAAAGGCTGAGCTGAACAAGCTGGATGATGCTGAAAAATCCAACCGCAAAGCCTGGAACATTGCCTGCCACGGAGAGGGAAACGAAGACTTATGGAAGATACGCTGCCTGCCCGGCATGCTGAGACTCTTTGAACGAAAAGAACAACCCGATTCCATAGACCACTACTTGAAATTGGGGAACAAACTACTACAACGGGTACCATCCAACTCCATCGCTGCCATAGGATTCATACAATCGAGGGCAGCCACCGAAACAAACCGCAAAAACTATGCCCGCGCCTTGAAGGACTTCCACTGGCTGCGTAACCGGAAAACCGGTACCGAGCCCAAAACATTATTTACACAAATGGCACGATGCTACGATGCCTTGGGAAACCCCAAACTGGCCTACACCTATATGGATAGTGCCCGCATGTGGACTGATACGCTGGCACAGCACAATCTGACGCAACAAATGGCAGAATTCAACGTGAAATATCACACACAAGAAAAGGAATTGGAGATAGCCCACCTGCAACAAGAACAACTGGAACACCAAGCCTTCCTGCTAAAAGCCTCCATTGCTGTAGCCCTTCTGTCCGGTCTTGCTCTCATTACTTTGTTGACGCTCCGCCACAAGAAACGAATAGCCGAAAAGAAGATTGAACTGCTAAAGCAAGAAAACGAACTGAACTCGGCACGCCGTTACATTGAAGGGTTGGAAGAGGAATGCAAATATTTTGCCAAGGAACTGCATGACGGCATAGCCAACGACCTGCTGGGGCTGCAAATGAAGATAGAAACTTCTGCCGGCAAAGGGAATGAGCAGGAACTGGCCTCACTCGTCAGCAAACTGAGAAACAACGTGCGGAATATCTCACACGAACTGATGCCTCCCGAATTCGAGCATCTCAGTCTAGACCAGATACTCGACCGTTATGCTGCCAAACTGACCGAGAACACCGGCATAGAGGTCAGCTATCATCCAACGGAGAACAACGCATCACGCCATCTTCCCAATGAAACCGCTTATGAGCTGTACCGCATCGTACAAGAGCTCACCATGAACATCGTGAAACATGCCTCAGCCAGTCATATAGTCATCAGTCTCCGTGCCGACAATGAAAATAAATATACCCTGCAAATTACAGACAACGGTAAGAATGCAAACAAGCAACAAACAGCAACAAACAACAATGACGGCATAGGATTGCGCACCGTAAACGACCGTATCAGAGCCATCAACGCTACCGCCAATGTATGCTCGTCAACAGAAAACAACGTTTTCACCCTACTGCTTAACATAAACGAATGAAACCAAACAAAGAAACATACAGAATACTGGTAATAGATGACCACCCGATTGTTGCTGAAGGCATCATCGCATTGGCCTCGCAACTCGAAGGAGTGACGTGCAAAGGAGCCACTTGTGCAAAAGACGTGGAACAACTGACCCTCAAAGAGAGATTCGACCTTTGCATCATTGACCTTGAACTACCGGATATGAATGGATTCCAACTCATATCCCACCTTCACAGCCAGATACCCAAATGCGGCATTTTAATCTATACCATGCATGAAGAACCTTGGATCATAGCCAAATTATCCACCCTAAACATCAACGGAGCTGTTTCAAAAAATGCCAGCACCAGCGAATTGAGAGACGCCATCAGTACACTGAAAAACGGAACCAGATACTTCAGCAATGTTTTCAGCGAACTGGACAAGGAAAAACAAAACACCCTACCACATGCACTTCCCGAATTGTCGAGACGTGAAAAAGAAGTGCTCGCCTATCTCTCGCAAGGACTGAGCACTTCTGAAATATCCCAATTACTATTTCTCAGCATCAATACAATACAGACTTACCGGAAGCGCCTGATGGAAAAACTGGAGGCCAAAAACGTTGCAGAACTTGTCTACAAGGGGAAGAGCTTATTCTGAGAACACTTGTCATTCGCCCGGACAGTTACAAGCCTCCAGCTTCTCAAGCTTCTCCGTCTGAAAAGGAAGAAAATCAACTTAGCGGATACTCACCGTCATCGGATTGCGCACCTTCTGTGCAAAATCAGCCATGTATCGGTTCCAGGCTTCAGCAGTCTTGATGTCTGCGCGGTCCCAGGCAAAGCCCCAGTAATACACGTAGTCAGCGCCCGGCTCATAGTCGCTGACAACCAGTACATGACCGTCCGCATTGTTACGCATCTTCTTCTCCTCTATGGGGAAAAGCACGGTTTTGGCTTCCTTCACAACGGCAGGGAAAGCGGCCCCCATAAATATCTTGCCATTATCCGGTCCGGTAGTGGGGTCTACATACGTCATATAACCACCGGCGGCATCAGCCACCACAGCACCGTCCGGTTCGTGCAGCACAATACCGGTAACAATGGGCAAAGATTCCTTTAGATTGCTATACGAAACGGCAGTACGGTTCAGATGAGAACCGGCATCCAGCGTAATCAGACGCGTTTCCACCACCGCAGTATCCCCTTTCACAGCCAACGGATTGAACTCCAGCTTCACGGTGAAGCGCAACGGACCGTTGTCCAGCACCTCCTGCGTCTTGTAGCACCACGGATAGATAATGGTATCATTCACCATCAATGCAGACACTCCGGCTCCCAATGTTGGGCCTACTGCATAGCAGTCCATGCCATAACCGTGGTCTATATGATAGGAGAATGTGCGTACCAGCTCATCGGCTGCCTTCGGGTCTGTCTTGCGCAATTCATTAACCTGCTTCCAGGAGTCTGCATCCAGTTCCTTGGCATACATGTCTTCCAGTACCGGTGCAGCAGTGCCTCGCTTCGTGAACAAGTCGTAGCCGAAACCGCGTTCACCCCTTGCCTGCAATGCAGGACCGTAGGCACGGAAGCCTACCAAGTCGTTCTCCCAGGCCATGTCGTCCAGACGTTCGGGATACTGCCGCCCACAAGCCCTTACCTCCACATCGACGGGAGTACCGGCCTGGACGGTATATGCAGCCGATGCATTGGCGGCTACCGTAGCAGGGAAGATTAATTTGTCATCGTAGGTCACTTGGTAAGGCACCTGCTCCCCTTCGACATTCAGAACCACAATCTGTGCGGTGTCTGCCAGATTCAGAAGGTTTGAGATTTCGGTCATGGACACCTCTACCATCTCATCGGAACGGTCCATCGCTAACGGATTGGTTACCGTAACAGTCACTATCTTGCTATCGTTGCAAGCAAGACAGCAGAGGGCCGCCATACATAATAAAAGAAAGTTTCTCATATAATCATTGCTTTTTCCTAATCAGTTGTATAACTTTCTTTTAGGCGCGGATTTCGCGGATTATACGGATTTTCCTTATCCTTTCCGCGAAATCCGCGTAATCCGCGCCCAAAAGAAAAAGGTGACAAGTGACATTATCCTGCCACTTTATCACCTTCTCAATTATCCTTAAATTTATTTCGGTTGCTTTCCGATATAAGCCAAGATACCTCCGTCTACATAGAGGATGTGACCGTTTACCGCATTAGAGGCTTCCGATGCCAGGAACACTGCCGGACCGGTAAGTTCTTCCGGAGCCAGCCAGCGGCCTGCCGGAGTCTTGGCGCAGATGAACGAGTCGAACGGGTGACGGCTACCGTCGGCCTGCTTTTCACGCAGCGGAGCAGTCTGCGGGGTAGCGATGTAACCCGGACCGATACCGTTACATTGGATGTTATATTCACCATATTCAGAGCAGATGTTGCGAGTCAGCATCTTCAAGCCACCCTTGGCAGCGGCATAGGCCGACACAGTCTCACGACCCAGTTCGGACATCATAGAGCAGATATTGATAATTTTACCGTGGCCCTTCTTCATCATGGCAGGCAGAACAGCCTTTGATACGATGAACGGAGCATTGAGGTCGATATCGATTACACGACGGAAGTCAGCAGCCTCCATCTCGTGCATAGGAACACGGCGGATGATGCCGGCATTGTTTACGAGGATATCAACAGAGCCTACTTCCTTTTCAATCTGGGCTACCATGGCCTGAACAGCAGGTTCGTCTGTCACATCACATACATAACCGCGTGCCTTGATACCCTTTTCAGTATAGGCAGCCAAGCCTTTGTCTACCAACTCCTGGTTGATATCGTTGAAACAGATAGTTGCTCCTTGCTCTGCAAAAGCTGAAGCGATAGCAAAACCGATACCATAAGAAGCACCTGTAACAAGGGCTACTTTACCTTCCAAAGAAAAATTCAAATACGGATTCATAACGTTAAATTATTAAGTTTAAATAAGTGATATTCTATTTATGTACGATTTGCAAGTAGTTTATACTCAATGGAAACTTTATTTTGGGAGAATGCCTTCCCTATAAGGAAATCGCAGCGAATGCTTTTCGTATCGTAGCTTTTCACATCATCGGGATGCTCAGCATAGCGAATTTCATAGTTCGTTTTCATGATTGCACTACATTTAATAGGTTATAACTTCAGCCATCAAATACACATCGTTTGCGTACACGATGCAAATGTAACAAAAGAAAATGGAGAAACCGTATAAATTTGTGTCAATTATATAGCAATATCGTTCAAAGATTCGTAAAAAGAAAAAATCTATACCTATAGTGCCAACAAGAGGGGGAAAGAATAACAAAAAAACCCACTAAAACTTGCGATTTTAGTGGGTTTTTAGCTGCAATTAGCTGTATCGTAGTTGGACTACCAGGATTCGAACCTGGACAAACAGAACCAAAACCTGTTGTGCTACCATTACACCATAGTCCAAACATAGGGCTTTCTGTTAAAAAGCGGTGCAAAGATAAAAGGAAGCCCCGAAATATCCAAATATTTCGGGGCTATTTTTACTGCCGAAGCATCATTTCCTTAATTACTTCTCTTTAGGCTACCGTTATTTGGCGATAATCAGATAGTAATTCTTCTTGCCGCGCTGTACCAGCAGGTATTTTTCGTCCAGCAGGTCGGCTGTCGTAATCACCTGGTCGAAAGCAGCCAGTTTCTCCTTATTCAGAGAAACGCCACCGCCTTGCACCAGCTTACGCATCTCGCCCTTGGAAGCGAATACAGCAGCATTATCCACGAACAAATCCACCGCCTTCACACCGGCAGCCAGTGCATCACGGGATATTTCAAACTGGGGAACACCCTCGAACACAGCCAGCAGCGTATCTTCGTCCAACTTCTTCAGTGCATCCGAAGTTGCATTGCCAAACAAGATGTTGGATGCATCCACGGCGGCATTATAGTCCTCTTCGGAGTGAACCATGATAGTCACTTCCTTCGCCAGACACTTCTGAAGGACGCGCAAGTGGGGAGCAGCGTCGTGCTCGGCCGTCAGAGCGTCAATCTCTTCCTTGGACAGTGCAGTGAATATCTTTATGTAGCGTTTGGCATCCTCGTCGCTCACGTTCAGCCAGAACTGGTAGAACTTATATGGAGAAGTGTAGCGCGGGTCGAGCCAGATGTTTCCGGACTCTGTCTTGCCGAACTTGCCACCGTCGGCCTTCGTAATCAGCGGGCTGGTCAGTGCAAATACCTCCCCACCGTTCGTACGGCGAATCAGTTCGGCACCGGTGGTGATGTTACCCCACTGGTCGCTGCCACCCATCTGGAGCTTGCAGCCTTTGGTTTCATACAGATGAAGGAAGTCGTACCCCTGCAACAGCTGGTAGGTGAATTCCGTGAAGGAAAGACCGTCACGTGCCTCACCGTTCAGACGCTTCTTTACAGAATCTTTCGCCATCATATAGTTTACGGTGATGTGCTTACCCACTTCACGGGCAAAATCGAGGAAAGTGAAGTTCTTCATCCAATCGTAGTTGTT
>ENA-UEQK01001519-UEQK01001519.1-human-gut-metagenome-genome-assembly--contig:-NODE-1519-length-14156-cov-16.847787_pt1 | contig 14156 bp, 13 predicted proteins | sample MGYA00242939_ERZ507942 | MGnify/ENA primary metagenome ERZ507942 (study PRJEB26167, sample SAMN06115485) | human gut metagenome | host: Homo sapiens | place: China:Chongqing | collected 2015-03-30... | reverse complement strand
TACTTCCGTACCACCGACGTGACCGGCGTCATCACTCTGCCCGAGGGCACCGAGATGTGCATGCCCGGCGATAACGTTGACATGAAGGTCGAACTGATCACCCCCATCGCCATTGAAAAGGGCCTGCGTTTCGCTATCCGTGAGGGTGGCCGTACCGTTGGTTCCGGCGTTGTTATCGAGATCGACGAATAATTCGCACCAATAGAAAGGCCTGCCGCTTAGCGGCAGGTCTTTTTTACGCCCAATTCAATTTTGTGTTCCCGACAGCCTCGGGATTCTGTATTTTCAAGGGGATCAGAGGATGCTGGAACACAAAATGGATTAGGCATTTTGGCGGTTTGCTCGATTTGGGCGATGATAGCGGCAATTAACTGCTGGCTGCCCGGTCGGAAGTGGGGGGTCCTGTGGAGCAGTCAGCTATCAGGAGGCATCCGTTTGCTGTGGGAAAACCAATGTGTCCTGAAATCCGTTGGTCCCGGTGCAGACCACGTCCCCCGCCACCGGGAGATCCTCACAGATGTAGAGGTTGAGCTGAACGCCGTCGGGCCGCTGGGGATAGTTGGTGACGGTGTAGGTGTAACGGGTCACCTGCTTGCCGCAGCAGGTCTCTAAGTCGAAGCCTTGGGATTTTTGCAGATCGTTGTAGGTGATGTAGTCCCCGCTGAGTTTGGGCGGCAGCAGAAATTGCAGCGTGGTCAGCGGCTCCGGGTCGATCTCCCAGCCCAGTTCCCGCAGATATGCCACCCGCTCTCCGTTGCTGGAAAGACTGGGCTGCTCTGACGCACCCACGTTACCGCCGTGCTGCCCCAGCAGCAGGATCAGCGCCGCCAGAACGGCCCCTGCGAGAATGACCGCCAGCGCGGCCTTTTTTCGTGTCAGTCGAATTGCTTGGATCATCATGGTCATCATCCCTCCTGTTTGTTTCTATTCCATTTTCCATCCGATTATGATAAAATTGAAAAAAACAGCGTGGGAGGATCAGTTATGGCGGCGCAGCGGCTTGATAAGATCATCGCCTCTACGGGGCGGTGGTCCCGCAGGGAAGTAAAGGACCTGGTTCGCCAGGGACGGGTGACAGTGGATGGGGTCCCGGCCCGGTCAGCTGAAGAAAAAGCAGACCCGGAGCAGGCTGTGATCGCGGTCAACGGAGAAAAGCTGAACTGGCGCCGGTATACCTGGGTCATGCTGAACAAGCCGGCGGGGTATCTGTCCGCCACGGAGGACGGCCGGGGAGCAACGGTGTTGGACCTGCTGTCTCAGGATTTGCAGCGGCAGGGCCTGTTCCCGGTGGGACGGCTGGATAAGGACACGGAAGGCTTGCTGCTGCTGACCAACGAGGGCGGACTGGCTCACGAGCTGCTGTCTCCGAAAAAGCATGTGGATAAGGAATACTATGTCCGGGTAGCGGGGCGCCTTACCGAGGCAGACAGCGCCGCTTTTGCCGCGGGTCTGCATCTGGATGACGGTTTGGTCTGCCAACCGGCGGAATTGCGGGTCATGACCTCTGGCGAGGAGAGCGAGGCCCATGTGATTTTGCGGGAGGGAAAATTTCACCAAATCAAACGGATGCTGGCGTATCTGGGAAAGCCGGTACTGTATTTGGAGCGCGTTCGCATGGGCAATTTGCTGTTGGATCCGGTTCTGGAGCGGGGCGCGTACCGTTTGCTGACCAAAGAGGAATGGCAGGCATTAGCAAAACTGACGGAGGAGACAGGAAAACCTCGAAACTTCAACAAAAAGGAAAGTGATTTTTTGTTGAAAAAAGAAAAAACATCTTGCAATCCGACAAAATAATCGCTATAATGACCTTACTGACAGATTGCACAATAGGTATGCGCGGGCAGGCCCTGCGTGATCCATAGTTTTCGTGTTGAGGAGGAACAGCCATGTCCGGAAGAATCTTTCAGAACGTAGTTCTGCAATTGAAGGAAAACACGGATCGAACCGTCGGCGTGATCGACGGTGAGGGCGTTGTCATTGCCTGCAGCGAGCTGTCTATGATCGGCCAGCGCTGGAGCGAGTATGTGGCGGCGGTAAACGGCGCTGCCGGCAGCATGGTCTGCTTTGACGGCAAGACCTTCAAGGCGCTCAGCGGCTGGGGAAACCAGTTTGATTACGCCGTTTTCGCCTTTGGCGATAATGAGATCAGCAAGACTATCTGCTCTATGGCAACGGTGGCGCTGAACGCAGCCAAGAGCTATTATGAGGAAAAGCATGACCGGGGGTCCTTCGTCAAGGATATCATCTCCGACAACATCATGCTGGGCGATATTTATATGCGGGCCAAGGAACTGCGGGTGGCCACCGACGTCAGCCGGGGCATCTTCGCCATCCGGGCCTTGCAGAAGGGGGAATCCGTTCCAACGGAGACCATTCAGGCCATGTTCCCGGACCGTCAGAATGACTTTGTCCTCAGCGTCGGCGAGGGGGATGTGGTTCTGATCCGCCAGCTGCCGGACGGCGCGGGCAGCAAGGAGCTGAACAAGACTGCCGCCCAGATCGAGGAGGCCCTCCGGGTCAACGGTGAAAGCACCGTGGTGGTGGGCATGGGCACCATCGCTATGCATCTGCGGGATCTGGCCAAGAGCTATAAGGAGGCTCAGATCGCCATCGAGGTAGGCAAGGTCTTTGACACCGAAAAGTACATCATCAACTATGAAAATCTGGGTATCGGCCGCCTGATCTATCAGCTGCCCACTACCCTGTGTGAGATGTTCCTTCAGGAGGTTTTCAAGAAGAACCCCATCGACGCGCTGGATAAGGAAACTCTGTTCACCATCCACAAGTTCTTTGAGAACAACCTGAACGTTTCCGAGACCGCCCGGAAGCTGTTTGTCCACCGGAATACGCTGGTGTACCGTCTGGAGAAGATCAAGAAGCTCACCGGTCTGGATCTCCGGGAGTTTGACGATGCCATCACCTTCAAGGTGGCGCTGATGGTCAAGAAATATCTGACCAGCCGGGGCATTGATTCCTGATACTTTTACATGTGAGAAACCGGGAAGCCGTCAGGCTTCCCGGTTTGAGGCTGTCGATAAAGTGATAAATTTTCCGCGACGGTAAGGAAGGGTGTGTGCGGGAAACCCAAGAAGGGTGTCCCGCGCCATTAAAATCCTAAGTTTTCAGAACTTTTATGAAGTTCTGAAAACTTGCTCAGCGGGGAGAAAAGACTTTTTCGACACGCTGAAACCGGGAAGCCGTCAGGCTTCCCGGTTTTTTGTCGGAACGAGACTGTTCTCAAAGCAAAAAACAGCTTTCCAAGGAGCGGGGGCGGTGGGGATCCGGAAAAATTTCCCGGGAAAAACTTTGAAAGGAATCTGCAAGGAAACGTTGCAATGTCCCGAAAAGCCGTATATAATGTGACTATATGTAGTATTATGTCGACCTGATCCCATGGGGACAGGCCGATTGGACAATGAATAAGGAGACTGCTTGATGATCCGCCTGAAAGACGTGGAAATGGAATATCCCAACGGGACCCGGGCCATCCGGGGCATCAGCGCTGCCATCGAGGATGGCGAGTTTGTGTTTTTAGTGGGCCCCTCCGGGTCCGGAAAATCTACCATTATCAAAATGCTCACCGGGGAGGAGGTCCCCACCGCAGGCCGTATCATGATCAACGGCTTTTCCGTCAGCAACATTGCGGAGCGGCAGATTCCCATGATGCGCCGGACGCTGGGGGTTATTTTCCAGGATTTCCGCCTGATCGAGAAGAAAACCGTGTATGAGAACCTGGAATTTGTCATGCGGGCGGTGGGAATGCCGAAAAAAGAGATCAAACAGCGCATTACATACGTTTTGCAGCTGGTGGGTCTGGAAAAGAAGGCGGAGAATTTCCCCAGCGAGCTTTCCGGCGGCGAGCAGCAGCGCGTGGCCATCGCCCGGGCGCTGGTGAACAACCCTGCTACCATCATTGCCGACGAGCCTACCGGCAATCTGGACCCGGAGCGCTCCATGGAGATCATGACGCTGCTGGTGAAGATCAACCAGCTGGGCACCACCGTGCTGGTAGTGACCCACGAAAAGGATCTGGTAAACAAATTCGGCAAGCGGGTCATTACCATTGACCAGGGCCGCATCATCAACGACAGCGTAGGCGGCTATGTGGGAGGGCATATCCATGAGTAAACACGATTTCGGATATTTCTTCCACGAGGGTCTATCCAATATGTTCAGCCACGGCTTCATGTCCTTTGCGGCCATCGGCATTACCGTGGCGTGCCTGCTGATCATGGGCACCTTTACGCTGGTGGCCGTCAACGCGGACGCCAACTTGAAGCAGGCGGAGCAGGACAATGAGATTTTAGCATTTGTGGATGACAGCTATACGGAGGCACAGGCCAAGGCCCTGCAAAAGAAACTGGAAGCGGTGGACAATGTGGCGTCCGTCACCTTTATCTCCCGTGAGGAGGCCATGCAGTCCTTCATCAGCGAACACCCGGATGAGGAATATTTTCAGGATCTGGACCCCAACATCCTCCGGGACCGATTCGCCATCAAGGTCAAGGAGCTGAAGCTCCAGAGCCAGACAGTGGAACTCATCAAGGCCATTCCCGGCATCGGCGGCATCAACGCCTATGCGGAGCTGACCAACGGCTTCATCACAGTCCGGAATATCGCCACGGTCATCTGCCTGACGCTGATCGCAGTGCTGTTCGTTGTGTCCATGTTCATTATTTCCAACACCATCAAGCTCACCACCTTTGACCGGCGGGATGAGATCGCCATTATGAAAATGGTGGGCGCGACCAACGGCTTTATCCGCTGGCCCTTTGTGTATGAGGGCTTCATGCTGGGCCTTACCGGTGCGATCCTTGCCTTTTTGCTGCAATGGGGCTTGTATGAAGCCATTGCGCAGGGCGTTGCCAACAATGACACCTTACAGCTCCTTTCCATCGTGCCCTTCCAGCAGCTTTGGAAGCCGGTGGGCGGCGTATTTCTGGGGGCCGGCATCCTCATTGGCGTAGGCGGCAGCCTTTCCGCCATCCGGCGGTTCCTCCAGGTGTAAAGGAGGACGGGCATGAAGAACAACAAGCGCTATGTCCGCATCTGCGCCGCGCTGCTCTGCGCGGTGCTGTGCCTGTCGGTGAATGTTGCTCCGGCCATGGCCGCCAAGGTCACCCAGGCGGATATCGACGCCCTGAAGGGAAATGCCGCCAGCTTGGATAAAAAACAAAAGGAGATCCAGAGCAAACTCAACAGTCTGAAGAACGACAAGGCGGCGGCGGTGCAGAAAAAGACCCTTCTGGATGACCAGATCGCCAACACCAACGCCAAGATCAGCAATACGGAGGCTCAGATCTCCGATTACAACGCCCTTATTTCTCAGGCGGAAACCGAACTGGCGGACGCCCAGCAGCGGGAGGAGGCTCAATACGAGCTGTTCTGCAAGCGGGTCCGGGAAATGGAGGAGCGGGGCACCATCAGCTATTGGTCGGTGCTGTTCAAGGCCAACAGCTTTTCCGACCTGCTGGGCAGTCTGGACTTTATCAACGAGGTCATGGACTATGACCGGCGGGTGATTCAGGACCTTCAGACCCTGCAGGCGGAGATTGCGGAGAAGAAAGCCGGTCTGGAAGCCAATAAGGCGGCGCTGGAAGCCGCCAAAGCAGAACTGGAGACCCAGAAAAAGCAGCTCAGCACCCAGCGGGACGAGGCCAACAAGCTGGTCAAGGAGATCGATGACAACGCCGCCGAGTATCAGGCCACGCTGAAGGAGCTGGAGGCCGAGGAGCGCCGCATCGAGCAGCAGGTCAAGCAAATGCAGAAGAAACTGGAAGAACAGATGGCGGCGGAGGGAAAGAAATACAACACCAACCCCGGCGGCTACATCTGGCCGGTGGACAGCCGGTATATCACCTCCACCGTAGGCGGGCGTAATTCCCCCGGCGGCGTTGGCTCCACCAACCACAAGGGCACCGACATCGGCCGGGTGGGTTACACCAGTCCGGTGTACGCTGCCAAGGCGGGCACGGTCATCATCGCCCAGCGGTCCAGCTCCTACGGCAACTATGTGGTCATTTCTCACGGCGTGGGCAACACCACCCTGTACGCCCACATGAGCAGCATCAAGGTCAGCGTGGGAACCTATGTCAAGCAGGGACAGACCATCGGCATCACTGGCTCCACCGGACACTCCACCGGACCCCACCTCCACTTTGAGGTGGTGGAAAACAATGTGCGGATCAATCCCCTGAGCCACGGCGCGGCGCCGAAGAAGGGGTATCTGACGGGCTACACCCTCTCCGGCACCTCAGTGGGCAAATAAAAGGAGGAAGTGCGAATGTATCTGAAAGCGATCAACGCCACGCTGGCCGCGTGGGTTGTGGGACTGTTTGCCGATGCCAATATCCGCTTAGGCGATCCGCAGGGCTTTCTGTGTCTGCGGGGACTGCTGCCTGTGCTGGCCATGGGGCTTTGTATCCTCAGCGAACTGAAAAAGAAGTAAGGAACGGCGAACCGTTCTGAATCGACCTCCTGTCCCATACCATGGGGCAGGAGGTTGATCGTTATGGTAGGAATGATGCTTTGGGAACCAAGCGGGCACTGGACCCGTCCTGTTACGTTAAAAGAGGTCAGCGTTCTGCATATCCGGTTTCTCTGCGCCCGGATGGCTCAGGACCGGCGTAGGAACCCCTTAACGGAGCGGCGGAGGCTCCGTACCGCCGGAAAAAAGCTGCTGCGGCAGAGGGTGGAACAGGTGGTGCTGCCTGCCGGGGCCTCAGCGGAGGCTCTGCCGGAGGGGCTGCGCCCGGTAGAGACCCTGCCGCTCCGACGGGCCATCGCTGCGGACTGGTGCGGAGAGCTGCTGCGGTTCCGGGGGGAAAACCCCGCCGGGGCGCGGGTGCTGATCACGGCGGACGCCCTCTCCGGCGAGGTGGTGCGGACGGTGACGGAGTTGGCTCTGCGTCACCGGTATCTCATATTGAAGGTCCCCTTCGGCGGGGAGGAGCTGTGCCGCCGTCTGCGGCGGGAATACGGCGTGTCCATCGTGCTGAACCCGGAGACGGAGCGGGAGCCGGCGTCTGTCCACATGGCCTTCGACCCCGCGGAAGCGCAGGGAGACGGCTTTTTGCCGCTGTATGACGAATCACTGCCGCTGCCTCGGCTTCTGCTGCCGCCGGAGGTGGAGGCAAGGCTGCCGGAGGGCCTTGACCGGGGCCAGCTTCTGTCGGTCCTGTGGCGGACCGGCGCTTTGCGGCCGGGGCAGGTGTCCGTGCAGCTGGGAGAAACGGAAAACAAAGGGGCCGTTCCCGAAATCAGAGCCTTTTGCCCTTGACAATCCGGGAGATACCTATTACAATATAAAACCATGGTAAATTAGGAGTGTTATACACTTCAGGATAATGAAAGGAACAGCCGAAATGGAAAAAGAATACAAAATGAGCCAAGCTCGCAAGGATGAGCTGGAGCAGGAACTGAATTATCTGAAGACCACCCGGTCCGACGAGGTGGCGGAGCAGATCAAGATCGCCCGCGGCTTCGGTGACCTCAGCGAAAACAGCGAGTATGATGAGGCAAAGAACGAGCAGGGCAAGCTCTATTCCCGCATTGCCGAGCTGGAAGTGATCCTGCAGCACGTGGTCATCGTGGATGAGTCCGCCGCGTCTGACACCATCACCATCGGCTGCACCGTCACCGTTCAGGGCGCCGATGGCAAGGAAGCCAGCTATAAGATCGTCGGCTCTCAGGAGTCCGATCCCATGCACGGTATCATCTCCGAGGAGTCTCCCTTCGGCAAGGCGTTCCTGGGCGCCAAGGAAGGCCAGGAGGTCGTGGTGGAAGCGCCCTTCGGCAACATCCGTTACACCGTTAAGAAGATCGAACGCTAAGGAGAAAGAAGCATGGCTGAACAGAAGAATCCCCAGGCCCAGCCGGAGCTGAGCCTGTCCGAGCAGACCCGTATTCGCCGGGAGAAGCTGACGAATCTCCAGGCGGAGGGCCAGAACCCCTTTGTGATCACCCGCTTTGACTGGGATGCAACCTCCCAGCAGATCAAGGACAACTTCGACGCCATGGAGGGCAAGCCCGTCAAGGTGGCAGGCCGCCTCATGAGCAAGCGCGGCATGGGTAAGGTATCTTTCTGCGATTTGCAGGACCGGGACGGCCGCATCCAGCTCTACGCCCGTCAGGACGAGATGGACGAAGAGGTCTATAAGAAGTTCAAGAAGTTCGACATCGGCGACATCGTGGGCGTCGAGGGCGAGGCGTTCCGCACCCAGCGGGGCGAGATGAGCGTCCGGGCGCATAACATCACCCTGCTGTCCAAGTCCCTCTTGCCCCTGCCGGAGAAGTTCCACGGCCTGCAGGATAAGGAACTGCGGTTCCGTCAGCGCTATGTGGACCTGATGGTGAACCCCGAGGTGAAGAAGAACTTCGTTATCCGTTCTCAGTTCATCAAGTTCATGCGGAACTATCTGGACAACATGGGTTACATGGAAGTGGAGACCCCCGTTCTGAACACCATCGCCGGCGGCGCCGCCGCCCGGCCCTTCATCACCCATCACAACACGCTGGACATTGATATGTACATGCGCATCGCCACGGAGCTGCCGCTGAAGCGGCTCATCGTGGGCGGCATGGACCGTGTGTATGAGATCGGCCGCATTTTCCGCAACGAGGGCATGGACCCCAAGCATAACCCCGAATTCACCACCGTGGAGATGTATCAGGCTTACGCCGACTTCCACACCATGATGGACATTGCCGAGGGTATTCTGGCAGGCGCTGCCAAGGAGATCAACGGCAGCTATCAGGTGGAGTGGATGGGCGAGCAGATCGACCTGACTCCCGGCTGGCGCCGGCTGACCATGGTGGACGCCGTCAAGGAGTATGTGGGCGTAGACTTCGGCGCCATCACCGATGACGCCGAGGCCGTGGCCGCGGCTAAGGCCGTGGGCGTGGAGCTGGCGGATGCCGCCGAAAAGACCTGGGGCAACGCCCTGTACGCCTGCTTCGATCAGAAGGTGGAGGAGAAGCTGATCCAGCCCACCTTCATTACCATGTATCCTGTGGAGGTCAGCCCCCTGACCAAGCGCAGCCCTGCCGATCCCCGGCTGACGGAGCGCTTCGAGCTGTTTATCTGCCACAGCGAGCTGGCCAACGCCTATTCCGAGCTGAACGACCCCATCGACCAGCGCCAGCGCTTTGAAAAGCAGGTGGAGCAGCGGGAGCGGGGCGATGACGAGACCGAAATGCTGGACGAGGATTTCCTCACCGCCATGGAATACGGTATGCCTCCTACGGGCGGCATGGGTATGGGCATCGACCGCTGCGTCATGCTGCTCACCGGCGCGGACACCATCCGGGAGGTCATCCTGTTCCCGACCATGAAGCCGCTGGATATCGACAAGAAGGCTGAAAAGACCGTTTCCGCGCCTGCCGCGGCTCCCGTGCAGGAGAAGATCGACTTCTCCAACGTGAAGATCGAACCCATCTTCAAGGACATGGTGGATTTTGAAACCTTCGCCAAGTCCGATTTCCGTGCCGTGAAGATCCTGGCCTGTGAAGCGGTGAAGAAGTCCAAGAAGCTGCTGAAGTTCACTTTGAATGACGGCGAGCGCACGGATCGCGTGATTTTGAGCGGCATCCATGAATATTATGAGCCGGAAGAGCTGGTTGGCAAGACGGCCATCGCCATCGTGAACCTGCCTCCCAGAAAGATGATGGGCATTGATTCCGAGGGTATGCTGATCTCCGCTGTTCATGAGGAGGACGGTCACGAGGGCCTGAATCTCCTGATGGTGGATGACCGGATTCCCGCCGGTGCGAAGCTGTACTAAGATTCGCATTTCTAAAAAACCAAAATGAAAGGGCAGTCCCGATTGGGACTGCCCTGAGACTGTCGATAAAGTAGTAAATTCTCCGCGACGGTAAGGAAGGGTGTGCGCGGGAAACCCAAGAGGGGTGTCCCGCGCCATTAAAATCCTAAGTTTTCAGAACTTTTATGAAGTTCTGAAAACTTGCTCAGCGGGGAGAAAAGACTTTTTCGACACGCTGAGGGCAGTCCCGATTGGGACTGCCCTTTTTGCAAATTGAGTTGTAAGGACTGTTTTACGGCTGCGAAAATATCAGTCCAGGCCCAGCACCGCCCGACCGCTGTCGCTCCAATAGCTGTCCAGTGCGGCGTAGGGGAAATGGAACTCCTGCGGGCCGTTTGCGTAGGAGGCCAGCTCATAGGCGGAGAAGACTACCGTCAGACCGTCCGCGTCAAAGGAGGCGGCGTAGTCGCTGCTCCATTTCTCCAAAGTCTCCCGGTAATTATCCCAATAGACATCGGAGAGGGACTGCCCCTCCAGCTCCGGTGTCGATGCGATCTGTTCCTCCGCCTGCACCTCGATCATATCCGTCACTGCCAGCGTGAAGGTCTGGGGATCGGCAGCCAGCTCCGAGATGGTGAGGAACATACCACTGTCCAGATCATAGTTCCATGCGAAATACACGGTGTTGGGGTGCGCACCGCCCAGATAGCTGTAATAATCGGCGGCAATGCTGATGAGGGTGCCGGTGCGGTAGCAGGTGTAAGTCAGTTCCTCTGAAAGGGGAGCCATATGGTCCTCGGAAAACATCTCAGGCATATCCCGATACAGATCCTTCACAAAGGAAATGTTTTCCTCCGAGGAATTCGATTCCCGCCACTGGTCGAAATTCTCATTAAAGGTATGGACCCGGTCCATGGCCTGCTTCTGCTCCGGGGTCTCCGGTTCCTCGATCAGCGTGCCGTCTGCGTAAGCCTGTAAGTGCGGGATCTGGAAATCAATGACCATCAAAGTGGTGCCGTCCTCCGCTGTCACCGTTTGTTCATAGGGGTCGGTGGACACTTCATAAGTAATTTCCTCTGTATCCGCAGCGGGAGGCGGCGTCGGGGATTCCGGCATGGGGAGCGGAACAGCACCGCAGCCGCCCAGCAGCGCCGGCAGGCATAGGGCCAGGATCAGAGACAGATACTTTTTCATGTGAGGAACTCCTTTCAGGAAATGAGTCAGGGCATGACGGGATTCTGCCGCCAGAGGGAGCCGCAGGCTTCTGTCAGCTCCGGATAAGCCAGAGCGTACAGGTCGGCGGCCCGGCTCTCGGTCTCAAAGAGACGCTGAGCGTCAGGGGAGAGGGACCGGATGGCGGCGGGCTTCGTAATGACCGGAAAGCGGGCGGTTTTCCGCATCCGGCCCAGCAGTGCCCGGCCGGTCTCGTTAGCGGCCAGGACCCGCAGGTAAGGGACGGAGGCGGGTAGCTCGGCGGGGGACAGACCCAGATAGGCCCAGAGGACCATCCGCCGCAGCCGGGCGTAAGCGTAGCGCTTGGTTTTGGCGTTGTCTAAAACGGCGTCGAGGGTGGCGGCGTTCCGGCTGGCGTTGTACAGCCGCTGGCCGACGCCCTCGTGTCCGGTGTCCAACGTATCGAATTCAGCCGGAGTCATGGACCGGAGCCGGGCCAGAATTGCCCGCTCACAGGCGGCGGCGAATACCGGCGCGCGGCCCGCAGATTCCTCCGCCTCGTAAACGGCCCTCATGGCCGGGACCATCCGGGACAGGGCATCGGCTGGGCGTCCTTCTGCCAGCAGGTGCCGAATGGCGGAGGCAGAATAGCCCCCGGCGTTTTCCGGGGCGGCGTCATGGGCCGCACCGGTCCTGGGGATCGTAAACAGCGTAGGAGCCGCGCCTACACGTAGCAGCGCCCGGCAGTATTCGATCCCAAGGGTGTTGTTGGGGTCGGACAGCAGGGCGGCATCCGATGGGGAAAGCAAGGCGGCAACAGCCCGCTGGCGGGCGGCGGCAAAGCTGTCCCCCTTGGTCAGTTCTGCTTGCAGAGCCGACTGAAAGGCATTGCCCTCCAGCGCCCTTGCGGTTCGCAGAAGAGCGGCGCTGTCTCCGCATTCGCTGCCGAAGGCCAGCACGTCCAGCAGCCCCGTGGCGGTGAGAACCTCGACGCCGCCTTGGGCGAATCCCTCGGCAGAACTGACGGCCCAGGGGAGGGGCAGCTCCAATACCAGATCCGCCCCACTCCGGACGGCGGCTTCCGCCCGGGCGTGACGGCGTACCAACGCAAAGTCACCCCGCTGGACAAAATCGCCGCTCATGGCGCAAATAATGGCGGTGTCTCCGCCGAATTGCTGCCGGACGGCCTGTATCAGGGCGAGGTGACCATAATGCAGGGGATTATATTCTGTTATGATACCAGCGGTTTTCACATTTGTCACCTCAAAGCGGTTACAAAATAATGTCAATTCGGTAAAAATGTAGGTTGTATCTTGTGGAGGATTTGTTATAATGAAAAAGAGAGTTTGCGCAAATGCAAACATTATATTTACATTGTAGCTTAAATATGGAAAGCTGGCAAGGCTTTCCCAAAAGAAGAAGGAGATCCAACGATGAATATTCTGGTTATCAACGCGGGCAGTTCCTCTTTGAAGTATCAGCTGCTGAACCCCGAGACCGGCGTGCTGCTGGCCAAGGGTCTGTGCGAGCGCATCGGCATCGACGGCAAGTTCACCTATAAGCCCCAGATCGAGGGCAAGCAGATCCTGGACGCTGTGGACGTGGCCATGCCCACCCATTCCGAGGCCATTCAGGCTGTGCTGAACGCTCTGGTGGACAAGGACAACGGCGTGATCGGCTCCATGAAGGAGATCGACGCTGTGGGTCACCGCGTGGTGCACGGCGGCGAGGCCTTCAACAAGTCTGTTCTCATCACCGATGAGGTCATGAAGGCTCTGGAGGACTGCATCCCCCTGGCTCCTCTCCACAACCCTGCCAACATCACCGGCATCAACGCCTGCACCGCCGTTATGGGCAAGGACGTGCCTCAGGTGGCCGTGTTCGATACCGCTTTCCATCAGACCATGCCCGCCAAGGCCTATATGTATGCCCTGCCCTACGAGTACTATGAGAACGACAAGGTCCGCCGCTACGGCTTCCACGGCACCTCTCACAAGTATGTCTCTCAGCGTGCTGCCGCTATGCTGGGCAAGAAGCCTGAGGAGCTGAAGCTGATCTCCTGCCACCTGGGCAACGGTTCCTCCGTCACCGCTGTGGACGGCGGCAAGAGCGTGGATACTTCCATGGGCTTCACCCCCCTGGCCGGTCTGCCCATGGGCACCCGCGCCGGCGATCTGGACGCCGGTATCCTGCAGTACCTGATGAATAAGTATGACATGAACATCGACACCATGCTGGATATCCTCAACAAGAAGTCCGGCGTGCAGGGTGTGTCCGGTGTGTCCTCCGACTTCCGTGATCTGGAGAATGCCCACAAGGAGGGCAACGAGCGCGCCGGTCTGGCCGTGGATATGTTCAATTATGGCGTGAAGAAGCTCATCGGCGCTTATGCTGCCGCTATGGGCGGCGTGGACGCCATCATCTTTACCGCCGGCGTGGGCGAGAACAGCGCTTCTCAGCGTCTGGATATTGCCTCCGGTCTGGAGTTCATGGGCGTGAAGATGGACGCCGAGGCCAACAATGTCCGTAGCAAGGAAGCCGTCATCTCCGCCGCTGACTCCAAGGTGAAGGTCCTGCTGATCCCCACCAATGAGGAGCTCATGATCGCTATGGACACCGCTTCCATCGTCAAGGGCTAAGCTATATTCGATCCATCAAAGGGACCCTCGATGAGGGTCCCTTTTCTATACGGAGGAACTGATCTATGCAACTGAACACACTGTCTATGGTCCACGAATTCCTGCGTCGGACCGTGAAGCCGGGAGACTTCTGCATCGACGCCACGGCAGGAAAGGGCCGGGATACGGCCCTGCTGTGCCGCCTGACGGGGGATGCGGGCCGGGTGCTGGCCTTTGACATTCAGGAGGCGGCGGTGGAGCAGACCAAGGCCCTGCTGGCGGCGGAGGGCCTGACGGCGGAGGTGATCCGGGACAGCCACGCCAATATGGAGCGCTACGCGGTGGCGGAAACGGTGGACTGTGTGGTGTTCAACTTCGGACGGCTTCCCGGCGGGGACCCGTCTATCTTTACCCGATCGGATACTTCCGTAGCGGCGTTGGAAGCGGCTTTGCGGCTGCTGAAGCCCGGCGGTGTTGTCGCCATTGCCCTGTATTACGGCGGCGCCAACGGCTACGGGGAGCGGGATGCCGTGATGACATGGCTGGAAACGCTGGATGACCGGAAATTTTCCGTCCTCCGCTGCGATTGGGCCAACCGGCGGAA
>ENA-UEQK01001516-UEQK01001516.1-human-gut-metagenome-genome-assembly--contig:-NODE-1516-length-14169-cov-8.460971_pt1 | contig 14169 bp, 10 predicted proteins | sample MGYA00242939_ERZ507942 | MGnify/ENA primary metagenome ERZ507942 (study PRJEB26167, sample SAMN06115485) | human gut metagenome | host: Homo sapiens | place: China:Chongqing | collected 2015-03-30... | reverse complement strand
CCTACAAAGTGCCGTATGAGACACATCCGGCAGACCGGCTGCGGCAATGTGTATTTGGAGGGACGACCAACCGGCAGACCCCCGCGACACCTGACACCCACTATACTGGCACGAATGGCATCTCTGTCTACTACGACAGCAGCGTGTGGAGCGTGTGCCGCATGACCGAGGACGCAACCCTCGGCACCGTGCTGGAGCTTGCCACCGCCGACACGGCAGACAGTGAGGACTATCAGGCCGTGCTGTTGCAGCGCGGCACCGCCGACAGCTACGAAAGCTTTATCGAGGACTCGGAAGCCGACCTCAAGCAGGCCTACGGCGTCATCAAGCCCCGCAAGGTCAACCTGACCGTGGAGGGCGCAGCGGTGGAAGCGGTGCGCTGTGATATCCGCACCTACTACGCCGTGCTGGCCACCATCACCTATGACAGCGGCGATGTGGTCTATGTCTCGGCGCTGACCAAGCTGGCGTCCATCAGCGATGTGGTCAATCTGGTAGAAAGCGTGAGCCTGTCATGAGTGATCTTCGTGCAATGCAGAGGCTTTGCGGTTTAATGCGCAAGGCCGTACAGGACTATGAAATGATTGCTCCCGGCGACCGGGTGATGGTGGGCGTTTCCGGCGGCAAGGACAGCGTGGCGCTGACCATCGGTCTTTCCATGCTGCGCAAGTACATCGGCTTTGATTACGAGGTGGTGGCGGTCACGCTGGACCCGCAGTTCGACCATCAGCCCATGGACTACTCCGCGCTGGCAGAGCTGTTCCGGCAGCACGGCATCCCCTACGAGGTGCGCCGCACCGAGATCGGCCCTGTGGTGTTCGAGTACCGCAAGGAGAAGAACCCCTGCGCCCTGTGCGCCAAGTTGCGGCGGGGCGCGCTGCACACCGCCGCGCAGGAGCTGGGCTGCAACAAGGTGGCGCTGGGGCATCATCTGGACGATGCCGTGGAGACCTTTTATATGAACCTCTGGCGGGAGGGACGCATCGGCTGCTTCTCGCCGGTGACCTACCTTTCCCAGCGGGATCTCACCCTCATCCGTCCCATGCTGCTGGCAACCGAGTACGAGGTGCAGTGCGCCGTGCGGGAGGCGGACTTGCCCATCGTGAAGAGCCGCTGCCCCGCCGACGGCGTTACCGTGCGGGAACAGACCAAGGAATTTGTGCAGGAGCGCTGCCGTACCGACCACGCCTTCCGCCAAAAGACCCTCCATGCTTTGCAGGAGAGCGGCATTGACGGCTGGCGTCCCGTCCACACGGGCCGGGGCAGCTTTATCGTACCAAAAAAGGAAACAGATCATGCAGAAACAACCGTTTGAAAAACACGTCTGGGCCGAGATCGACCTCGAAGCCCTTCGGTATAATTTCCGGGAGGTAAAAGCCCGGGCAGGGGCGCTGCCCCTGTGCGCAGTGGTCAAGGCCGACAGCTACGGCCACGGCGCGGTACAGTGCGCCCGGGTGTTCGCCGAGGAGGGTGCCGCATGGCTGGCGGTCAGCTGCCTGACCGAGGCCGTGCAGCTGCGCAAGGCAGGGCAGACTTTGCCCATCCTCATTCTGGGTCATGTGCAGCCCGCCTACGCCGCCGCCCTGATCCAGAACGACATTACTGTGGCCTGCTACTCCCTTGCGCAGGCACACGCCCTGAGCGATGCCGCCGTGGCGGCAGGCGGCAGGGTACACATCCACCTCAAGGCCGACACTGGCATGGGGCGCATCGGCTTTGCCCTGCGCACCGATTTTGACGCCGCCATCCGGGAAATGCTGGAAGCCTGTGCGCTGCCCGGGCTGGAAATGACCGGCCTGTTCCAGCATTTTTCCGTGGCCGATGATACTGCCCCGGAGAATGTGGCCTATACTGCCGAGCAGCACGCACTGTTCGTGAAAGCCTTCCACGCACTGAAGGCCGCCGGGCGGGAGCCTGCCCTTGTACACTGCGATAACTCTGCCGGGGTCATGCTGCACCCGGACTGGCCGGAGGGACTGCCCCGGGAGCGCTGCATGGCGCGCCCCGGCATCATCCTGTACGGCTACGACCCCAGCGACGAGGTGCGCTTTGGGCGCTTTAAGCCGGTAATGACCCTTAAGACCGTGGTGAGCATGATCAAGGAGATGCAGCCCGGCCAGTGCGCCAGCTACGGCCGCCGCTTTACCGCCGAAAAGCCCACCAAGGTAGCCACCCTTTGCACCGGCTATGCCGACGGCTATCCCCGGCTTTTGAGCTGCGGCAAGGGCGTGGTGGAGATCCACGGCAAGGCCTGCCCGGTACTGGGGCGGGTGTGCATGGATCAGATGATGGTGGACGTGACCGATGTACCGGAAGTGCGCGAGGACGATGAAGCCATCCTGTGGGGCGGCACCGTGAGCGACACCGCAGAGACCATTGCCCGCAAGACCGACACCATCCCCTACGAAGTGCTGTGCGGCGTTTCCCGCCGCGTGCCCCGCGTCTACCGCGACCACGGACAGATCGTGGCCGTGGAGGACTGGATCTTAGAAGCATAAAGCTGCCCGGAGGAACTACATGGCAAGAGACAACATCCGCAACTTCTGCATCATTGCACATATCGACCACGGCAAATCCACCCTGTCCGACCGCATTCTGGAGCTGACCAAGAGCGTGGACGAGCGCACCATGGAGGACCAGATCCTTGACAACATGGATATCGAGCGCGAGCGCGGCATTACCATCAAGGCGCGTGCCGTGACCATGAACTATACTGCAAAGGACGGCAAGACCTACGAGTTCAACCTGATCGACACCCCGGGTCACGTGGACTTTGCCTACGAGGTCAGCCGCAGTCTGGCCGCCTGCGAGGGCGCCATTCTGGTGGTGGACGCCACACAGGGCGTGGAGGCGCAGACGCTGGCAAACACCTATATGGCACTGGAGCACGATCTGGAACTGGTGCCCATCCTGAACAAGATCGATCTGCCCAGCGCCCACCCGGACGAGGTGGCGCAGGAGGTGGAGGACGTGATCGGTCTGCCCTGCATGGACGCGCCCCGCGTCTCCGCCAAGACTGGCCTGAACGTCGATCAGGTGCTGGAGCGTGTGGTCAGCGATATCCCCGCCCCCACCGGCGACCCGGACGCCCCCTTAAAGGCGCTGATCTTCGACAGCATCTATGACAGCTACAAGGGCGTCATCGTTTACATCCGCGTGTTCGAGGGCTCGGTGAAGCCCGGCGACACCATCCGCATGATGGCCACCGGCGCAGAGTTCACGCTGGTGGAGGTGGGGCACATGGGTGCCACCTCCCTGACCCCCTGTGCCCAGCTGCAGGCCGGTGAGGTAGGCTACCTGACCGCCAGCATCAAGACGGTGCAGGACACCCGCGTAGGCGATACTGTCACGCTGGCAGAGCGCCCCACCGCAGAAGCGCTGCCCGGCTACCGTCAGGTCAAGCCCATGGTGTTCTGCGGCATCTACCCCGCCGACGGTGCCAAGTACCCCGACCTGAAGGACGCGCTGGAAAAATTGCAGCTGAACGATGCCTCCCTGACCTTTGAGCTGGAGACCAGCGCCGCGCTGGGCTTCGGCTTCCGCTGCGGTTTCTTGGGTCTGCTGCACATGGAGATCATCACCGAGCGCCTGGAGCGGGAGTTCGATCTGGACATCATCACCACCACCCCCAGCGTGCGCTACCGCCTGACCTTGACCGACGGCACAGTGGAAATGATCGACAACCCCTCCAGCTACCCGGACCCCAGCAACATCGTCAAGCAGGAGGAGCCCTTTGTGGATGTGCATCTGTACACCCCCAACGACTATGTGGGCGGCCTGATGGATCTTTGCCAGAGCAAGCGCGGCGTCCTGATCGATATGAAGTATCTGGACGATGTGCGGGTGGACCTGCACTACGCGCTGCCGCTGGGCGAGATCGTGTACGACTTCTTTGACGCCATCAAGAGCCGCAGCCGGGGCTACGCCAGCTACGACTACGAGTTCAAGGAGTACCGCGAGAGCGATCTGGTCAAGCTGGACTTTTTGCTCAACGGCGACCCCGTGGACGCCTTGTCCATGATCGTGTTCCGGGACAACGCCTACGCCAAGGGACGCCGCATCTGCGAAAAGCTGCGGGACAACATCCCGCGCAACCTGTTCGAGATCCCGGTGCAGGCAGCCATCGGCGGCAAGATCATTGCCCGCGAGACGGTCAAGGCCATGCGCAAGGACGTGCTGGCCAAGTGCTACGGCGGTGATATCTCCCGTAAAAAGAAGCTGCTGGAAAAGCAGAAGGAAGGCAAAAAGAAGATGCGTCAGCTGGGCAGCGTTTCCCTGCCCAGCGAGGCCTTTACCGCCGTGCTCAAGCTGGACAGCGACGACGATTGATCTGCAAATATGCAAAAGGGATGCTGCGTGCGCGGCATCCCTTTTTTGATGGGAACTCCCAAATGTGAAATCCGCCCATGGCAGAGATGCACTCTTTGCTTTTCCTACTAAATATGTTATAATTTATTTATATATCAGTTTTTGTATCCGTTTTTGTAGAGATGGGCTGCGGCCTTGTGCTGCGCCCTTCTCTATGCAACGTTCCCCGGCAGAAAGGATGTGGCCTTTATCAAAGCAAAACACGGAAAAGGCGCAGCACAAAGCGGCAGACACACACACAGCGGCAGCTGCGCACAGAGGGCAACGCCCCTCTGGAAGCAGGTGTTGCTGACGCTGCTGATCTTTATTGCTCTGCTCGCTCTGCTGGGCGGGGCGCTGTGGCAGAATATCTGCTATAACCGCACCCACTATACGGCAGAGTTCTATCAGATTCATTCCCGCAAGCTGACCCAGAGCTGCCGGGTCGTTTTTCTGACCGATCTGCATCTGCGGGAATACGGAGCAGATAACTGTGAGCTGGTGCAGGATGTCCGCAGCCTTGCCCCGGATCTGATCCTGCTGGGCGGCGACTTTGTGACCTACGGCGAAGGCACCGACTATGATAATATGCTTTCCCTGTTCCGTCAGCTGAGCGAGATTGCCCCGGTATGCGGAGTGCTTGGCAACCACGAGGACGAGCTGTATTTTCTGGACAACGACCGGGAACTGGTGGAAAAGTTCACCGCCGCCGGGGTGACCGTCCTGCGCAATCAGGAGGCGCGCTATACCATCCACGACAACGTTATCAGCATTCTGGGCGTGGAGGGCAGCCCGGCGGATTTTTCCAACTACGGTGCCAGCACCTTTATGGACAGCGTGGAGCCGCAGACAGACTACGACCTGCGCATCTGTCTGGCGCATGTGCCCACCTACTTTCCCGAGCATCTGGAAAATTATTCCTTTGAGCTGGGTCTTGCCGGGCACACCCACGGCGGCATCGTGCGTCTGCCGAAGATCGGTCCGCTTTATACCGCCGAGGAGGGCTTTCTGCCCGACTATGCCGGAGGCAGCTATACGCTTGCCAACAACGCCACCCTCATTGTAAGCCGGGGACTGGGCGATTCCAGCCGGGCGCCCCGCATCAACAATGTGCCGGAGCTTTCGGTCATTGACATCGACTAAGCAACCTGCGCTGCGCGTGCAGGCCGCTGCAAAAGGGTAGAATGCCATGGATGACATCAAAGAAAAAATCAAACAGGCGCTGCGTCATATCTGGACAAATAAATACCGCCTGTTTCTCTGCCTGCTGACCTTGTGCTGTCTGTTCGGGCTGGTTCACTATTTCAAAAGTGCGGACAGCGCCACTGCCAGCATCTCCTTCAATTACTCCGAGGCTTCGCTGGGCATGAACCCCAACAAGACCCGCTTCAACGCCTACGAGATCGTGTCGGACGAGGTGATGGAGCGCGCCATCCGGCGGGTGGGCCTGCAGGACAGCCTGACTGCCTCCCAGCTGGCCCAGTGCCTTTACCTGAGCCCGGAAGGCACCGGCAGCGCCAACGGCAGCGAGTATATCAGCACCAACTACTATCTCTCCATCAACACCCGCAAGCTGAACCTGGGCAACCGCAAGCCCACAGATCTTTTGCAGAGCGTGTGCGAATCCTACCGGGAGATCTTTCTGAGCAACTACTGCGATAACCAGAGCATCCTCAAGGAAAAGCTGGAAGTGACCACCGCGTGCGAGCCTTACCTGCGACTGAACGAGCTGGAGGTGCGCGCCGCCGCGCTGAACCGCTATCTGAACGCCCGTCTGGGGGAAAACAAAAGCTTTACGGACGATACAAACCCCGACCCTTCCACCAACAACTTTACCACACTGGGCAAAATGATCAACAATCTGGTGGATTACGACCTGCCCAACGCCATGGCCTTTGTCATCGAGGGCGGCGTTGCCCGCGACCCGGCCATGCTGACCAGCATTCTGGAATACAAGAACAAGATCGACGATATTGACATGCGCACCCAGCAGGCTTACTATGACGCCGACAAAAAGGGCATTTCCATCTACGAAAAATCCATGACCTCCATCATGATGATCCCCACCGTGGATGAAGCAAGCGAGTACTATATGTCCCGCACCAAGACCGCCATGGATGCGCTGGCGCGGGCGGCAGACGCTTCTCTGGCCGATGCCACCGACTACCAGTCCGAGATTGTGAGCACGAATTATGTGATTCAGAAGATCCGGGAGCTGGATGCCGGCCAGCCGCGTCTGGCCGAGGCGCAGGCCATGGTGAACAAGCTGGAGACCGCCATCAACGAGATCTCGGAGCAGCTGTTTGTACTGGACAAGGCGTATATCAAGTACAAATCCCAGAACTATATTACCTTTACCTACGGCTCGGCCTCCTTCCTGCAGCGCCTGAGCCTGAAAAAGACCCTGATGGAGTCCGTTGCCGTGATGCTGGGCAGCGCATGGCTGCTCCACGAACGTAAACGCAGAAAGGCAAGGCACCGCAGATGAAAAAGTTTGAGATCCTGCGCTATCTGAAGCGTTTCAGCCTGCTGATCTTTCTGGTGTCGCTGGCAGGTGCGGCCGCCATCTACCTGTATGCAGACGGTCGGCAGAAGTACACTGCATCGGTCATTATCCGCTATACCAACGACGGCATCTCGGACGGCTACACCCCGGACGGCAGCGAGCTGGACGTCAACGAGATCTACTCCTCCACCGTCATCTCGCAGGCCATGGATGCACTGGGTGCTTCCGGGCGGCTGAGCACCATCCGTTCCAACATCTCGGTGACCCCGGTGATCTCGGAAGATCAGCAGACCATCAACGACGCCCTGCTGCAAAAGGGCGAAGAGGTGACCTATTTCCCGGATACCTACAAGGTGAGCCTTGTGGTGGATGGAGAGCAGGGCGCGGGTTATGCCCGCAATATGCTGGATGCCATCATCCAGAGCTACTGCACCTATTATACGGAAAAATATGTGGAGCAGAAACTCTCGCTCAACCCCTCGTCCGGTCTGCTGGACAATGGCTACGATTACTACGAGTGCATCCGCATTCTGGAAAACGATACCAACGAGATGCAGGACTATCTGCTGAGCAAGCGGGAGCACTACCCGAATTTTCGCTCCTCCCGCACCGGCTACACCTATGCAGACCTGTGCGATATCTATTCCGACTTCAAAAAATACACCATCCCGGCGCTGTACGCCTATGTGCTCAACGGCCCGCAGGTGCGGGACGGCACGGTGCTGCAGGAATATCTGGCCAACACCATCGAAACTGCAAAGCAGAACGAACAGATCACCACCGAGCAGCGGGACAGTCTGTGGAGCCTGACCGACCAGTATGTGTACAAGAACGCCGATCTGCTGCAAAACTACTTTACTGACCGGGGCGAGGTGGTGTCCTCGGACTATATCCTGAATAACATCGAGCTGGAAGGTGCTGGCGATAAGGCACAGACCACCTACGACGGTCTGGTGCTGAAACTGGTATCGCTGGAACAGCAGGTCGCATCCAGCCAGATCGACCGGCAGTTTCAGGAGGAGATCCTGCAAAGTTTCCGCAACGTGGATTTTGGCGGTACAGGCGAGCAGCACGCCAAGATGGAAAGCATGATCAACGACTACGAGGCGCAGCTGAAAAGCTACTACGAGATCATCAATACCAGCAGCAAGGAGCTGAACCTGTACATCAGCGCGGATTATCTGAAGATGATCAGCTCGGTGCAGGTGGCTGCTGCCATCAACATCAAGCTGTACCTGATGCTGGCGCTGGTGCTGTTCTTTGTTATCGGCTGCTGCGGTGCAATTCTGCTGGGCCGCATCTCGGATGTGGTGGATTATCTGCTGTATGTGGACAAAAAGACCGGCCTGCCCAACCGTGAAAAGCTCAATGTGTATATCACCGGCATGGCCGACCGCATCCTGCCGGAGGACTATACCTGCTTTGCCTTGCAGCTGGACAACCTGACCGAGGTGAGCCGCCGCTTCGGCTACACCGTGGGCGACGGCATCCTGAAGGATTTTTCCGGTCTGGTGCAGCTGATGGGCGACACCGACGGCATGGTGGGCTACAACGGCGTGGGCAAGTTCCTTGCCTTCTTTGATGAATGCAGCAGCCGGAAGGCAGAGGTCATGATCCGCATTCTGCAAAGTCAGGTGGACGAGTACAATAAGCTCAACCCGGAGTACCCCATCCTGTTCACCGCCGCATGGGCCACCACCTCGGAGGAGGAGCTCTACCATGTGCGCGACCTTGTGCGCTGCGCACAGAAAAAGATGTCCCTGATCGCAGAGGAGGGCGGCGCTGTCCTTGCCGGAATGGAGCGTGGTGAAGCATGATCCAGAACCGACGCGCTTATCAGCTGATCCACTGCCACACCCGCAGCCGTCTGCTGGCGGGCGCTGCCGCCGTGTGCGGCGCAGCCTGCGGCCATGCAGACCTTGGGCTGTACCATCTGCTGCACCGGGGCGGTGCCCCGCTGCCGGACAGCACACAGGCCGACCGCGCCGCGCTGGCAGCCCTGTGCCCGAAACCTGCAGCAGAAGAGACCTGCCCGCTGCTGCCGCAGCAGGACCCGGCGGTGACCCTTTCGGTCATTGTGCCGGTGTACAATGGCGAAGCTACCATCGGCCCCTGTCTGGACAGCATTTTGCAGCAGGACACCGGCTGCACCGTGCAGCTGATCGTGGTGGACAGCGATTCCACCGACGGCACAGCCGCCGTGCTGGAACGCTACCGGGCACTGCCCGGGGTGTTGCTGTGCAATTGCAGTGCGCCCCGCAGCGCCGCCGCCGCCCGCAACGAGGGACTGCGCCACGCCGTGGGCCGCTGGCTGATGTTCGTGGACAGCGACGATCTGTTATTGCCCGGTGCCATCCGCACCCTGCTGGAGGCCGCACAGCGCCTTGACGCCGATGTGGTGCAAGGCGGCTGGCAGTACCTGTACACCGACGGCACCCGTGGCCCGGTGCAGCGCTACCCGGCGGCAGTCTACACCGGTGCCGCCGCGCCGGAGCGGTTCGAGCTGCCCGGGATGCCATGGGGCAAGGTGTACCGGCGGGAACTGTTTGCACAGGTGCGCTTTCCGGCTTACTATACCTGCTTTGAGGATGCCATCATCCATTTTCTGGTATTCCGGCTGGCAAAGAGCGTGGCCTCTGTGCCCGAGGTGGTCTATCTGTGGCGCAAAAACCCCAAGGGGCTTACCGCCACAAGCCAGCACCGTCCTGCCGCCGTGCAGAGCTACTGGATCATGGAGCAGCTGGCAGTGCAGGATGCTGCGCTGGGCTTGCCCCACGATGCGCTGTACCGCTGCAGCCTGACGTTGCAGCTTTCGGCTTTCTGCTATGCCACTGTATCCGGCCTGCCGCCGGAAACGCAGCAGGCTGTTTTCCGGCTGTGCTGTGCTTTGTACGCAAAGGCGCTGCCGCAAGAGGGCGCACTGCCCCGCCGTGCCCGCTGGGGTGCCCGGGCACTGCGGCAGCAGGACTTTGGGCTGTGGTGCCGCTACGGCAGAAGATTTCAGTTGTTATAATATAAGGAGTACCCATGATACGAGTGCTGCATTCGGTCAGCAATATGGACCGCGGCGGGATCGAGACCATGCTGATGAACTACTACCGGCATATCGACCGCGAAAAGGTCCAGTTTGATTTTATCGTCAACAAGCAAAAGCCCGGCGATTACGACGACGAGATCCGCCGTCTGGGCGGGCACATCTACCAGAGTCCGGGATTAAACCCGCTGCACTACCCGGCGTATCTGCGCTTTGTGCAGCAGACCGTGGCCACAGACCCCCGCATCCGCATCCTGCACGCCCACAACGAGGCGATGGGGCTTTATGCCCTGAAGGGTGCGGAGAAGGCCGGGCTGCAAGTGCGCATTGCCCACGCCCATAATATCTGGATCGTCCGGGACTACAAGTGGCCGCTGAAGATGTTCTGTAAGCAGCTGCTGCCCGGCGCCGCCACCCACCTGTGGGCCTGCGGCCGGGATGCGGGCATCTACTACTTTGGCAAAGCGGACTGGGAGCGCCGGGGACAGATCATTCCCAACGCCATCGAGCCGGAGACCTTCCGCTTCTCCCCCGCCGTCCGCGCCGAAATGCGGGCGCGCTACGTGCTGGAGGACCGGGTGGTGCTGGGTCATGTAGGCCGCTTTGATGTCCGCAAGAACCACGAGCGTCTATTGGAAATCTTTGCCGCCTTTTTGCAGCTGGAGCCCCGGGCGATGCTGGTGCTCATTGGTACCGGCAGGCTGGAGCAGGCTGTCCGCGCACAGGCGCAGGAACTGGGTATCACAGATCATATCCTGTTTGCCGGGTTGCAAAGCAATGTGGCCGACTGGTACCAGATGATGGATCTCTTCGTCATGCCCTCCCGCTTTGAGGGTCTGCCGGTGGTGGGGATCGAGGCGCAAGCCGCCGGGCTGGGGTGCGTATTTTCGGACGCAGTGCCGGAGGAGGTACTGCTTTCTGACCATGCCATCCAGATCCCGCTTTCTGCCAGCAATGCAGACTGGGCAGCAGGCTTGCAGCGGATGCTCCACCAGCCCTGCGACCGCTCTGCCGGTGCAGAACTGATCCGGCAGGCGGGCTACGATATCAACATCGCCGCCGCCCGCTTACAGCAGCAGTACCTGCAACTGGGAGGGCAGGCGTAACCCCTCGGCGGCTGCGGGAACACCCACAATAAAAGGAGAGCCCTTTTCATGCGCACATTGGATCAGATCCTGACCAAAAAGGATTACAGCCGGAAAACTCCGGCCTCTTTATTTTATAAGGACAGCCCACTGTGGCAAAAACTGCTGACCATCGGTTGCGTGGTCTTTTTGGCCGGTGCCGGACTGGGAGAGTGGAAACCAATCAACAGCGCAGTGGGCGGCCTTCCCAAAGCCATCTCTCTGGGGGTGATCGGGCTGGCAATGCTGTACACCCTGTTTTACCCGGACGAAAAGCGTCTCCGGGAGTTATGGAAGCCTACCCTGCTTTATATGTCCCTGATGGCGGCGCTGTTTTTCTGGTCGATGGTCATCTGGATCGAAAGCTTTGCCGCAGTGTCTTCCATGATCCGAAGCTGCTCCAAGATCGTGTTCCAGAGTATTGCCATCCTCACTGCCGTGGCGCTGGTCTATCTGTTCCGGGAAAAAGCCATCGAGCTGTTTACCATCAGCATCTGCATTGCCAACACGGCCATCATGCTGCTGAGCATTCCTGGCTACGGTTTTGCAGCCAGCATCCAGTCTCTCGTTACCTGTCTGATCACCTTCGGTGATGCGGATGGCTATGCGCTGCAGCTGGAGATTCACGACCTGACCTTTGTGTTCGGGCAGATGATCTTGTACTACGCCGTTTTTGCTCCTCATACTACCCGGCAGGAAAAGCGCAAGCGCTGGCTGTATCTGCTGCTCTGCTGCTGGTTTTTTCTGGTCGGTATGAAGCGCATCGCCATCCCGGCGGTGGTTCTGTTCGTCCTGATCGCTCTGCTTCTCCGCAAGCGCAAAGTCCCCGGCTGGTTTTACCCGGCAGTGGGCGTCTGCTGCATCCTGTTTTTTCTGGTATTTCTCTACTGTGTGCGCTACGGCATCATCTCGAGACTGCTGAACAGTTTTGGCATTGACATGATGGGACGGGACTATCTGTGGAGCATGGCGAACCCCTACTATGAATTTTCCGTCACCTATCTCGGCCGCGGTTTTGAATATGTGGACACCATCATCGCCCAGTGGTATAATGACGGGCTCATCAACCAGCCTTACCCCTTCCACAACGACATCCTGAAGGTCTTTGTAGAGGTAGGCTTTCCGGGTTTTCTGCTCTGGTCCAGCATCCAGTATGTTCTGACTCCGCTGTTCTGGCAGCGCTATGCAGACCAAGAGACCACGTTGCTGTATCTGTCCGAGCTAGGCTATATGACGGTGACCTACCTGACCGATAATACCGCCTTTTATTTCTGGAGCACGATGGCGCTGCGTCTGGTGACGCTTGCCTACGCCATGGAGCGCAAAAAGCCCCCGGAACCCAAGGTGTGGATGCCGGACAGTCGGCAGGAGATGCGAGACCGCATCCATATTCTGATGAAGGAAGTGTGACGGCAAGGAGTGAAAACAATGCCCTGTATCTCGTTTATAGTGCCTGTTTATAATATGGAGCGCCTGCTGCCCCGGGCGCTGCGCTCACTGCGGGCGCAGACTTTGACCGACTTCGAGGCCATTCTTATCAACGATGGCTCCAAGGACGGCAGCGCCGCGCTGTGTGCACAGGCTGCTGCCGAGGATGCGCGCTTTCGCTTCATCGACCAGCCCAACGGCGGCGTAGCCACTGCCCGCAACGCGGGTCTGGATGCAGCCCGGGGCGAGTATATCTTCTTTCTGGATCCGGATGACTGGGTAGAGCCGGATGCGGCAGAAGTGCTGTATCATGCCGCCCGGAATGCTGATGCGGACTGCGTGGAGTTTGGGCTGTATCTGGACAGCTATGATGAAAATGACCGGCTGCTGCACACGCAGACCAGCGGCAGCACCCTCTCCGGCGTGTACCGGGGCGCGCCCTTCAAGGAACATTTCGACGAGACGGCTTCCTCGTATCTGGTCACCAATAAGCTGTTCCGCCGGGCGTTTCTGGAACAGCACCATCTGCGCTTTCCCTGCCATCAGCTGGGGGAGGACGGGCTGTTCTTTGTAGCCTTTTATCGTCAAAATCCCGGCTGTCTGGTGGTGCTGGAAAAGCCGCTGTACCACTACACCGCTGCCCGGCGGGGCAGCCTGTCCAACAGCTACCACCCGGAGCGTCTGGAGGATAACTTTTATCTCAGCGATGCAGTGTGGGACACCGTTGCCGCGTGGGGCTTACAGGACAGCCCCATGCACCGCGCAAAGGCGAGCTACTGCACCGTCCGCGATCTGATGATGGGTGTCAAGAACCTTGGCAGCAGTCCGCTTTCCCTTGCAGAGCAGACCGCATGGCTGCACAGCACCCTGCAAAAGCCCCGCGTGCACACGGCGGTGCGCAGCACCCCACTGCACGCCATGCAGAGCCGGAACGACCAGGTAAAGCTGTTGCTGCTCAAGCTGCGGCTATGCCGCGCGGTGCTGCTGCTCTCGGGCGCAAATCAGCGTAAGAATACCTGAAGAGAAACGCAAAAATCCCCCCGCTGCCGACTGGCAGCGGGGGGATTTGTTACCGATTTAAATGAAAATCAGCGCTTAGTTCTGCTTCATGCGAGCAAAGCAGTCGGAGCAGTAGACCGGACGGTCCTCACGGGGCTGGAAGGGAACCTTGCAGGCCTTGCCGCAAGCTGCGCAGACAGCGTCGAACATCTGACGCTCGCCGCTGTTGCTGCGTGCGCCGCCGTTCTTGCGGGCGTCACGGCAGGGCTTGCAGCGCTGGGGCTGGTTCTCAAAGCCGCGAGAAGCGTAGAACTCCTGCTCGCCGGCAGTCCAAACAAATTCCTTACCGCAGTCCTTGCAGACCAGAGTCTTGTCTTCAAACATAGTAGTATCTCCTCTTTAGTTAGTTCTTGCCCACGGAAGGATTGTAACCATACCTTTGGTTTTGGGACCATCGCGCTGATCAGTAAGCTTACCAGGGGCTTGAATAGATAAACGCCCTCGGATTGAGGACTTTCCTATTGTACCGTTATTTTTGAGATTTGTCAACCAAAAAACAACCGTTCGCCCTTTTATTTGTACACATGGCACAAACCGACAGCATATATTTGGGTAAAATCACCGCTGGAAGATGGAAAAGCGGCGCGCCGCACAGGTTATGTGCAGCGGCAGATAATTTATGATTTGCGGTTCAGAAACACCTGCGGGTGTTTCTGAACCACTTTTTCACA
>ENA-UEQK01001515-UEQK01001515.1-human-gut-metagenome-genome-assembly--contig:-NODE-1515-length-14178-cov-9.388838_pt1 | contig 14178 bp, 12 predicted proteins | sample MGYA00242939_ERZ507942 | MGnify/ENA primary metagenome ERZ507942 (study PRJEB26167, sample SAMN06115485) | human gut metagenome | host: Homo sapiens | place: China:Chongqing | collected 2015-03-30... | reverse complement strand
GGCGGCTCGGTACGGGTTTCTGTCACTCAGGAGTTGGAAAAGCTCCTGCTCCGCGTCTCCGACACCGGCTGCGGCATCCCGGAGGTGTATCAGCGCAGTATCTTCCAGCCCTTCTTCCGGGTGGACAAGTCTCGCAGCCGGGAATACGGTGGCGCAGGACTGGGGCTCTCACTGGTATGGGAGATCGCCGACCTCCACGGCGGCTCCGTTTGGGTGGAGAAAAGTTCGGAGAAGGGCACTACCATTGCGGTGGGGTTGCCAACGCAACAATCAACGAAGCCCTAAAACACTTTTATTCGTTTTTCGCTGCTTCGCTTGCCGCCCTGCGGCGTCCCTCTCCGTATTTTCACGCTCCAATTCCGCCGCACGGAGCTTGCTGTGGACAGACTTATAATCAGAAATTTCCTGTTTCAAACTGTCAATCTCAGCCTTGAGCTTTGCAATCAGTTTGCTTGCCGCATCCAACGCCTTTTGCAGTTTGGATTCCTTTTTCTCTGCTGTAACGTACTTCTTTGCCAGAGTGGAAAGTCGGTCAAAGTCCTCACGCTCCACGGCGACTTTGGATGAGAAGGGAATGGACGTTGCCACGATTTTTTCGATAGACCGCACATCGACCCGCTGATTCTGGATTTTTTCAATTTTGCTCCCAAGCGTTGCTGCCTGTTTTTCCTGCTGACGGTTCTGCTCTGTGAATTCTGCCAGCCGCGCCTGTTCCTGCTGCACCTTGAACTGCGTCACCGTCAGGTGTTCCTCAGAGCTGCCGCGCTCGCCTCGCTCCACATCGTCATACCCTGCCTTTCGCATGGCGGCGAAGAAATCATCTTGCAGAACGGAATAGGATTTTCGGAGCACGGTTTTTCCGTTTGCGTTCAGCAGCGGTTTCCCATGCTCATCCAGCGCGGGCTTGGAATCCCACTTTTTGCTCATGCTGACCTGCTGAATCGTTTCCTTGACCGTCCCCACCAGCGATTTATCCTTGCAGCGTTTTGACCACAGGATTTGCTTTTCCACGATGGGAATGTAGACCACATGAAGGTGATAGTGGTACACGTCCTGCCCCAGCGCGTCGGACATGGCGCGGTTGCGCTCGTCGGCGTGCATGACTGCCGACAGGATGTACTGCTCGCCGCCGACGATTTCTATTGCGGATTTGTAAGCATCGGTGTAAAATTGTTTTGCGAAGTCATAGCCGCCGTGATTATGAAAATAGGCGGTGTTTACGTCAAAGACCAGCTCGCCGTAGAGAAAGGCATCCTCTTTCAATCCGCGGGTGGAGATGATCCCGTCCTTTTTCAACTGCTCAAACATCTCCGCATATCCGGCGGTCGGTTTCTTGAAATGGACATTGAGGTGCGTTCTCTCCGGGACAATATCCTGATTGACATAGGATTCCTTTTCCCGTTCGTTGTGCTGCTGCGCGTTGCCGATTTTGGCAGCCGTCAGCCTCATATTTCTTGCGTTGGTACGATGAATACCGTCGCCTCTTGCCATGGGCAATTACCTCCTGATTTCAGATTGCGCAGGATGGGGCAGCTTCCGAGGGAGCACTTCTGCGGAAGTGTAATAACCCACTATGATACTTTCATCCTGCGGCTGCAAAGTATCGTGGGCTCTCCGAGGGGGTATGCGGCTTCTGCGGAAGCCTCTGCCGTGGCTTGCAAGTAGTACCCACTTTGCAAAATCCACGGCGTGACCGCCAGCCTTTCAGCAATCAAATTTGCTTCAACGCTGCCGCCCACAGGCAGAGAGAATTTTGAAAATTCTCTCCGCCATCCATCTCAAAATCTGCGGGTTTTTCGATGGGGACGGGGATGCGAGGGGCTGTGTCAGCCAATGATTTGACTTGTCCTCCAGCAACAGGAGCGTGGCACGCTCCTGTCACAGTTCCCAAGGAGGAGTAGTCCATCGGTAGCTCTGCGGCACTCCACGCCGGTCAAGATACTCCTGCCGCGCCTGCTCCCACTGTTCTTCGGTAGGAGCGGTCTTGTATTGTGAGTAGAGCTGTCGGTTCAGCATGGCGTCGAGCTTCTTCTCCAAGCCCTGCCGGATTTCTTCTTCAAAATCATCCTCGCCCCGCAGATGGTACATGGCGAGGTCGATGAACAGATCATAGGGGATTTGTACGCTTTTCATTTTCCTATCCTTTCCTATCCGCGACGGTCGCAACGATTGCGACGGTTGCTTTGATGGCATCATTTCCACCGTCGCGACCGTCGCAGCCGTCGCGCCGTCCTCATTCGATTACTTCGTACTCTACATTGTCGATTGCCATATAGGTGAGTTTCACCTGCCGCCCGGAGTGTTTGGCCCTGTTCTCATACCTCACATGGTACTCGTCCAGCAGCCTGCCGGATTTAACGTTCAGGTATTTGGTGAGGGCATTTGCCGCCATGCCTGTATTCACCGCTTCCGCAAGCTCGGTCGGGCTGCCTGTCCATTCTCTGCTTTCGGAGGAAACAAGCTGGGAAACCGTATCCAATACAGGGTCGGGCGGCTCCTGATACGGCTCGTTCTCCGTCCGTTCAAGGCTCCATATCTGCGTGTCGGCATCTTTTTTCAGATATAGAATCTGATCCTGTTGATCTCGCCCCACTGCATCGACCGTGGCCTCCAATGCTGTCCGTTTCTTCTTCTGCATCAGGAGTGCTCCGTCTGCACAACCAAGAAGTCCCGTCGTGCCGGAGATCGTTTCAAAGCTGTCTCTGGCTGGCTGCTTTCTTGTGTGATGAACGGTAACGATGCAAATGCTGTGCCTGTCCGCAAAACGCTTGAGCTTTCCGATGATCTCATAGTCGCTGGCGTAGCTGTAAGCCTCGCCTCCGGTCTCCCGAATCTTCTGCATGGTGTCAATGATAACCAGCTTCGTGTCGGGGTGTTCCTTTATGAAATTCTCAAGCTGCTCGTCAAGACCGTTTCCGATTTTGTTTGCTGCCGTTGCAAAATGCAGGCTGGCGGTATCCGCCACGCCGTACATCATAAACATCCGACTCTGGATTCTCTGGAAATCATCCTCCAGTGCAAGGTACAGAACCGTACCCTGATGGACTTCATAGCCCCACAGCCTTCGCCCTGTGCTGACATGGTAGGCAAGCTGCGCTACCAGAAACGATTTTCCGATTTTGGGTGCTCCTGCGAGGATATATGCCCCGGAGTAGAGCAGACCGTCTATGACGGGCGGTCTGCTCTTGTAGACGGTCTGATACAGCTCTGTCATGGAAACCGTATGAAGATAACGAGGATCGTTCATGCGTCGGATTCTCTCACGCATTTCCTCAATATTTTCCTCCGGGGGATTGCTTTCGCAGGTTTCATGTGGTATGCTCTGGTTAGATGAATTGTGAGGCGGCTGCCCTCCATCTGCGCCAACAGATGGGATGAGGGCGGTCGTTTTCTCATTTTCCGTCATTGCGCTCACCTCCGGGAATCTGGAAGCCGTAGAACTTCTGCTTGAAATACTGGGCGGGGCATTTTCCGGCTACGGTCAGATAGCCCTGGGATTTCAGTTCTCTGTTCATCTCCCGGACGATCTGATACGCCTTGCTGCGGCTGATGCCCATGATCTCCGCCACCTCTGACGCTGTGATAAACTGTGCTCTCATAGTACCTCCTGTTTCAATGTGATCCGCCTCGGTCTGCGTATCTTTTGTTCATCCTCCTTTCTCCAGCCTCTCCGAAATACGCACCCTGAGTACATATTTTATTATACGCACACAAGATGCATCTGTCAAGCCTTTAGAAAATAAAAATATGTACTTGCAATTCGCTTTATTCTGTGATATGATATGGACGAGGTGAATCAGATATGGACAATTTCGATTATCCCGCCATTGGGCAGAGAATCAAGCAGCTCCGAAAACGCAAGGGGCTGAACCAGACCGAACTGGCACAAATGCTGAAAAAATCTCTCCGCACCGTACAGAAGTACGAAACTGGAGAGATCGAAGTGTCGATTGCCGTTGTCAATCAGATTGCCGACCTGTTGGATTCAACGCCGACCTATATCCTCGGCTACGAATCCAGTACAACGCAGATCAGAACGCTTTCCGACGTGATGGACTTTCTCTTTAAGCTGGAAACGGTAGAAGGCATCGACTTCAAGATCGACGTGCAGAAGCCACCCCGCCGCAAGCAGTGGGAATGTTCCATTTCCTTTGACGGAAAGAGCATGGCAGAGTTCAACGCCGATATGTGCCTGTTCCTTGAGCAGTGGGAGGACGAACGCAGCGAGCTTCGCGCCTATAACTCCACGCAGGCAGCATATAAGCGCTGGAAGGAGCAGACGCTTGCATACTATGCCGCGAACGCAGTCAAATGCACAGAGCCGGAAGAACTTGACCGTGATGAACTAATTGCAAGACGGACAGAGCTTTTGGAAAAGGAATACGGTAAAAACGAGAGTAATGAGTAAATAACCCCATCAAAGCCTGATTCTTGAGGGAAGGAGGTAAAAATGTCAGTAACAAAAGACGGCGACACCGGTCGCTGGATGTCCCAGATCCGCGTGACGGACTGGACGGGCAAGACCATCCACAAGAAGAAGCGTGGCTTTGCCACCAAGAAGGAAGCCCTTCAATGGGAACGGGACTTTATCAGCCAATCCACGGGCAGCCTCGGCATGACCTTCGGTGACTTCATCGCCCTGTATGTCAAGGATATGGAGCACCGCCTCAAGCCCTCCACCGTTGCCAGCAAGAAATGGCTGATTGACCTGAAGGTAACGCCTTTCTTTAAGAAAATCCCGCTGAACGAGATCAAGCCCACTCATGTGCGCCAATGGCAGAACTCCCTGACCAGCTATCGGGATGAAAATGGCAAGCCTTACGCCCAGACCTATCTCAAGTGCATCAACAACCAGCTCACGGCGATTTTCAACTACGCAGTCAAATACTATGGCTTGAAAGAAAACCCCTGCCACAAGGCGGGGAGCATGGGCAAGAAGAAAGCCGACGAGATGCTGTTCTGGACAAAGGACGAGTTCCAGACCTTTATCGAGAGCATGAAAGACCGGCCTGCCAGCTACACGGTATTTATGACCATGTACTACACGGGGATCCGGGAGGGAGAACTGCTGGCGCTCACACCGTCGGACATCGACTTCGAGAAGAAGACCCTGACGGTGAACAAGAGTTATCAGCGCCTCGGCAGAGAGGATATTATCACCACTCCGAAAACACCGAAAAGCATCCGCACTATCCCCATTCCCGACGGTCTTTGCAACTGTTTGCAGGAGTATATGTCCCATTGCTACGGGCTGCAAAAGGACGACCGACTCTTTCCCTACACCAAGAGCTTTCTGTATCACGAAATGGAGTATGGCTGCAAGGTATCAGGGGCAAAGCGCATCCGGGTGCATGACATTCGACACAGCCACGCCAGCCTGCTGGTGGAGATGGGCTTCTCACCGCTGCTGATCGCGGAGCGTCTCGGACACGAGAAGGTGCAGACCACGATGGACACGTACAGCCACCTGTACCCCAACAAGCAGGTGGAGGTAGCCAGACAGCTTGACGGCATCATGCCGTGAGCCTCTGGCTACAAAAATCGCTGCAAATGTAGCCAATTTGTAGCCAGTAAAAAGGAAAATCCTGAAAAACGCTGTATTACCAACGCTTTTCAGGATTCAGAAAACACTAAATATTTATTCCCACTCGATGGTCGCAGGGGGTTTAGAGGTAATATCGTAAACAATGCGGTTGATGTGAGGCACCTCATTGACGATGCGGACGGAAACACGATCCAGCACATCGTAGGGAATGCGGGTCCAGTCAGCGGTCATGAAGTCGGTGGTGGTGACGCTGCGGAGCGCCAGCGTATAGTCATACGTCCGGCCATCGCCCATAACGCCCACAGAACGCATATTGGTCAGCACTGCAAAGTACTGATTCATGGTACCCTCCAGATGCGCCTTGGCGATCTCATCCCGGAAGATGAAGTCCGCCAGACGCAGGGTGTCCAGCTTCTCCTTAGTGATCTCACCGATAACGCGGATGGCAAGGCCGGGGCCGGGGAAGGGCTGGCGCATGACCAGATACTCCGGCAGGCCCAGTTCGCGGCCCAGCTGGCGCACCTCATCCTTGAAGAGCATCCGCAGCGGCTCAATGATCTCCTTGAAGTCCACATAGTCCGGCAGGCCGCCTACGTTGTGGTGGCTCTTGATGACCGCCGCATCGCCGGTGCCGGATTCGATGACATCGGGATAGATGGTACCCTGCACCAGATAATCCACCTGGCCGATCTTCTTGGCCTCCGCCTCAAAGACCCGGATAAACTCCTCGCCAATGATCTTGCGCTTGCGCTCCGGCTCGCTGACGCCGGCCAGCTTGCTCAGGAACAGCTCTTCCGCATTGGCGCGGACAAAGTTGATATCCCACTTCTTGAAGGCTTCCTCCACCTCATCGCCCTCGTTGAGACGCATGAGGCCATGATCCACAAATACGCAGGTCAGCTGATTGCCCACAGCTTCGGCCACCAGAGCCGCCGCCACGGAGGAATCCACGCCGCCGGACAGCGCCAGCAGCACCTTGCCGCCGCCTACCTTTTCCCGGATCTGACGGATGGCGATATCCTTGTAGTCGCCCATGGTCCACTCGCCCTTGGCGCCGCAGACTTCATAGAGAAAATTGCGGATCATATCCGTACCGTGCTGGGTGTGGTTCACCTCCGGGTGGAACTGCACGCCGTAAAAGCCGCGGCTCTCATCGCAGATGGCCACGTTGGGGCAGGCATCGGAATGGGCCACCAGAGAAAAGCCCTCCGGCACCTTTTCCATATAGTCGCCGTGGCTCATCCAGGTGATGCCCTCCGCAGGCAGGCCCTTGAACAGTCTGCAATCCGTCTGGAAGTAGGTCTCGGTCTTGCCGTATTCCCGTGCAGAATCGTCGGTGGCCGCCACCACCTTGCCGCCCAGATTGTGCGCCAGCAGCTGGCAGCCGTAGCAGATGCCGAGAATGGGAATTCCCAGCTTGAAGATCTCAGGATCGGCCTGGGGAGACTTGGGATCATAGACGCTGTTGGGGCCGCCGGTGAAAATAATGCCAATGGGATTCAGGGCTTTGATGTCCGCGATCGGGGTGGTATAGGGCTTGACCTCGCAGTATACGCTGCATTCCCGCACGCGCCGTGCGATCAGCTGGTTATACTGTCCGCCGAAGTCAAGGACCAGAATCATTTGTGAAGCCATAGGATCCTCCTCAATCTGATATTGCATTCAGCATACCACATTCCGCAGCGCATTTCAATGCTCAAGTGCGGCCTGAATGAATCCCTTGAACAGAGGATGGGCGTTATTGGGCCGGGACTTGAATTCCGGGTGATACTGAACGCCCACATAGAACGGCCGGTCCGTCAGCTCCACCGTTTCTACCAGACGACCGTCAGGAGACAGGCCGGACAGCGTCAGACCCGCGCCGGTCAATGCCTCCCGGTATTCGTTGTTGAATTCATAGCGGTGGCGGTGGCGCTCGGAGATCTCCTGTCTGCCGTAGCAGCGCTCCATGGTGGTGCCGGGCTGAATGATACAGGGATAAGCGCCCAGCCGCAGCGTACCGCCCTTGTCGATCTCGTCGCTCTGTCCGGGCATGAAATCGATGACCTTATTCTTGCAGATCTCGTTGAACTCGCCGGAGTCCGCGTCAGCGATTCCGGCCACATGACGGGCATATTCAATGACGGCGATCTGCATGCCAAGGCAGATGCCGAAGTAGGGAACCCGATGCTCTCTTGCATACTGGGCTGCCAGAATCATACCGTTGATGCCCCGCTGGCCGAAGCCGCCGGGAACAATGATGCCGTCCAGCGCGCCAAGGATCTCACCGGCGTTGTTCTCCGTGATGGTCTCGGAGTCGATCCACTGGATAGTCACCTCGGCTCCCAGCGTATAGCCTGCGTGGCGCAGCGCCTCCGCCACGGAAAGGTAGGCGTCATGCAGCTGGACATACTTGCCCACAAGGCCGATGGTCACATGCTTGTCCGCCGTCTTGATACGCTCCACCATCTGTTCCCACTCCGTCAGCTCCGGTGCCGGGGCGTCGATCCCCAGCTCCCGGCACACCACGGAGGAAAAGTTGGACTTTTCCAGCATCAGCGGCGCTTCATACAGGCAGGGCAAGGTGATATTCTCGATCACGCAGTCGGGCTTCACATTGCAGAACATGGAAATCTTGTGGAAAATGGACGGCTCCAGCGGCTCGTCGCACCGAAGGACAATGATGTTGGGATTGATGCCCATGCCCTGAAGCTCCTTGACAGAGTGCTGCGTGGGCTTGGATTTATGCTCGTCGGAGCCGCGGAGGAACGGCACCAGCGTCACATGGATAAAGAGGCTGTTCTCCCGGCCCACCTCCAGAGAGATCTGCCGGACGGCCTCCAGAAAGGGCTGGGACTCGATATCGCCGATGGTGCCGCCGATCTCGGTGATGACCACATCGGCATCGGTCTGCTTGCCCACCCGGTAGACAAAATCCTTGATCTCATTGGTAATGTGCGGGATCACCTGCACGGTGGAGCCGAGGTACTCGCCCCGGCGCTCCTTGTTCAGCACATTCCAGTACACCTTGCCGGTGGTGAGGTTGGAGTATTTGTTCAGATCCTCATCAATGAACCGCTCATAGTGGCCCAGATCCAGATCCGTCTCCGCGCCGTCCTCGGTGACATAGACCTCGCCGTGCTGATAGGGGCTCATAGTGCCGGGATCCACGTTGATGTAGGGGTCCAGCTTCTGCGCCGCCACCTTCAGCCCGCGGGTTTTCAGCAGACGGCCCAGCGATGCCGCCGTAATGCCCTTGCCCAGACCGGACACCACGCCGCCGGTCACAAAAATGTACTTTGTCATAGGGTTTCCTCCATACTCCGATATTTTTGCAAAATCATTTGATTTTTATTTATAGGTTGACAGGATCTGCTCCGCCACCACCCGCTTTGTCACACAGCGGTCCATGGCCTGCTTTTCAATATAGCGGTGAGCCTCCTGCTCCGTCATTTTCAATTCCTCGATCAAAAGCCACTTGGCCCGGTTCACCAGCCGGATCTCCTCCATCTTTTCCTCGATGGTAGCGGTTTTCTTTTCCATGCCCCGCAGCCGTTCCCGCGTGATGCACAGCATCCGGACGGACTGGGCAAACATCTGGGAGGATGTGGGTTTGGACAGCGTCAGCACGCCGTGGGGCGTCACCTTGGCCTCAATGTCCGGGTAATGCTCCGCCTTGACCATCAGCAGCACGCCTGCGCCGCTGCGGTCGCAGACATCCAGCGCCAGCCGGGTGCCGAACTCGTCCGTCAGGGGGGCGTTGATGATAACCAGATCGTAGCTCTGCTCCAGCAGCTCTCTGCGGGCGCTGGCCGCATCCCTCATCACCGTAACAGGGAAATAGCGGCTCTCCGGCAGGAGGCCGCGTATGGACTCGTTGAATTTCAGAGAGGAGGACACCGCCAGGACACTGTAACAGCGTTCCAGTTCCATAGGCGTACCTCCTCTCTGCTTTCAGGTATCTTCATTCTCTTTCCGCCCATCCGGGCAGTGATTCCGCCCCACGGGTTCCCGCCTTACCGGGTATAGTGATGGATCACCGTGGTTGGCAAGCTGGCGGCAATGAATTCGCTGACGGCAGCCGCCGCTTTGGCCGCCGTCCGGGTTTCCGGCAGGGGCTGATACTGTGCCTGCACCTCCGCCGGGGCGGCGTACAGATTCAGATCCGCCGCAGGGGGCAGCTGCATATCTCCGGCAATGCCCTCCATCCCCGCCCGGATCAGCAGGGTAAACGCCAGATAGGGGTTGCACAGCGGATCGGGAGAGCGAAGCTCTGCCCGGCGGTACTCCCCTTCTGCCGCCGGAACACGGATCAACTGGGAGCGGTTCTCCGCAGACCAGGAGATATACCGGGGGGCTTTATAGCCGCCGAAGCGGCTGTAGGAAGCGTCCGTGGGATTCAGAAACGCCGTCATTTCGCCGCAGTGCGCCATAACGCCTGCAATGGCCGCGGGCATCACGTCCCGCCGTTCCTCTCCGGCAACGGAAAAATTGATGTGCATTCCATTGCCCGGCTGATTTTCCAGCGGCTTGGGGCCGAAATCCGCATACAGCCCGTTCCGGGCCGCCACGGCATCCACCACCGCCCGGAAGGTCACGGCGTTGTCCGCCGCCGTGATGGGGTCGGCATAGCGGAAGTCGATCTCGTTCTGCCCCGGCCCCTCCTCATGGTGGGAGCTTTCCGGCCGGATGCCCATGCGCTCCAGCGTCAGGCAGACCTCCCGGCGGACGTTCTCCCCCTTGTCGGCAGGGGCAATATCCATATATCCGGCATCGTCATAGGGAATGCGGGTGGGCTGGCCGTCCTCATCCCGGCGGAACAGGTAAAACTCCATCTCCGTGCCGAAGGTGAACGTCAGCCCCGCCGCCTTTGCATCCTCCACAGCCTTTTTCAGCAGGCTCCGGGTGTCCGCCTCAATGATCTGACCGCCGGGCCGGCTGACTGTGCAGAACATCCGCACCACGCGGCCATGCTCCGGCCGCCACGGAAGCACGCAGAGGGTACCGGGATCGGGATGCAGCAGCAGATCGGAGTGAACCTCGCCGCCGAAGCCGGGGATGGCGGAGCCGTCAATGGCGATGCCATAGCGGAACGCCCGATCCAGTTCCGAGGGCATGATGGCAATGTTCTTCTGGCGGCCTTCCACATCGCAGAAGGCCATTCGGATGAACTTCACGTCCTCCTCCGCCGCATACTGTTTGATTTCTTCCACAGAATACCGCATTATGCTCCTGCCTTTCCGAAATTCGTTAATTGGCGGCATACATCTGCCGGTAAGGATTCCTGCTGTCCGGCGTCACCACAGTAAAGGGGCCTTTCATCAGCGCCGCCGCATCGCCGCCGAACAGCGCGCACCAGCGCTCCACCAGAGGCCGCAGCTGCGCCAGCTCCTCCGCCGTGGGGGCATGGGGCGTTACCTGCTCCGGGAAGCGGATGCCAGACACGTCCCCCCGGAAAATCACCCGGCCGCCGTGCTGCCCGGTGCAGGGAAAATACCCGGCAATGGGCTTGCCGTCCGTGTGCTGGCCCAGCACCAGAATGGTGCCGCCGGCCTGATACTCTCCCAGAAAGCTGCCGGCCCGGCCGCCGATGACAATGACCGGCTGCTTGTCCTGATAGGCCTTCATGTGGATGCCCACCCGGTAACCGGCGCTGCCCTGCACATAGATCTCGCCGCCCCGCATGGCGTAGCCCGCCGTATCCCCCACGCTGCCGTGGATGATGATGGAACCGTCGTTCATGGTGTCGCCCACGGCGTCCTGCGCGTTGCCGTTGACGGTGATGGTGCCGCCGCCAAGATACGCCCCCAGCGCATTGCCGGGGATGCCGTCGATCTCCACCTGCCGGCCGCTCATGCCTGCGCCGATAAAGCGCTGGCCCAGACAGCCCGTAATCCGGCAGGACGGCCCGGCGGCCCGGATGGCTTCATTCAGGGCCTTGTAATCCAGCCCCTTTGCTTCAACGTTCATGTTATATCACACCTCCCGGCGTTTTTACAATGGATAAAACAGAAATTTTCCACGGTTTTCTGCCCTCATTCTCCGGCATGGGTCACGCCCAGAATGGACAGCTCCCTCTCCGTCAGGCCCACGGCCCGCAGCATCAGCCGGTTGCCCCGGAGGGCTTCAATGGAGTTGATGCCCATGCCGCCCATCATCTCCATGATCTCCCGCTTCCACGCGGTCATGAGGTTGATAAGCCGCTCCGCGCCCTCGTCCGGGTCCAGCCGCTTCACCAGCTCCGGCCGCTGGGTGGCAATGCCCCAGGCGCATCTGCCGCTCTGACAGGTGCGGCACAGGTGGCAGCCCATGGCGATGAGGGCCGCCGTTCCGATATAGCAGGCGTCGGCTCCCAGCGCCACCGCCTTCACCACGTCGGCAGCGGAGCGGATGCTGCCCCCGGCAATGAGGGACACCTGATTGCGGATGCCCTCCTCCCGGAGCCGCTGATCCACCGCCGCCAGTGCCAGTTCAATGGGGATGCCCACATTGTCCCGGATGCGGGTGGGCGCCGCGCCGGTGCCGCCCCGGAAGCCGTCAATGGCGATGATGTCCGCGCCGCCCCGCGCAATGCCGCTGGCAATGGCCGCAATGTTATGAACCGCCGCCACCTTGACAATGATGGGCTTTTTATATTCGGTGGCCTCCTTCAGCGAAAAGATCAGCTGCCGCAGATCCTCAATGGAGTAGATATCATGATGGGGCGCGGGAGAAATGGCGTCGGAGCCTTCCGGGATCATCCGGGTGCGGGACACGTCGCCCACGATCTTGGCGCCCGGCAGATGCCCGCCGATGCCGGGCTTGGCCCCCTGCCCCATTTTGATCTCAATGGCCGCACCGGCCATCAGGTAGTCCTCATGGACGCCGAAGCGGCCGGAGGCCACCTGCGTAATGGTGTTGGGGCCGTAGCGGTACAGGGCTTCGTGCAGACCGCCCTCGCCGGTATTGTAATACACGCCCAGCGCTTCCGCAGCGCGGGCCAGACTCTCGTGGGCATTGAAGCTGATGGAGCCGTAGCTCATGGCGGAGAACAGCACCGGCATGGAAAGCTCCAGCTGCGGCGCCAACTCCGTGATGAGGTTTCCATGCGCGTCCCGCCGGATGTGATCCGGCTTCTTTCCTAAAAAGACGCGGGTCTCCATAGGCTCCCGCAGGGGGTCAATGGGCGGATTGGTCACCTGAGATGCGTTGATGAGCAGCCGATCCCAGTATACCGGCAGCTCCTTGGGGCTGCCCATGGAGGACAGCAGGACGCCGCCGGTGGCCGCCTGCTTCCAGATCTCCTCCACGGCGTGACCGTGCCAGTTGGCGCTCTCCCGAAGGGTGTTTTCGTTCTTCACGATCTTCAGCGCGTGGGTGGGGCAGAACGCCACACACCGCTGGCAGTCCACGCACCTGCTCTCGTCCGCCAGCAGAACGCCGTGCTTTTCATCCCAGCGGTGAACCCCGTTGGGACACTGCTCCACGCAGATTTTGCAGTTGACGCAGCGGCGCGGATCCCGGATCACATCAAACTCCGGTGGGATATAGAATTGCTTCATCAGTACGCACCTTCCTTCACCCGGACAATCACCGGTTCTCCGCCCATAGGCGCCCAGACATTTTCCGCATCCGGCTCCATGACCCGGATGGCGGCTTCCTCGCTGGAAATGAACACCTTGTCGTCTTTTTCCGCCACCACCATACTCCGCAGTTTCAGCCGGTCGTTCAGCGCCATCAGGCCGCCGGAGAAGCCCAAAATAATAGAGAAGGGGCCTGTCAGCAGCATACTCGGAAACACCTTCCGCAAATAGGTCAGCCGCTCTGCCTCCTGCGGTTCCCGGCTCTGGATCGTACTCCAGAAGGGAGCCGCCATCACGTTGGCCGTCTCCTCCAGCGTCAGCCCCTGCCGCCGCAGCAGGTAGTCCGCGATGTAGGCCATAACCTCCGTGTCCGTTTGCAGGGTGCATTTGTAGCCGAACATCTCCACGCAGCGGCGGTTGGCGTCATAGGAGGAAATTTCCCCGTTATGTACCACAGACCATTCCAGCAGGGAAAAGGGGTGCGCGCCGCCCCACCAGCCGGGGGTATTGGTGGGATAGCGGCCATGGGCCGTCCAGGAATAGGCCTCATACTCGTCCAGACGGTAAAACCGGCCCACGTCCTCCGGGTAGCCCACCGCCTTGAACGCGCCCATGTTCTTGCCGCTGGAGAACACATAGGCACCTTCCAGCTCCACGTTGATCTTCGTCACGATCCGGGCCACATACTCCTCCTCGTCCAGCTGCAACCGGTTCAGCACCGACTTCATGGGCGCCAGAAAGTAGCGCCAGATCAGAGGCACATCCGTGATCTCCGGGATCTGGCGGATGGGAATATGCTCCGCCTTGACGATCTCAAAGCCCTCTTTCAGCAGCGCTTCGCAGGTCTTTCGGGTATCCCGCGTGTCAAAGAAGATGTGGAAGGCGTAAAAGTCCCGGTACTCCGGGTAAATGCCGTACCCCGCAAAGCCGCCGCCCAGACCGTTGGAACGGTCATGCATGGGAACCATGCTCTCCATGATCTTTTCTCCCGTCATGCGGCGGCCCTCACGGGAGATCACGGCGGAAATCGCGCATCCAGACGGGATGCGGACCTGCACCTCTTTTTTCATGATGTTCACCCTTTCAAAAGAA
>ENA-UEQK01001499-UEQK01001499.1-human-gut-metagenome-genome-assembly--contig:-NODE-1499-length-14287-cov-5.378958_pt1 | contig 14287 bp, 10 predicted proteins | sample MGYA00242939_ERZ507942 | MGnify/ENA primary metagenome ERZ507942 (study PRJEB26167, sample SAMN06115485) | human gut metagenome | host: Homo sapiens | place: China:Chongqing | collected 2015-03-30... | reverse complement strand
CGATAAAAACAATCCTTCAATTTATATAAAATGAAAGTGCTTTATTTCCATCAACATTTTACCATTCCCACCCAAGCCTTGATTCCATCCCACATTGCCAGATAGAAAGCAGCGATAGCAATATAGGTATTAGTATAAGGATTAGGCGAACGCATTTCTATACGGGTTGCCATCGGACTGTCGATATCGCGGATCAAACCTGCCAGAATCGTACGGTTACGGGAAGGGACCTGCGGACTGATACCCAAAGAGGTAACGATACAGACAGGGGCTTCAAAACCTGGCTTCAAGCGGTTCAATGAATCGATCGTAGCTGAAATAAAAGGATTGATGACCTCATAGTTCTTCAAAAGGCCCATCATTGAACCGTAACCGATAGCGGACAGAAAATCCGCTTTCATATCGCCGGGCGCAAACAGATTGACCATTTTACCATTTTTGAGTTTTGCGGCAATACCGACATGGGTATGTTCGCCGCTTCCTGCAACGCCGGGGATCGGTTTAGCCTGGAAGGAAACTTCCAGACCGTTCATCCGAAAAACCTCTTTAACGATAATGCGGGCCAGCAGTTCGTTATCAGCAGTTTGCAGACCGACGTTAAATTTCCAGTCTACTTCCAGCTGTTCCATAACATGCGTCATATGACCTGCGCCGTCGATCTGTCCACGTACGCCGCCGCATTCTTTATGGCCCATTTCCGGTTCCAGACCATAAGCTTCCATCATTTCTATAGTCTGTTCTAAAGCGGTACGCACGTTACCGCGGGTACGCTGCCAGTATTGCTCCTGCATCATCTGCGAAGAAGAAAGGGCTTCGATCGGTGCGTCTTCACGCGGAGATTTGACCCAGAATTCCAGCTCGGTAGCACAGGTAAAGACCAGTTTTTCGATCTGAGACAGGTCAACATGCTCAAGACCTGCTATCTGCGGATGTTTTTTGAACATTTCCAGCATTTGTGCTTCCACATAATCCAGGCTGTTTTGCAGGATCGAACGGGAATCAACAAAGATTTCGTTGTGGATCAGGAAACAGGGTATGCGCAGGGTTCCGACCATTTTACCTGTCTGAGCATCAAAATGCTCGTAATTATAATCAATATACCAGTTGACACTTTTGTCGACCTTCATATCGACGCGGGCGTTATTTAAAGTAGCAATGCCCGGCAAAACAACGGAAGAACCGTCAGTCTGAGCAGCCATGCCTTCCAGGAAGCTGTTGATATCTTCGATAAATAAATTGATGGGCACTTTTTCGTCGGTATCGTTACCGGCAAAGTCCACACCCATAAAAGAAACAAATTTGATTTCCGGGTGCATTTCCAGCAAAGCCTTCAGTTCCTCCGGGGTTTGCTGTTCAGGGTTAATGTAATACAACATTTCTTTGTTCATCATAGTAATCACTTGCGGCACTGTGCCGCGCTCCTTTCCCAATGCTGAAGCTGAAATACAAATATAAAAAGGACCTTCCTATTTTTAAGCAATAAAATAGAAAGATCCCCATTGATCTATCGCCATCATTATAACAAACAACAGTCAGGCTTGTCCAGTGTTTAAAACAAACTTTAAGCACTTTTTTAACCAAACACCAAATATCACTTGCTCAAAAGCCGGATCAATATTTCTTCCAGCTTTTCAAACTGCCGGCCGCCATAGCGGATTTCAATATTGAGCTGTGATAGTTCCAAAAGTGCCCGTTCCAGTTCACCCAAGCCAAAGCGGCGGCTCTGCTCCGCCATTTTTTTTACAGCAAAAGGCGCGGCTTTTAACTCTGAAGCGATCTCGGCCTGCGAGGCCCTTCCTTCCAGAAGTTCTTTGACGCGTCCAAGACGTCGCAATTGGAACGAAACCAGGCCGCATAGAGCCAGCACAGTATTACCGTGCTTACGTTCTTCACCCAAAAGCTCCAAAGTCTGCCCCAGCTTCTTTTCGGCAATGGCGTTCAGCAGCGCAAAGCGCGAAACTTCAGGCAACGCAGCGAAAGTCTGCTCGATATCATCTTTGGTCCAAATCTTACGTTCACCGGCGTAAACCGATAGTTTTTCGATTTCCTGTTCCAGCAGCAGCAGCGGTGCATTGTCAGTTACCGACAGATATTCCATGATCGTTTGTGACGCTTCATAATCAAAACAGCAGCCGCGCAGCGCAGCCTGTTCGTCCAGCCAGGGCTTCAGCTGATAGGATTTGAGAGACTTGCATTCCACCATCGCAGCAGTTTTAAGCAGGCTTTTATAAAGTTTACCGCGTTTATCGATTTTTTCGCCTAACAGCAGTACCTGACAATGTTCAGGCACATCCGCCAGCAGTTCTGCCAGCTCTTCCTGCTGCTGTTTGCGTTTTTCGCCGCCATCCTTACCTCCCCACAGCTTTTCATCTTTAATGATAACCAGACTGCGTCCTGAGAAAAAAGGGTAGGTATTGACAGCAGCAGATATTTCCTTTATATCCGTATCACACTCAAAAACAGTTATTTCCCTGTCTTCCGGCGCGGCGTCGCCAAAAACAGCCCGCGGTAAAGCAGCGGCTATTTTATCTTTATAATAGCCTTCTTCGCCGAACACTGCGATTACACCAGCTACCTGTGTGCCAGCACTTAATTGCTGCATAATTTTTTCTGCAGTGATTTCCATGTTTGTACTCCTTCAAGCCACTAAAAAAATTCCTTCTGATACCGATAACTATAACATTTTACCTGGCTGCCGTCAAAAGTGATTTTAAGCGCTCCGTCCTGATCTGTACGCCGCACATGAGCCCCGCAGGCTGCCAGACGCTGCAGCGTTTCACTGCCAGAATGGCCGTAGCTGTTGGCCGCACCGACTGAGATAACCGCCAGCTGCGGGCTGACTGCCGCTAAAAACGGCATTGAAGAAGAAGCATTACTGCCATGGTGACTGACCTTCAATACTTGACCAGGCTGAATCTGCCCCGCTGCCAGCAGTTCCTCCGTTTCTGTTGCATCACCTGTAAAAACAATGCTGCCGTCAGCAGATACAACCCTCACGATCAGCGAGCTTTCATTTGCATCGCTGTCAGCGCTGCCGACAGGCGCGCTGATGATCTGTATTGCAGTATTGCCCAGGGAATAATTTGTGCCGCTCTCGGCATATATAAGCTGCGCTTTGGTATTCTTCAGCAGTGCCTGTATATCTGCTGAAGGCTGTTCCTGAGGCAGAATGAGCCTGCGTATAGGTATATTTTTAGCTACTGCGGCCGCTCCTCCTGCGTGGTCGTGGTGTCCGTGGCTTAAAAGCAGCATATCCAGACTGCGAATCCCCAGGTAACGCAGATAGGGCAGAACGATACGGCTACCCGTATCATAGTCACCACGCAGACCACCGGTATCAATCAGCAGCGTCTGACGCTGCGGTGTTACGACCAGTGCCGCATCCCTCTGTCCCACGTCGATAAAATGTACGGTCAGAGGCTGCGGCCTGAATTTATCATAAAGCCCGATCCCCACCAGCATACAGCAGCATAAACCGATCAGCAATCGTCTTTCGCAAGCAGTGAAATCATCCCAGTCGCTGCTGCCGAAAAGCAGCAACAACAGTAAATAATAGACAGCGCCGCATAAAAGCGGCCAGCTGCCAACAGTGACAGTTGCCCAGCCGCCGGATGCCAGCCAGTGAATGATATTCAGCAAGGGGTGCAGTAAAAGCCCTGCCAGTAAAAACAACAGCTTTCCCAACCCAAATACCGGCAGGAGGGCATATCCCGCCAGTGTCAGCAGTAGTGCCAGTTCCAGCAGCGGTACTAGAAGCAGATTAGCTGCCAGCCCACTCAGTGAAAGCTGATGAAAATAATGGATCAAAAACGGCAAAGCCGCCAGCTGTGCTGTTAAAGATACTGCCAGGATCTCGGCAATCCCCACAGGTAAGTAACGGGTACACAGTCCGCTCAGTACCGGGTAGAAATACAGCAGCCCCGCTGTTGTGGTAAATGATAACTGAAAACCTGCGTCCCAAAGCCAGCGCGGTTCATAGCAGAGCAACAGTATGACCACAGCACAGAAAATATTACTGCGCTGCGGCAGCCTGCCGCTAACGCCGGCTCCAAATAGTGCCAGCGACATAAGCAAAGCCCTCAGTACAGGCGGTTTGAACCCGCACAAAGCCGCATAAAAAAATAAAATTCCTGCCAGCAGCGCCATAGTACAGTGGTTACGGCGCCGCAGCAGTACAAGCAGAAAGCCTGTCACCACTGCTATATGCGTACCAGATACAGCCAGCAGATGCGCCAATCCCACAGCAGCAAAATCTTCCCGCGTCTGCGCACTGATACCGTCGTAACCCCCTAAAGTCATACCGGCTAAAACAGCTCCGGCCTGTCCCGGTACAGTATGCTGCAGATTTGAACGCAGCCCTGCAGCCAGTCCGCCGATATACTGCCTGATACTTTGTCCGTCCCCGGACAAATACAGCTCACTGCCTTTTATAGACATTCGCCCCTGTAAATCCTGCAATTCGTTCCACAGCCCGCTATCCCAACCACCCGGATTGGCGAAATCAGTCAGTGGTTTAAGCGTTCCCTGTACAATAACGCCACCGGTTATTTTCTCGCTAAGATCCTGCCCTTGGACGAACACACGTACTTTACCCGATACTGCGATTGCTGTATCGGGTAAAGAGCTGCCAAGTTCCGCACTATTTGTCTGCACCGCTTGACAGGCAAGCACCAGACTGGTTCCCTGCGGCGTTACTTTTACACTGCCAGCTTCCACTCTGCCGAAAAGCCGTACTTCCTGACCGGTAAAAGTCTGCAAAGGCAGCTGCGGCTGACGCATGGCCCCGCTGCCGCTGGCAGCGCCACAACAAAAACACAAACCAATACCTGCCGCGGCCAACAACTTTACTCCAGCCTTTTGGCGGCCGCACCAGGCAAGCAGCAGCAGAAAAAGTGCCGCCAGTATCAATGCTGGTATCAACGGCAACAGCTTACTGAGCCCTGCGTGGCAGCCAAGCAGAAATGCCAGTGTGGCGGCGACAATGATCTGTTCCAGCTGACGCTGCATCACAGCTCCAGATAAGGCTGCATTTTGCTAAACTTGGCCTTACCGATCCCTTTGACCTTCATAACATCCTCGATACTGGCAAACCCATGCGCCGCCCGATACTCAAGTATACGCTGCGCGGTAATATCACCGACCCCAGGCAACGCTGTCAGTTCGGCAGCCGTAGCCGTATTCAAATGTACCTTGCCGCCGGCTTTTGCTGTTCCCCTGCCACTCTCAGCAGCAGTCTTTACCGAGACCAAAGTATTTGCGCCTGCTGCCTCAGAAGCTGCACCTGCATTTACCGGCGCAGTCTGCTCACGCAATTGCCTGGCACTTAACCGCGGCACATTTACCTGCATACCATCTTTCAGCAGCTTTGCCAAATTAACTTTATCGGGATTAGCTTCCAGTGTCATTCCTCCGGCAGCGGCGATAGCCGCAGTAGCTCTGCTCCCTGCGGGGATTTCATATAAACCCGGCTTTGCTACCGCACCGCTTACATATACCTTGACTCCCCGAGTCTGTACCGCACTGATACCAGCTGCCGGTACAGGCACAACAGCAGCAGTATCCTGCGGGCTGCTTCCCAGCAGACTGCCGCCGGCACATAAAACTACGGCAGCCCCCAAAGCTGCTACTTTTCCTCTCAGCCCTCGTTCCATCATCGCTATCCAGCCCCTTTAAAACGCAAAAAAGCAGAGTTCCTGAGGTCAACAATAAATTCGTTATACCTTAGGAACTCTGCCATAGCGTCTTTATGATTTGATCTTACTGATCCAGCTATTTAATTTTTTTCTGCGATTTAAGGTCTGGCAACAATATTGACCAAACGTCCGGGTACGCAGACAATCTTCACGATCTTGCCGACATCGACCATAGCAGCGATATGTTCATCCGCCAAAGCCAGTTTTTCCAGTTCTTCCCTGCCGGCTTCTGCAGGTACAACCAGACGGCCTTTGACCTTACCGTTGACTTGCAGCACGATCTCGACATTATCGACCTTCATGGCCTCTGCCTCGGCTTTAGGCCAGCTTTGTGCATGCACGCTGCTGTCAGCGTCGATGACGCCATGCCACAATTCTTCGGTTACGTGCGGTACGAAAGGAGCAAGCAACCGCAGCAAAGCGGAAACGGTTTCATAAACCAGACCGGCATTGTAATTTTTCTGAGCTTCCTTATAAACATATAAAGCATTGACCAACTCCATCATCGCACTGATCGCAGTATTGAAATTAAACCGCTGCTCGATATCGTCGGTAACTTTTTTGATCGTATTATGCAGCACGCGGCGCAGCTCTTTATCAGCTTCATCCAGTTTTGAAGTATCATAGCCGGTGACCTTTTGGGCCAGCTCGCCCTGGAAGTGGCTGACGATACGCCAGACACGGTTGATAAAGCGGAAGGAACCCTCCACGCCCTGATCGCTCCATTCCAACTCTCTTTCAGGCGGAGCGGCAAACATAATAAACAGACGAGCAGTATCGGCACCGTATTTGGAAATGATCTCTTCCGGAGAAACGACATTACCTAAAGATTTACTCATTTTCGCACCGTCTTTAATGACCATGCCCTGAGTCAGCAGGTTGGTAAATGGTTCGTCGTATTTTACAAGGCCTGCGTCACGCAATACCTTCATAAAGAAACGTGAATACAGCAAATGCAGGATCGCATGCTCGATACCCCCGATGTACTGATCGACCGGAGCCCAGTAATCAACAGCTTCTTTACTGAATGGAGCATTATCGTTTTTCGGATCGGTATACCGCAGATAATACCAGGAAGAACACAGGAAAGTGTCCATAGTATCGGTCTCGCGGCGGGCCGGCTTACCGCATTTGGGACAGGTGCAGTTAACAAAGCTTTCACTGGTTGCCAGCGGTGAAACGCTGCCCGCATCAAACTTGACGTCTTCCGGTAAACGTACCGGCAGCTCTGCTTCCGGCACAAGAACTTCGCCGCAGTCAGGACAGTAAATAATCGGAATCGGAGCCCCCCAATAACGCTGACGGCTGATGAGCCAGTCGCGCAGACGGTAGTTGACATGACGGGAACCAAAGCCTTGTTCTTCCGCATAATCCATAATAGCTTTGATTGCAGCATGCATCTCCATGCCGCTGAACTTGCCGGAATTTACCAGCACGCCCTCTTTTTCTTCATAGGCGGCAGTCATATCTTCAACTTTTAATTCCTGGTCTTTAGGAGTAACGACAACGATCTTATCCAGACCGTATTTATCGGCAAACATCCAGTCGCGCTGATCACCTGTAGGTACACCCATAACAGCTCCGGTGCCATAATCGTACAGGACATAGTTGGTGACCCAGATCTCTACCTGGCGGCCATTGAAAGGATTGACAGCATATTTCCCGGTAAAGATACCTTCTTTTTCCGACTCGCTGGAAGTACGTTCAATATCGGACTGGTTGCGCACACGGGCGCAGAAAGCCCTGATCTCGTCTGCCTTCGGATTATCCCGGCACAACTGCTCTACCATTGGATGCTCGGCAGCCAGGACCACGAAGGTAACGCCAAATGCCGTATCCGGACGGGTAGTGTAAACAGGTAGCTTAGCATTGATGCAGGGCACGTCAAAGCTGAATTCCAGACCTTCACTGCGCCCGATCCAGTTTTTCTGCATCGTCTTAACGCGTTCCGGCCAGCCGTTCAAAAGTTTCAGATCATCCAAAAGTTCTTCCGCATAATCGGTAATTTTGAAGAACCATTGTTCCAGATCTTTTTTAACGACCTCATGGTCACAGCGCCAGCAGCGTCCGTCGATAACCTGCTCATTAGCCAAAACAGTGTTGCATTCACCACACCAGTTGACAGCAGATTTTTTCTTGACGGCCAAACCGCGCTTATAAAACAGCTCAAAGAACCACTGGGTCCATTTATAGTAATCTTCCTTACAGGTGGCAACTTCGCGGTCCCAATCATAGGACAGTCCCAGTTCCTTCTGCTGACGGGTCATGTTGGCGATATTTTCCATCGTCCATTTAGCAGGGTGGATACCATGTTTGATCGCGGCATTCTCAGCCGGCATACCAAAAGAATCCCAGCCCATCGGATGCAGCACGTTAAAACCGTTCATACTGCGGAAGCGGGCAACTACGTCGCCGATGGAATAATTGCGTACGTGCCCCATATGCAGGTTGCCCGAAGGATACGGGAACATTTCCAGCACATAAGACTTGGGTTTGCCTGCATCAATATCAGTTTTAAATGCCTTGTTATCTTCCCAATATTTCTGCCATTTGCTTTCTATGGCATGGGGAGTATACTTTTCTTCGATCATTCTTCTCATAACCTCCTAAAATTTGCTTACCACCGCAGCGCGGCAAATAAAAAAGTCCCCGGCTGTTAGGCCAGGGACGAAATAGCTTTCGCGGTACCACCCTGATTGCCGAAAAAAATCTCGGCCACTCGAAACTGTAACGCCAGTTATGCGTCCGCGCTTTTGACGCGGCTCCTCCGCGGCGAGTTCACCTTGCTCCCGTATTGACTCGCAGCTGCCGTCAACTTTCTGCAACAGGGATCTGTGGTTACTACTCCGCTTCACCGAATTTGTTCATTCTGCAAATACTTTAACCATTATATCACAAATCCGCGGAGTTTCAAGTCTTTTCTTCCCCATCTGCCTAGTACGCACTACAGGCGGCTTTTAATGCTCTGCGCTCATCTGGAGCCTGCTTACTCTCCCTCCAGCTTAATAGTATGACGCTGCTGCAACAACAGCCAAAATGCCAGTGTGATCACCAGTACGATGATACCTGACAATGCAAACATATTGGCATAGCCCAATATCCCGGTAATAAACCCCAGCCCCATAGCGCCGACGACGATGCCGACTTCAATAAAAGCAGTAAAAAAACCCAGTGCCGGTCCACGTTCTTCCGGCCGGGTAACATCAACGACCAGTGCAGTAAGCGCCGGCACTAAAGCGCCATATCCCAGTCCGAATAATATTGCGATCAGCCCAAGCGTCCAAACGTTATCCATAATAAAGAAACACATAGCCGCCAGTGCAACCAAAAGTGAAAACGGCAAAATTACCAGACGCCTGTCGACATGATCGGACAGCTTACCGGCAAAGACCCTGCTGCCCATCGTCGCCAAAGCATAGACTACGAAAAAAATACCATAATCACTTATATTCCGCTGCTGCGCATAAATCGGTAAAAAAGTAAGAATCGCGCCATAGACCAGTGATGCACCCAAAAGGCACAGCGAAGACATAAAAATTACCCGCCGCCTGAAAATCGGCAGCAGATCCAGTTTTTGTTCCTGCTCATAAACAGGATTCGTTTCCTTGAGCGGCAGTAACACGAAAAAGCATACTAATGCCGTAACAAAAGTCACGTTGAACAAAAAAGGATAACTTTGTGTATGCTGAAGGATCCAAATGCCTGCTGCTGGAAAAACAGCCATAGAAACCACACTGCAGGTCTGATAAATCCCCAGCACCTCGCCGCGCCTGTCTACCGGCGCATAATCGGCTATATAGGCAGCTGATGCCGCCAGATACATCGCCAGACAAACACCATGCGCAAGCCTGAGTACGACCAGCGGCACCACGCCGGTAACTCTGCCGAACAGCAGAAACAACAGTGCAAAAGAAATCGCACCCAGAAGCATCATACGCTTACGACCCCATTCGTTGGCCAGTTTACCCAAATACGGCCGTATAATAAAGGACGACAGGCCGAAAGCGCCACCAACCAGCCCGATATCGGCAGGTGTACCGCCCAACATCTCCACATACTGCGGCAATACCGGAATATACAAATAAAAAGCTCCGTAATACAAAAAATTAGCTAGGCAAAACAAAATAAAATTCACTGACCACATACTGAAATCCTGCTGCTTTGTCATAGTTGCCCCTCCCCTGCGTTTTGATACTTTCATTGTATAAAAATGCTGAAAGCGGCAACAGCAACCAGGGATAGAAAGGAAAAAGATTCTCGCATCCTAATTCAGACTTCATATCTATATTAAACGGATTAATCAGACTTTGGTAGTAGACACAGGCATTTATTCTCGCGCCGAGGTCAACCCTGTCAGCAATTCCTTGCATTCCTTCTTAAAATAAGCTAACATTAAGTTAACATTAAGCAGCAAAAATGGAGCATAATTCATGAAAATTTACGCTATCGGCGACCTGCACCTTTCCGGAAAGCCTCCGTCCAAGCCTATGGAAATCTTCGGTGAACACTGGACAGACCACGCCGCCAAGGTTGCAGCCAACTGGCATCAACTTATCCGCAGCGACGATACCGTCATCATCTGCGGCGACACCTCATGGGCCATGGATCTGCAAGACGCGCTGACCGACCTGAACTGGATCGCCGCCCTGCCCGGGCGCAAAATCATTCTGCGCGGCAACCATGACTACTGGTGGGCATCTTTAAAAAAGATGCAGACTGCGACAGAAAATAATTTCAGCTTTCTGCAAAACAACTTTTTTACCTGCGGCACGACTGCCATCTGCGGCAGTCGTGGCTGGCTCCTGCCTTCATCTGACAATTTTAACGCGGACGATGCCGCTATCTACCGCCGTGAAGGACTGCGCCTGGAGGCTTCACTGAAAGCTGCCAGACAAGCCGGCTACAGCGATATCATAGCCGCACTGCATTATCCGCCTCTTTATGACGCTGCAAATGAATCTGTTTTTGCCGAACTGCTGGAACGTTACGGCGTCAGGCACTGCGTTTTCGGCCATATCCACGGCAGCGATGCAAGCATGGTTTTTGAAGGTATCCGCAACGGCATCACCTATAAGCTTGTCAGCTGTGACACGCAGGGTTTTACACCGCAGCTGGTAAAATAAACAGCGAAGAAGGCGTTCCTATGCCCAAAAATATTTCCGCAGCAACACTGATGGTTTTATCCGCCTGCATCATTTGGGGCGCACAGCCGATGTTCGTCACTTTTGTCGTCCGCGAGTTCGACCCGATCCCTCTGGTCAGTATCCGTTATTTTACAGTAGGCGTAGTGCTGCTGGCAGCGCTGGCTTACAGCGGCGAAAAACTGCTGCCACCACGCAAGGCCTGGCTGCCGCTGTTTTTGATGGGCGTCCTCAGCGTTGGCGGCAACAATGTTGCGCAATTCACAGGCCTGCAATACTCGACCGTAGCCAACCTTACTATTATTGCCTCGCTGACGCCTGCCGTGACCGCACTCTTAAGTCTGGTGCTGCTGCATGAACGGCTGCACAAGCTGCAATGGCTCGGTATCGCCGCCAGTATCATCGGCGCCGTTTACCTGATCAGCAAAGGTTCGCTTTCAACGATTATCAACCTGAACTTTAATTTCGGTGATATCCTGTTCTGCGTCAGTATGGTTGCCTGGGCTTTTTATACCATTCTTGTCGCGCAGGTCAGTAAATATGTATCTGCCTACAGCGCTGTAGCCTGGGCCGGGCTGCTGGGCTCTCTGACTACGGCTGCTTACAGTATCCTGACCGGGCAGTTTGCACTGCCCTATGACCTTTCCGCTTTAGCCTGGGGTTCCTATTTTTACGTTATTTTTATCGGCAGCCTGGTCGGTATGCTGTTCTGGAACAAAGGCATCCGCGTTATCGGCCCCAGTCAGGCCGCCGTGTTTATGAATCTGATGCCGTTAGTAGGCATCATCTGCGGCATCGCCTTTCTCGAAGAAAGCTTCTATACTTCCGAAGCAGTTGGCGGCGCTCTTATCATCGCCGGTGTGTATCTGACTACGCAGTACCGCCTGCTGGCCTATAAACTGGCCAGATATCTGGTCAAACGCCGGCGGCAGAAATCATTGAACGACTGTTAAGCTTTTAAGTTACGGGCAGATGCCCGGCACTTTATAAATCATCATCGAAAGGTCTGTCAGCACTGCCATGCAAACGAACAAGCTTACCGCCTCGGCACTTTTGATCTGTACTTGCGTCATCTGGGGTATTCAACCTATGTTCGCCAAATTCGTCGTCAGGGAAATGTCGCCCATACCTATGGTCAGCATTCGCTACACTATCGTAGCCCTGACGCTGTTTGCTATGCTTGCCTGGCGCGGCGAAAAGCTGCTGCCGCCACGCAGGACCTGGCCGGCCTTATTTACCATGGGCATCCTCGGCGTCTGCATCAATAACGTTACCCAATTTACCGGGCTGCAATATTCGACAGTCACCAACTTTACCATTATCGCCACACTCACGCCCATCGTGACGGCTCTGCTCAGCTTTGTGCTGATCCATGAACGTCTGCACCGCCTGCAATGGCTCGGCATCTGCAGCAGCCTGTGCGGCGCGCTGTACCTGCTCAGCAACGGTTCGCTTGCGGCCATATTGACGCTGAGCTTTAATATCGGCGACGTACTCTTTTTTACCAGTCAGGTAGCCTGGGCACTGTATTCTATCATCGTCGTGCGTATCATCGACGATGTTTCCCCCTTTGCCATCGTCGCCTGGTCGGGTCTGTTAGGTTCGCTTACCACGGCAGCTGGTGCTGCTTATCTTGGCCATTTCGAACTGCCCTCGCTGCTTTCACCGCTGGCTCTTGGCTCATATCTGTTCGTTATTTTTGCCGGCGGGCTGATCGCCATGATCTTCTGGAACAAAGGCACAGGCATCGTCGGTCCCAGTCAGGCAGCCGTATTTATGAATATCATGCCGCTGGTCGGCATCGTCTGCGGGGTGCTGTTTCTTGACGAACAACTTCTCATCTCCCAGGCTATTGGCGGCGTACTTATCCTCGGTGGCGTCTATCTGACCACACAATACCGTACCGTCGCCTATCGACTGGCAAAATATTTTACGAGTCGCCAGCGTAAACGACAGCCGCTGCGCTGACATATCGATGATGAGCGACCTAAGCACAAACAGATCAAAATATCTCTAACAGTCAAGCTTCTTCTGCTCGCGTCTGCAACGGCGGCGAGCCTTTTTATTTTAACAGGTACTATGTCATCCCCGACTTTATTGACACAGGCTGCGAACAGTGCTATGCTAAAAATGTTTACGGCATATGTCGCAAACTCATAACAATTACAGTAAGGGAGCGGTATAACAATGAAAATCGCAGTTACTTATCAGGACGGCGACATCTTTCAACACTTCGGACACACCGAATTCTTTAAAATTTACGACATCGAAAACACTGACATCGTCAAAACAGAAATCGTCAGCACCAACGGCAGCGGCCATGGCGCGCTGGCACAATTTCTGCACGAACACAGCGTCGATACTCTGATCTGCGGCGGTATCGGCGGCGGCGCCCAAATGGCATTGTCACAAGCAGGCATCAAGCTTTATGGCGGCGTTACCGGCAAGGCCGATGATGCAGTAAATGCTTTGCTCAATAATAAACTGAACTATGACCCGGCAGTAAAATGCGACCACCACGAACAGGAACACGGCGGCGCAGGCCATACCTGCAGCGCACACGGCTGCGGTAGTCATAGCGGCCACGGACATTAAGCACCTTACCCTGCATGATTTACCTGAACAGCAAAATTCAGTACACTACTTACTCACTGCTGCAGCAGTGAGTTTTTCTTTTTCCGGACAGACTAAAAAGGAAATCCATCTGCACCACAGCCTTTACGCACCCGCTGCTGCTCAAGCTCACTCGTCGACAGCCCTACATAAATTTTCTTCTAAATCACCTGCCTGTAACTTCTTACTAGCCAGTATTTTCTCCATCGCAGACTAAATACATAGTCCAAATTCCAAAAATCAGACTGCTTACACAAATGATTCTGCTAACCACTGTTTTGTAATCATTTCCCTGCTTCGGGGCAAAAGAAAACTGCCCCTGTTATATCAAGGTCAGTTTAAAAATATTTTTAAATTTTGTTTCGCGTACTACTGCTTACGTACGTTAGCAAGTAATACCTGTCTTTATATTCTGCTTACTGTGTTAGTATTGAGATAAATAGTATATTAAAACTCTAAACTGAATTTACTTTGTAGATAGTACGTTAGCAGAATATACCACGATGCTGTAACGTAAATACAAAACATTTATTTTTTTATCTTGTATCTTTTCTTGTTTATTTCTTTATTCTTTTATGAACAGGCGAAACAGTGACGATTTTAGCGGGGATAGAAACTAAAAAACTTATCAAAAAGAATAAAATTAGACAAGATTTTTTTGATAAAATAAATCGCCCACTTAACTTACATTTATTGTTTCTTTTTTCTTTTATATTATATTTATAGTATAATAAACATATAACTTATATTTTATGAGGTATCTGTCCATGAATAAAATTATACAAAATTTAATTGCTTTTCGAGAAGAACGTAACTGGAAACAATAAATGTAAGTTAAGT
>ENA-UEQK01001478-UEQK01001478.1-human-gut-metagenome-genome-assembly--contig:-NODE-1478-length-14386-cov-9.061150_pt1 | contig 14386 bp, 17 predicted proteins | sample MGYA00242939_ERZ507942 | MGnify/ENA primary metagenome ERZ507942 (study PRJEB26167, sample SAMN06115485) | human gut metagenome | host: Homo sapiens | place: China:Chongqing | collected 2015-03-30... | reverse complement strand
GTGAAGAGATTAAACAAATCCTCCCTCAGTTCAAGATTGAGCTTCTGCACGGCAAGATGACGCCGGAAGATAAAAACGCTGTCATGGATCGGTTTGTTAAGGGAGAAACAAAGCTTTTAGTTTCTACAACAGTGATTGAAGTGGGCGTAGACGTTCCGAACGCATCCATTATGGTTATTGAACACGCAGAACGCTTCGGGCTTGCCCAGCTCCATCAGCTCAGAGGACGCGTCGGCCGAGGATCGATCAAGAGTTATTGCTTTGCGATTTTCGGAGACCAGCTTTCAAAGATCGGCAAGGAACGTCTCCAGGTATTCAACGACACGACAGACGGCTTTGAAATTTCCAGAAGAGACTTGGAGTTGAGAGGGCCTGGTGAGTTTTTAGGCGCTCGTCAGAGCGGAGCTGCCCTGCTTCGTTTTGCTGATTTTGAAACCGACGGCTTCCTCGTTGAGAAAGCCATGGCGATGGCGGATAAGTGGATCCGAGAAAAAGATCCGCGGGCAGAAAAGCATGCTGCCCGCTGGTATCAGTCTAAAGAAAAGTATTTGGAAGCTTAGAAAGTGAGGCCTTCTTTGAAGGCCTCAGCATCAATTATTTCTCCGCTGCTTCTACGCTTTCGTGGAAAGCGTCGCCGAGTTCAACGGCACGTTTCTTGCAGGCGTCCATCGCATCCTGCATCATTTCCATAAAGTGACGGTCATTCATGACCTTGAGCGCTTCATAAGTTGTGCCGCCTTTGCTCGTTACCTTTTCACGAAGGACAGACGGCGACTCGCCGCTGCGTTTGGCGAGTTCGGCTGACCCGAGAACGGTTGCAATGGCCATTCTCTTTGCTTGGACGTCATTGAATCCGTAACGAAGTCCGGCTTCTGTCAACGCTTCAATAAATCTGAATACATAAGCAGGGCCGGAACCGCTGATGGCTGTTACTCCGTCCAGTTCTTCTTCTTTCATATGGAATCTCCTTTTCATCAAAATATTGACAAATGTTATATAGGGGTTTCCACTTGCTCCGACGGCCGTGCGGAGCGAGGGGAAGTCATACAAAAAGCGGCCCCGCCACTGGCGGAGCCGCTTTACTGTATCAAACAGTTAAATTGCAAACTCACAACACCAGGGCGTTTTGCTTTTACCAATTACCAGTACCAGACCTGCCAGTACCAGAATAGCAAGCAGGGTTACCAGACGCAGGCCCAGCAGTACGATCAGGCCATAAATAATAATGGACGCCACAATAATGGCGTCCAGAACAGCGATGATACCATTGTCAGCAGAATGCGCGCAGGAAGTACCAGCGTTCGCACAGGGAGCGGACGCAGACGTATGAGACGTATGAGACTTATAATAACGATCAAATTTCATCTGAATACGCTCCTTCCTGTCTGATTGATGGGCTTATTGTACCCCCCGGCGGCCGGATTGTCAACAGGAAGCGCTATGTTAAAATGGATAAAGATACGTCGGAATTCACAAAAAGCTGACGGTGTTTTGCACAAAACAACCGATGCCCGTTGGAAAAGCTGGGGTGGGAATCCCGCTGAATTGCGAAAAAAAACCGCTCCGGCTGCCGCGTGTATATGCGTCCGGCGGCGCAGAACCGCTTGCGGGCAGGCCCGGAATGCGGTATAATGAAAAAAACGATAGCAGGAGGGGTTTGATGTTTACATTCAACCATTTTAATTTTAATGTGACGGATCTGGAGCGTTCTCTGGCGTTTTACCATGAAGCGCTGGGACTGGAGCCGGTGCGCCGGAAAGAAGCCGCTGACGGCAGCTTTACCCTGACCTATCTGGGAGACGGCAGAACGGACTTCACGCTGGAGCTGACATGGCTGCGGGATCATCCCCAGAAGTATGATCTGGGTGAGTGCGAATTCCATCTGGCCGTGGCTGTGGAGGATATGGAAAAGGCCCATGCGCTCCACGAAAAGCTGGGCTGCATCTGCTATGAGAATCCCGCCATGGGCATTTACTTCATCTCCGATCCGGACGGATACTGGATCGAGATCGTGCCGGTCAGGTGAGGAGATCTGCCATGACCAACTGTGAGGAGTGCGTCTATTACGAGTACGACCCGGAAACGGACGCCAATTACTGCGAAGCGGATCTGGACGAGGACGATATGGAGCGGTTTCTGCGTTCCGCCAATGATGCCTGTCCCTTTTACCGCCCCGGAGACGAATACCGCACGGCGCGGCGGCAGTGAGCATCCGAAAAGCTGGGATCGCCCCGGCTTTTCTCCGGCGGCGCAGCTGAGAGGCATGAAAAAGGACAGGCTGCATACTTTATAACAAGGCGTCGGACAGGCTGGCTGCGGCTGCCCGTCTTGGCGAAGATTTCACTTGACGCATCGGTGGAAGTCTGTTATTCTGGGAACGTAAAAGGGAGTAGCTCACGCCGGGGGCGTTGTGCGGTTCGTCATCCCGGCTGAACAGCCCGGACCGTATGAGAAGAAGCGAGACTTTTGCCGTTTGGACGCGGCAGGAGTGTCGCTTTTGTCGTTTTCCAAAGAAATTTGTCTTGAGGGGGAACTCCATGAAAACCGTTGCGCTGTTGATTTTCATTGCGGTGTATGTGCTGCTGCTTCTGCTGCCCAATTATCGGGCAATTTCAGCGCTGGCTGCCGCCGCCATCTTTGTCCTGCTGGGGATCGTGCCGCTGGGCGAGATCACGGGAGCTGTGGACTGGAATGTGCTGCTGATGCTGGCAGGCACCATGGGAACCGTGGATCTCTTTATCCGCTCCAATATGCCGAACCGCCTGTCAGACCGTCTGGTTGCCCTGCTGCCCAGCGTCAAGTGGCTCATCATTGCGCTGGCACTGTTTGCGGGCCTTGTGTCCGCCTTTGTGGACAATGTGGCCACCGTGCTGATGTTGGCCCCGGTGGGAATGGCCATTGCCAAAAAGCTGAAGATTTCCCCAGTGGCGCCGATTCTGGCCATTGCCGTCAGCTCCAATTTGCAGGGAGCCGCCACGCTGGTGGGCGATACCACGTCCATCCTGCTGGCCGGGCATATGGGACTGGATTTTATGGACTTCTTCGCCTATGAGGGACGGCCCGGTATGTTCGGGGTCGTGGAGGTCGGCGCGCTGGTGACGGTGCCGGTGATGCTGTTCCTCTTCCGAAAGGAGAAGGGAAAGCTTTACGGCGCAGAGCTGACGCCGGTAACAGACTATCTGCCTACCGGGCTGCTGCTGGGAACGGTGGCTTCTCTGATTGCCGCCTCCTTTGTCCCGGATAAGCCGGAAATCACCAACGGCGTAATCTGCATGGCGTTCTTTCTGGTGGGGCTGATTCTGGAAGCCGTTCGGGGACGCCTGACGGCGAACGTGGCGGCGGATGTGATGAAAGCCATCGACTATGAGACGCTGGCGCTGCTGGCGGGGCTGTTTGTGGTGATCCACGGCATTGAGCGGGCAGGCATTATCGACGATATTAGCCGCATCATCACGGGCCTTGGCGGCGGAAGCCTGTTCCTGACCTATACCATCATTGTCTGGGCTTCGGTGCTGATCTCCGCCTTTGTGGACAATATTCCCTACACGGCGACGATGCTGCCGGTGATGACCGGCGTGGCAGCGTCCCTTGGGGTGAATCAGGCGGTGCTGTGCTTCGGCCTGCTCACCGGTGCGACGCTGGGCGGCAACCTGACCCCGGTGGGGGCCAGCGCCAATATCGCCGCCTGCGGCATTCTCCGCAGAGAGGGCTATGAGGTCAGCACGGGACAGTTCATGCGGATCGGAGTCCCCTTCACACTGGCGGCGGTTTTTACCGGCTATGTGCTGGTGTGGCTGTTTTATTCCGGAATCGGCGTGTAACGGGATCGGCGCGTAAAACGCACAAAAAAGGAGAGCCGACGGCTCTCCTTTTTGTTTGCAGGCGCTGTATATAGCCGGAGGTCAGATACCCGCGCGGTGTTCCTCGGATTCAGGCAAACTGCCGGGAACAAAAAAGTCCCACCTGCCATGCAGGTGGGAACTTTTTTAGTCTACAATATCGACGGAAACCTTAACGCCGGTGCGCTGGGCGTAGGACCGGATCACAGTCCGGATCTCCTTGGCAATACGGCCCTGACGGCCGATCACCTTCCCCATGTCATCGGGGGCGACGCGCAGCTCCAACGTCAGCTCCTGGTCGCCCTGAACCTCCGTTACGGAGACGCTGTCAGGATCGTCCACGAGATTTCTGGCGATGTAGAGCAGCAAGTCCTTCATGCTCCGCCCTCCGGATTAGAGGACGTCCACTTTTTTCAGCAGAGCTCTCACGGTGTCGGTGGGCTGAGCGCCGGACTTGATCCACTCCTTGGCGCGGTCAGCGTCGATCTGGATGCTGGCGGGAGCCACGCAGGGATTGTAAGTGCCGATCTCCTCGATGAAACGGCCATCGCGGGGGAAGCGGGAATCGGCCACCACAACGCGGTAGTAAGGAGCCTTCTTGGCGCCCATGCGGCGCAGTCTGATCTTAACCATTTGTCTGTACCTCCAAAATGTTGTCAATAAAATTGATATTTATAATAAATGTCTGTGACATCTAATATACTTACTTCTTCTTGCGCTTCCGCAGACCCCTGCCGTGCATGAATCCGCCGATGCCGGACTTCCGTCCGCCGGTGACCTGCTTGATGATCTGCTGCATCCCCTCAAACTGCTTGAGGAGCCGGTTCACATCCACCACGTCCAGCCCGCAGCCGGCGGCAATGCGCTTTTTCCGGCTGGCCCCCAGAATCTGAGGATTTTCCCGTTCCGCCGGGGTCATGGAGAGGATGATGGCCTCTGTGTGGGCAAGGGCCTTTTCGTCGATCTGCGCGCCCTGAAGCTTGCTGCCCAGATTACCGGGCATCATACCGGCCAGCTGGCTGAGGTCGCCCATATTTTTCAGCTGCTGAAGCTGATCGAAATAGTCCGTCAGCGTGAAGCTGTTCTTCTTCAGCTTCTCTTCCAGCTTCTTGGCCTGCTTTTCATCATAATTCTGCTGGGCCTTCTCGATAAAGGACAGCATATCGCCCATGCCGAGGATCCGGCTGGCCATCCGATCGGGATGGAACGGCTCGATCATATCCAGCTTTTCGCCGGTGCCTACAAATTTGATGGGCTTGCCGGTGGCGGCCTTGATGGAAAGGGCTGCGCCGCCTCTTGCGTCGCCGTCCAGCTTGGTGAGTACCACGCCGTCGATGCCCAGCGCCTCGTCAAATGCGGAAGCGGCGTTCACGGCGTCCTGACCGGTCATGGCATCCACCACCAGCAGGATCTCATTGGGATGCACCGCAGCCTTCATCCGCTTCAGCTCGTCCATGAGGGCTTCGTCCACATGGAGGCGGCCGGCGGTATCCAGAAATACCAGATCGTTGCCGTGGTCGCGGGCATGGCGGAGGGCGTTTTCGGCAATCTTCACCGGGTCGCCCTGACCTTCCTCATAGACCGGAAGCCCCAGCTGACCGCCCACCACCTTCAACTGCTCAATGGCGGCGGGGCGGTACACGTCGCAGGCGGCCAGCAGCGGCCGCTTGCTGTGCATTTTTTTCATATAGCCTGCCAGCTTGGCGGTGGTGGTGGTTTTACCGGCGCCCTGAAGGCCCACCATCATGACGATGCTTGGCCCGTTGTTGGCCAGAGACAGCTTGGCGGTGCCGCCGCCCATGAGGTTCGTCAGCTCCTCGTTGACGATCTTCACCACCTGCTGGGCGGGAGTCAGGCTGTCCAGCACGTCGGTGCCTACGGCCCGCTCCGTAACGGTGGAGACGAATTCTTTGACCACCTTGTAGCTGACGTCGGCTTCCAGCAGGGCCAGACGGACCTCCCGCATGGCCTCCCGGACGTCGTTTTCCGTCAGGCGGCCCTTGCCCCGCAGGCGCTTGAAGGCCGCGTTCAGTTTTTCACTCAGTCCCTCAAATGCCATGCTTACTCCTTCAGCGCAGAGGCTTCCGCCGTGATCTTGTCTGTCAGCTCCGTCAGGCGGCTGTCCTCATACTGCCGGTAGTTCAGGGTCCGGATCTCCTCTGCGGCGTCGCAGATGGCGTCCAGATGACCACGGAACTGCTCAAAGCGGCGGATCAGGCCGGTTTTGTCCTCGATCTCCTGCATGGCGGCCTCTGCCCGAACGATCACGTCCCGGACGCCCTGCCGGGAGATGCCCTCGTTTTCAGCGATCTCGGACAGGGAGAGATCCTCATTATAATATAGATCGAAGAACTCTTTCTGACGGTCGGTCAGGAGTTCACCGTAGAAATCAAAGAGCATCGTCATCCGATAAGTCTGATTTTTCATGCCGAACTCCCTTCCTGTAAAGCTGTACCGCTTTACAACAGCAATCAGTTTACAGGATTTCCTGCCAAAAGTCAAGGGGAAAATGGGGAAAAGAATGCAGATTGCAAAGAAAAATCACCGTTGCAGCGGTGTGGGGGAGCGGATATACTGGTATATAAGGAAATGAGGAGGGCGGCAGAGGATGATTTTTGACGGACATTCCGACCTTTTATATGATGTGACCCGCAGGCGTCTGGCGGGAGAGACCTGCGTACTGGAACGGCGGCACCGGCAGAAGCTGCGGAAAGGACGCATTGGCGGGCTGGGACTGTCCCTGTGGGTCACGGCGGAGCCGGATTCCTTCTGGGCGGCGTATCCGGGTTGGGACGGCTGGCGGCGGACGGAGGAAATGATGGCCTGCTTTCAGGCGGAGCTGGCGGACAGTCCATGGCTGGTTCCTGTGCGGACGGCGGCGGAAGCCCGTGCGGTTCAGGCGGCAGGCAAAACGTTTGCATTTCTGGCTATCGAGGGCATGGAGCCAGTGGGAGACCGCTTGGAGCGGCTGGAACAGTATGCCCGGTGGGGCGCCCGGATCGGAATGCTGACATGGAACGAGGAAAACCTGCTGGCAGTCGGCGCAGGCGGCGATCCGGAGAAGGGGCTGACGGAGCTGGGCCGGGAGGCCGTGCGGCGGATGCAGCGGCTGGGGATTGTGCCGGATGTCTCCCACGCCAGTGACGGCACGTTCCGGGATCTTCTGAAGCTGGCGGAGGGGCCGGTGATCGCGTCCCACTCCAACTGCCGGGCGCTGTGCGATGTTCGCCGGAACCTGACAGACGACCAGCTCCGGGCCATCCGGGACACCGGCGGGGTGGTGGGGGTCAACGTGTACCACAACTTCGTCCATGCAGATCCCCGGCAGCAGACGGCGGCCATGCTGGCCCGCCACGCCGCCCACATGGCGGAGGTCATGGGGCCGGAGTATGTGGCCTGCGGCTTTGACTTCTGTGAATATTTCGGCCCCGGCAACGAGGGCTGCGAGGGGATGGAGGATTGCAGCCAGACCCACAATTTCTTCTTTGAACTGGAACGCATCGGGTTTTCAGCGGCGGAGCGTCAGGCCATCGCAGGGGAAAACCTGCTGCGGGTGCTGGAATAGAAAGTAAAGAGTGAGATTTTTCAAGCAGGAAACCGCCAATTTCTGGCGGTTTCCTGCTCTTTTGCAAACAAATGGCAAAAAGATACACACGGCCGTGAAAAAGGTTTGAAATGTTCATATTTTTCGCATATAATAATACCCTGTATTGACATGAGAAGGCCGCCTTTGGCGGCCATAAGGAGTTGATGTTTTGGAAGCGACACGCGTTCAGCTGGCGCAGGGGGTCTACCTGACCTATCTGCCGGCCAGAAAATTCAAGACCAGTCTGCTTTCCGCCCAGTTTGTCACGCCTCTGCGGCAGGATACGGCGGGAGCCAACGCACTGCTGGCGGCGGTACTGCGCCGGGGTACGGTCAGCTGTCCGGATATGGGCGCACTGTCTGCCCGGATGGATCATCTTTATGATGCCTCCATTGACTATACGGTGCGGAAAAAGGGCGAAAACCAGTGCGTGGGCTTTGTGGCCAGCTTTATTGACGACTGCTATGCCCCCGGCGGCGAGCGGCTGCTGGAACCGGTGGCGGAGCTGCTGGGCGAATTGGTGTGCGACCCCGTGACGTTCCACGGCCGGTTCGTGCCGGAATATTTTGACAGCGAAAAAACCAATCTGCTGGAGGCCATCCGTTCCCTCATCAATGATAAGCGGGACTGGGCCGACAGCCGCCTGCTCAGCGCTCTGTGCGCCGGGGAAGCCTATGCCATCCCCCGCCTCGGCGATGAGGAGACGGTGGACAAGCTTCAGGCGCTGAAGGTCTATGACCAGTACCGCCAGATGATCTCCACGGCGCCGATGGAGATCATCTACAGCGGCAGCGCGGATCTGGAGCGGGTGCGGCTGGCTTTGGCCGCCGCCTTTGCCACCCTGCCGCGGGAAGAGGTACGGGCGATTTCTGCGGCAGAACCCCACATCGGACGGGAAACGGTGCAGTATGTGGAGGACGCCATGGACGTGACCCAGGGCAAGCTGGGCATGGGCTTTTCCTGCGGCAGCAGCGATATGCCGGCTCTGCTGATGGGCAACACCCTCTTTGGCGGCTCCAGCAATTCCAAGCTGTTTCTGAATGTCCGGGAGAAGCTGTCCCTCTGCTACTACGCGTCCTCCCTGTATCACCGGCAGAAGGGACTCATTACGGTTTCCTCCGGCATCGAGTTCCAGAACTATCAGAAGGCCTACGACGAGATCATGGCACAGCTGGAAGCCGTTCAGCAGGGGCAGCTGGAGGACTGGGAGCTGGAGGGCGCCCGCTCTACCCTGCTGAACAGCTACGCCACCATCGGAGACTCTCAGGGGAAGCTGGAAAACTTCTATCTGGGACAGGCCGCCACCGGCCGGAGCGAGACGCCGGAGGAACTGGCGCAGGCCGTGTCGGATATGACGGCGGAGCGGATCTGCCGCGCCATGGAAACGGTGCGGCTGGACACCGTGTATTTCCTGAAAGGGAAGGAGGCGGAAGCGTGAAAGAGTTTTTTTATGAGCGGATCGGCGAGGAGGTCTGCCGGGAGCGGCTGGCCAACGGACTGGAGGTCTGCGTGGTTCCCAAGCCCGGCTACGCCAAAAAGTATGCGTTTTTCTCCACCCGCTACGGCGGCATGGACACCCGCTTCCAGCTGGACGGCAAGTGGCTGGATACCCCGGCGGGCATCGCCCACTATCTGGAGCATAAGATGTTCGATACGCGGGAGGGCAACGCCTTACAGGAACTGGCGAAGAACGGCGCGGAGCCGAATGCCTTTACCGCCAACGCCATGACGGCCTATTACTTTGACTCTACCGAGCATTTCGAGGAGAATCTGCGGATCCTGCTGTCTTTTGTCTCTATTCCGTATTTCACCGATGAGAGCGTTGCCAAGGAGCAGGGGATCATCGGTCAGGAGATCCGCATGATCGAGGACAACCCCGACTGGCAGATCTACACCCGGATGCTCCGAGCGCTGTATCAGAACCACGCTGCCCGCACCAGCATTGCCGGTACGGTGGAGAGTATTTCCCATATTACCGCCAAGACGCTCTACGACTGCCACAAGGCGTTTTACACCCCGGCCAATATGATCCTTACCGTGGTGGGGGATGTGGATCCCATCCATGTGGCGGACCTTGCCAACCGGGTGCTGCCCAAGCTCAGCGGCCCGGTGATCGAGCGAGATTACGGCGCGGAGCCGGAGGGCGTGGCGGAAAAGGAGACCGTCATGGAGATGGAGGTTTCCTCGCCCCAGTTTCTGGCGGGCTTCAAGTGCGCCCCGGCGGCGGAGGGGGACGCGTATATGCGCGCCACCATTCTGGGCGATATGGCCAGCGATATTCTGCTGGGTGAGTCCAGCCCCCTGTACCAGCGGCTCTATGAGCAGGGGCTCATCAATCCCAGCTTCGGCGGGGCCTATGAGATGATGCCTGGCGTGGCGTATCTCTATGCCGGCGGCGACAGCAAGGATGCCGGCGCGGTGACGGACGCCATTTTGAAGGAAGCCGCCCGCATCGCGGCGGAAGGCGTGGACGATGACTATTTCCAGCGCATCCGGAAGGCATCCTTCGGTGCAAATCTCCGGGGGCTGAACTCCTTTGAAAACATTGCCGTGACCCTGACGGAAGGGTATTTCCACGGCTATGATCCCCTCAAATTCCCGGAGGTGTTTGACTCCATCACCCCGGAGGACGTGGCATCGTTCCTGAAGGCCAACGTCACGCCGGAGCGGATGGCGGTCAGCCGCATTGTGCCGAAAACCTGACGCTGTGGGAAGCGGAGGAAAGCGGCCTCTCTTGCACGAAAACATATACAGCGGGGAAACGCCCCGGCTGCTGAAAGGAAGAACCTGTTGTGATCGCAATGAAAGATATGCCCGTCAGCTTCCCCGGCCTGTTTGGGGACTGGGAGCTGAACATTGACCCAGTGGCCATTCATGTGGGCCACGGAATCTACTGGTACGGGATCATTCTGGCCGTCGCCATGCTGGCGGGACTGTACCTGTGCATGAAGCAGTCCAAGCATTACGGCCTGACCGAAGACAATGTGATGGACATGGTGCTCTGGGCGGTGCCCTGCTGCATCATCGGCTCCCGGATCTACTATGTGCTGTTCAATCTGGGACTTTACCGCAGAACGGACGGCAGTCTGGACTGGGGGGCCATGGTGCGGATCTGGGACGGCGGACTGGCCATTTACGGCACGGTGATCGTGGGCGTGATCGTGGCCCTGATCTACACGAAGCGCCATAAGATCCCCTTCTTCGCCATGAGCGATCTGGCGGTGATGGGCTTGCTGCTGGGACAGATTATCGGCCGGTGGGCCAACTTCATCAACCGGGAGGCCTTCGGCACGGAGACTACGCTGCCCTGGCGCATGAAGCTGTGGATCACCAGCTACTCCAGCGTGGAGGTTCACCCCACCTTCCTGTATGAGAGCCTGTGGAATCTGGTGGGGCTGCTGCTGATCCTGTTCATCGTGTCCAAGGGGCGGCGGTTCGACGGCGAGAACACATGGTTTTATTTCCTGTGGTACGGCCTTGGCCGCAGCTGGATCGAGGGTCTGCGGACGGACAGCCTGTACCTCTTCAACTGGCAGCTCTTCGGCCAGCCCATCCGGGTCTCTCAGGCCCTGAGCGTCGTTATGGTGGTAGTAGCGGCCTTTATGCTGTTCTACAACATCAAAATCAAGAAGCGTTCCCCTGAAAGCCTGTGGGTGAATCAGGTGGCGGCGGAAAAAGCGCGGGCGGCCGCCGCAGCGGCAGAGGACGCCGTTCTGGCGGAGACGCTGATGAACGAGGAGCCAACACAGGGGGAAGCCGCCGCCCCGGTGGAGACGGAAGCCGTGGCAGCGGATGCTCCGGCTGCGGAAGCGGAGAACGCGGAAGCTGCTCCGGCAGATGCGGAGAAGACGAGTGAGGAACTGCCCCATGGCGACGAGAATTGACGGAAAAGCGCTGGCAGCCAAGGTCAAAGGCCGGGTGGCAGCGGCGGTGAAAACGCTGCCCCGCCGTCCGGGACTGGCCGTGGTGCTGGTGGGAGACGACCCTGCCTCTCAGGTGTACGTCCGGGGCAAGGAAGCGGACTGCGCCGAATGCGGCATCCGCAGCTTTCCCTACCGCCTTCCGGCGGATACCAGCCAGCAGGCGCTGCTGGATTTGATCCGAAAGCTGAACGACACCCCGGAGGTGGACGGGATTCTGGTGCAGCTGCCGCTGCCGGCGCCGCTGGATGCGGAGCCGATGATCGCCGCCATCGCCCCGGATAAGGATGTGGACTGTTTCCATCCCTACAACGTGGGGCGGCTGAATATCGGCACGCCGGTGTTCCAGCCCTGTACCCCTGCGGGGGTCATGGAAATGCTGCGGGAATACGGGATTTCCCCTGCTGGAAAGCGGTGCGTGGTGCTGGGGCGCAGCAACATTGTGGGCAAGCCCATGGCGGCGCTGCTGACCCAGGCGGACGGCACGGTGACGCTGTGCCATTCCAGAACGCCGGAGCTGACGGAGATCACCCGGCAGGCGGATATTCTGGTGTCCGCCGTGGGAAAGGTGAACTGCGTCACCGCCGGTATGGTAAAGGACGGCGCGGTGGTCATCGACGTGGCCATGAACCGAAATGACGCGGGGAAGCTCTGCGGCGATGCGGACTTTGACGCTGTGGAGCCGAAAGCTTCCTATATCACGCCGGTACCCGGCGGCGTCGGCCCCATGACGCGGGCCATGCTGATGGAAAACCTGCTGACGGCGGCCCGCAATCACCTGAGCGTTTAAAAGTGAATTGCCCTAAAAAGTTAGACAATATTTTAAAGCAACAATTGATTAAGCAACCGAAAGGGGTTGCTGTCTGTGAAGAGCAGGCGGCAAGCCCTTTCGCTTTGCCTTGATTCTGCGGTTATTGTAATAGTCCAGATAGTCAATGCGATCCTGCTTGAATTGCTCCACGGACTGGAATTTTTGCAGATATAGCAGTTCACTTTTGAACAGTCCAAAGAAGTTTTCTATCACAGCATTGTCCAGACAGTTGCCCTTGCAGCTCATGCTCTGCCGGATGCCTTTCTTCCGAAACATCCGCTGGTACTGCTTGTGCTGATATTACCAGCCCTGGTCGAAGCTGTGATGCAGCGATAGCCATATCGGCCTTTGTTTTCGTGGCAGATTGCTGTGATCTCGGCTTTAGCGGCTTCATTGGTCTGTGCCATTCATCCGCTTCAGATGATAGTTGAAGACTGCACAGGGCAGTTGAGCAATTGGGCGAAGAAGATTTAAAGGATGCTTTTGCCTCACTTTCTGAACTACCTGTGTCCTTTGCGCTGGCGTCACTCGTCTTCCAAAGCCAAGGCTTGTCAGTTTTTCAGGTAATCGTTCTCCGCCTACAGCCGCTGCACTTCTGCCAACAAATCTTCTTCAACCTCTTTCGGCAGTTTCTTTGGCCGACCGGTGCTGCCGCGTCCTCGGCGCTCCACTGCCAATCCTTCTGCCCCTTCCTCCAAATAAATGCGTTCCCAACGCTCTATGATTTTATGGTCATTCATTCTGAATTTCTGCATGGCTGTGCGAACACTCAGATGTTCATTCTCCATGGTTTCTACAACCATTTTCTTAAATTCTGGTGTATATCGTTTGTTTGGTACTCCTTTGGGCATAGTAAACACCCCACTTGTTAGGATAGTATATCATACTGCCTAACAAGTGGGGTGCAATTTGAATGACCGAAGCAGGGCTTTTTCGTGCGCGGATCCTGCAAATCAGACGTTGAAGCGGAAGTAGATCATGTCGCCGTCCTGCACCACATACTCCTTGCCCTCACTGCGGAGCTGGCCCTTTTCCTTGGCGGCGTTGACGCTGCCGTATTTGATCATATCGTCATAGGCGATGACCTCCGCCCGGATGAAGCCCCGCTCGATGTCGGAGTGGATCTTGCCGGCGGCCTGCGGCGCTTTGGTGCCCTTTTTGATGGTCCATGCCCGGCATTCGTCCTTTCCGTAGGTCAGGAAGGAGATGAGGCCCAGCAGGGAGTAGCTGCACTTGATGAGCCGGTCCAGACCGGATTCCGCGATGCCCAGCTCATCCAGGAACATCTGCTTCTCCTCGCCCTCCAGCTCGGCAATGTCCTGCTCCAGCTTGGCGCAGATGGGCAGCACCTCGCTGCCCTCGGCCTCCGCCAGCGCCCGGACTTTCTTCAGATACTCGTTGCCCTCCTGATTGGCAAAGCCGTCCTCGTCCATGTTGGCGGCGTAGATGATGGGCTTCAGGGTCAGCAGGTCGGAGGTTGCGATGAGGGCCTTGTCCTCGTCGGAGCAGTCAAAGGTACGGGCGGATTTGCCGCCGTCCAGATGCTGGGCCAGCGCCTTGAACACGTCCACTTCGTGGAGGAACTTCTTGTCGCCCTTGGCGGCCTTCTGGGCCTTATCCACCCGGCGCTGCACCATGTCCAGATCCGCCATGATCAGCTCCATGTCGATGGCCTCGATGTCTCCCACAGGGTCTACCGGGACGTTGGTGCCGGCGTCTGCCACCACGTGCATGATATTCTCGTCGTCAAAGCAGCGCACCACATGGACGATGGCGTCCGTCTCGCGGATATTGGCCAGAAACTTGTTGCCAAGCCCCGCGCCCTGACTGGCGCCCTTCACCAGACCGGCAATGTCCACAAACTCAATGACCGCCGGGGTCTTTTTATCCGGCTCATAGATTTCCGCCAGCTTGTCCAGCCGGGCGTCCGGTACGGCCACCATGCCCACGTTGGGGTCGATGGTGCAGAACGGATAGTTGGCGCTCTCGGCGCCTGCATTGGTGATGGCGTTGAACAGGGTGGACTTGCCCACATTGGGGAGTCCCACAATACCTAATTTCATATATCTCTACATCTCCTTATTTTTCAAGGGTTTTCAGCTTTTCAGAATGACTTTCGCAACAATTCCGCCACATTTTATGCAGCACCGCCCTCAACTAATTAAACAGTTCGTCGAGTCCCTCTATCGGTTCTTCTATATGGGTGTCTCCTTCCAGATTCACATCATCC
>ENA-UEQK01001473-UEQK01001473.1-human-gut-metagenome-genome-assembly--contig:-NODE-1473-length-14437-cov-5.379944_pt1 | contig 14437 bp, 14 predicted proteins | sample MGYA00242939_ERZ507942 | MGnify/ENA primary metagenome ERZ507942 (study PRJEB26167, sample SAMN06115485) | human gut metagenome | host: Homo sapiens | place: China:Chongqing | collected 2015-03-30... | reverse complement strand
GGAGCCATTTCTTGTGTATATAAGTAAAAGAAAGAAGGAGGCAAGCACGTGGAGGACGGAGAAATCATCGAGCTGTACTGGCGGCGGGACGAGGCGGCTATTGCCCAAAGCGAGAAAAAATACGGCGCGTACTGCCGTGCCGTCATTTGCCGGATTCTGCAGCTTCCAGAAGATGTGGAGGAATGCCTGGTGGACACATGGATGGCGGCGTGGAACGCTATGCCGCCGCAGCGCCCGACGGTACTGCGTACCTTTTTGGGGCGGCTCAGCCGCAATTTGTCCATCAATCGCGCGCTGCATGATAAAGCGCGCAAGCGCGGCGGCGGGGAGGTGACGGCGGCCTTGGAAGAACTGCGCGAAATCGGCGGCGGCAGCGCTGAAGAAGCGGTGGAGCAGGCGGAATTGGGGCGGCTGATCGACCGTTTCCTGCGCACTCTTCCGGAGAAAGAGTGCAGCATTTTCCTGCGCCGTTATTGGTTCCTTGATTCCGTGGAAGAAATTGCAAGGCGCTATGGCCTGCGCGGCGGCTCAGTGAAAACCCGACTGCACCGCACACGGAAAAAACTCAGGGAGTATCTGAAACAGGAGGGATATTCACTATGAAGCACGTTGATGAAACCATGCTGCTGCTGGCGGTGGGCAATGTGGGCGAAGACCTGGTGGCTCGCGCAGAGAAGCGCAGCGTACCCTCCCGCCGGCGCGTTTCTTTGCACTTTGCTGCGCTGGCGGCTTGCTTGTGCCTGATCGTGGGCGTGGCGGTGCCCTATGTGATGGATGGATTTGGCTCAGGAAATAACGCCGGCTGCATCGGCGATATCAGCGATAAAAATGCTCCTGAAACAGTTTGTGAAAACGGTGCATTGCCTGGGGACAGCGCTGAAAAAAATGCTTCTGTAGCGCTGCAGGAGCTGGGAATCGCATCTGCAGAGGACATTGTCTCCGTTTCGGCGGCGCCGGTCTCCGGTGCGGGGCAGTACGGGATTGCCAGTCCGCAGGACTCGGCTGCGGTGCGGCAGGAACAAAGCGATGCTTTGCCGGGAACCGGTGCAGAGCTGTACGCCCTGTTGGTGAAGTCTGAAGCGGCGCCCGCCGAAGAAGATATGCCGAGCCTGTGCCCAACGGCGAGAGTTACGCTTACGCTGGCTTCTGGCGCGGTGCTGGAAGGACAGTATGATGCCGTGCAGAACCTTTTGGAAGTAGGACAGTGGCGTTTTGATCTTTCAGAACATTGGTAAAATCAGAACATCGGTCAGAGAGGAGTGCAGCAGATGAAACGAAGAACAAGAAGTGCGGCCTTTATAGCGGCAATATTGCTGGGTATCAGTCTGGCTGGCTGCGGGGGGAAGCCCGATGTGCCGTCCCCGGGCGATGATATGCCAGGGGGCGGAGCGTCCTTTTCCGCGGACGCGGGTGAATATTTTGCCGCCGTTACCGGGGCGGAGCTGCTTTCAGGCGCTGAAAACCGGTGTTACAGCCCTGTCAGCTTGTATTTGGCTCTGGCGATGGCGGGTGCGTGCGCGGCGGGAGATACGCAGGCGCAGATTTATGCACTGCTGGGAGCAGAGGACACAGAAACGCTGGCGGCTGGCTGCAGAGTGATGCTGGATACGCTGCAGCGGGATGAAGAAGACAGCAAGCTGTATCTGGCGAACTCTGTGTGGACACGGCAGGGCATCGAAACGAACCCGGATTACCAGACGCTTTTGGAGCAGGATTTTTCTGCCGAAAGTTTTTCTGTGCCCTTTGGGCAGGCCAAGGCGGATCAGAACATGAGCACCTGGGTCGAACGGCATACCAGGGGGCTCCTGAAGCCGCAGTTCCAGCATGAGGCGGACACTGTGGCAGTATTGCTCAACACGATCTATTTCAAGGACGGCTGGACGGAATCGTTTTTGGAAGGGAATACGGAACGCGGCGATTTTACCACAGCTGGAGGCGAAACCGTGCGCGCGGACTTCATGCAGAAGCAGAGTGCCGGCCTTGCCCGGGAGGGGGAGGCTTACTGCAAAGCGGAGCTGTCGTTCCGCAGCGGCGGGAGCATGTTCTTTGTGCTTCCGGATGAAGACGTTCCGCTGCAGACGCTTCTGACGGGGCGCGGCCTGCAGGAGTTGCTGACGGACGAGGGCGTGCAGAACCGGGACATTGCCTGGTCGGTGCCGAAATTCCGGCAGAACGGCGAGATGCAGTTGATCGACCTGCTGCGCTCGCTGGGAGTTACCGATGCTTTTGACAGCGACGCAGCGGATTTCAGCCATGGCTGGAATGTGCCGGCCTATATCAGTGAAGTACGGCAGGGAACGGCTTTTTCCGTAGATGAAAACGGCGTGGAAGCTGCTGCTTATACAGAGATCAGCATGAACGAGACGGCGGCGCTTGTGGAGCCGGAGCCGCCGCTGGAGATGCGTTTGGATCGCCCTTTCCTGTATGGGGTGCGCAGCGCTGACGGCACACTGCTGTTTGTGGGTGTGTGCGCCGATCCTACACAGGAGGATTAAGCCGGGGAAGGAGGAATCGAAGATGAAACGAAATAAAGCGGTTCGGTTTGCCGCACTGACACTGGCGGCGGTTTTGGCAGTGGCGCTGCCCGGCTGCAGCGCCGGTGCGGCGACGCTCGCCGGGCCGGCTGTGGGGACGCCGGCACGTGCGGAACCGGAGACGAGGATTTCGGTGCAGTTCGTGCAGTCTCTGCGGGATTTCATGGCACAAACCGGCGCGGAAGCGCTTGCCCAGGGGGAAAATGTATGTTATTCCCCTGTGAGCCTTTATATTGCCCTGGCCTTGGCGGGCATCGGCGCGGCAGGGGAAACGCAGGAGGAAATGTACCGATTACTGGGGGCGAAGGATTCGCAGACTCTGGCTGCGGATGTGCAGCTCCTGCAGCGCACGCTGCATCAGGAGGAAAAGCGCTGCAGCGTGTATCTGGCCAATTCCCTGTGGATGCGCGAGGGTGTGGACTTTTATGACAGCTTTACGCAGAGGGCTGCAGAGCAGTTTTACGCCGAATGCTACACCCTGGATTTTGCTGCGCCGGACGTCGGCAAGACAGTGGGCCGCTGGGCGCACGGCCACACCGGGGGGCTGCTGCAGCCGGAGATCGTGCTGAAGGACAATGACATTTTTGTGCTGCTGAACACGGTCTTCTTTCAAGCCAACTGGGTGGATGCCTTTTCTGCATCCGCCACAGAAATGGCAGACTTTACTGCACAGCAGGGGCAGACGCTTTCCTGTCCGTTCCTGCATGCCGTCCGCTCCGGCAAGGCGGTGATGGCGGAAGGCTGGAATTTGGCCAGTCTTCCGATGGAAGGTGGGTGGCAGATGTTTTTCCTGCTGCCGGACGAAGGAGAGAGTATCGACAGCCTGCTGGCCGGGCCGGGGCTTGCGGCGCTGCTGAATACCGATGCGGCGCAATACCGGCAGATCGAGTGGAGTATACCAAAGTTTGCAGTCAAAGGGGAGATCGACCTTGTGCCAGTGCTGCAGCGCGCGGGTGTGGAGCGGGCCTTTTGTGCAGACGAGGCGGATTTCAGCAATCTGTGTGACGTATCGCAGCTGCCGGGCGGCGCGGCATATCTTTCCGAAGTGCGTCAGGGAACCGCCTTCTCTGTTGATGAAGAAGGCGCGGAGGCAGCGGCCTATACGGAACTTGTTATGAGAGCCGGGAGCGCCGCCCCGCCGGAAGGTGAGCCCGTGGTTATGGAGTTGAACCGGCCGTTTTTGTACGGCGTATGGAACAGCGAGGGCACCGTGCTGTTTTTAGGCCGGTGCGATGCACCGGAGACGGCATAAACCATGAATTGTATTCGAACAGGAGGAAATGTCGTGAAAAGAGGAATTGCAGCGCTGCTGATGGCGTTCCTGCTGGCGGGCTGCGGCGCACCGGGCGGCAGTTTGTCAGCGGAAGAGAGCATCGACGACGCAGAAACCGTTCTGCACGGTGAAACGTTCACAGCGGAAAACGGCTGCGGGAATCTGGCGCTGACGCTGCCGGAAGGCTGGGAAGGCGAGACGGCGGATACGCCGGAGGATGGCGGAACGGACGCATGCCACATCGAGTTCTGGCCCGCTGACGCGCCGGAGCTGCGCCTGACGCTGCGCGCTTACCCTGACGGCATCGGGCTATGCGGCACCGGCGTGACATTTGAAGAGGTGACTTTTGCAAGCGGCCAGACGGCGACTGCATGTGCAGAGCAGATCGATGATGTGTTTTGGCTCTGCCTGATTTACCATGATACGCCGGGGGCTTATGCGGTGGAATTCAGCGGCGACCGGACGTTGCTGGAACAGTACGGGCAGCCATTGGCGGCGATTCTCGACAGCGCCGTGCTGGGTGAGGGCTTCCCACGGCAAAGCGAGGCGGAACAGGTTGCATCGGATGCGTTTGCGGAGGATTACAAGGAAATGCGCGCACAGTTTGATATGAATGCCGGTGTGTGGACGGTGACATTTTTAGCCGCAGATGCTGCGGAGGTGGGCAGCCTCTGCGTGGGGGCGGATGGAAAGCTCTGTTTGGTGGGGAACGAAGCGGACGCCCGGCTGTGCGGCCTGCCGCGGGCTGAGCCGGCTGGAGATTATCCGGCGGCTTTCATGCTAAACGATACGGTTTATTTGCTCTCTCAGGATCCTGTGCCGACGGAAGTGGGGCAGGATGCGATAATCGGTTATACGGTTTCTTATACGGATACGTTTCCGGAGAAAAACGGAGAAAGCAATTTCAGCCGCACGGCAGAGCTGCCTGTTGCGCAGACAGAAAGCGGCGTAGCCGTATACTATGAAGGCGTATGGCGGCTGTGCACGCTGCAGGGCGGAGAATGAAGCCTTAATAGTTGCGTCAGAGCCGCAGCCATGCTATGATAGACAAACGCTGCGGCGGGGCGCGTCGGTTTGTGTGCCGCTGCACGACGAAAAACGATTTCAACACAAAGGAGCGGAGCTATGCTGTTTTCAAGCATTACTTTTCTATATTATTTTCTTCCCATTGTGCTGGCGGTGTATTTTTTGGTGCCGCGCCGGGGCAAAAATCTTGTGCTGCTGCTGGCCAGCCTGGTGTTTTACTGGTGGGGTGAGCCGCGCTATGTTTTTTTGATGCTCTTCACGATTGCCTTTGCCTATGTCTGCGGCCTTTTGATCGGCCGGTTCCGAGGCCGGGGCGCGGCGAAGGGATTTTTGGTTTTGTCTGTGGCTGGGGAGCTGGCGGTGCTGGGCTATTTCAAATATGCCGACTTTTTTCTCGCGACTGTGAATACGGCGCTGAAAACGGAACTGCCTCTGCTGTCTATTGCGCTGCCCATTGGCATCAGTTTTTACACCTTTCAGACCCTGAGTTATACTGTGGATGTATACCGCGGCACGGTGGCGCCTCAGCGCTCCTTTCTCAGGTTGGCGACCTATATTGCCATGTTCCCCCAGCTGATTGCCGGACCGATTGTGCGCTACCGCGATGTGGAGAGAACGCTGACGGAGCGTCACACCACGGCAGAGGATCTGGGACAGGGGCTGACGCGCTTTGTGCTGGGCCTTTCCAAAAAAGTGCTGCTGGCCAACCAGCTGGGGGCTTTTGCTGCTGCCCTGCAGAGCAGCGGGGAGCAGACGGTTCTGCTGGCATGGCTGTCTGCCATCGCATTTACGCTGCAGATTTATTTTGATTTTTCCGGCTATTCGGATATGGCCATCGGATTGGGGCGGGTGCTGGGATTCCGTTTTCTGGAAAACTTTAATTATCCGCTGATCGCCCGCAGCGCCACGGAGTTTTGGCGGCGCTGGCACATCTCCCTCGGTTCCTGGTTCCGGGACTATGTATACATTCCCTTGGGCGGCAGCCGGAAAGGACGCGCCCGGCAGCTGCTCAATATCCTTATCGTGTGGCTGCTGACGGGACTTTGGCACGGCGCAGCCTGGAATTTTGTGCTGTGGGGACTCTTTTTTGCGGCGCTTTTGGTGTTGGAAAAACTCTTTTTGCTGCGTGTGCTGGAGCATCTGCCCCGGGCAGCGGGGCATGGATACCTGCTTTTGGCGGCGGTAATCGGCTTTGCTGTGTTCAATGCCGACGGGCTTTCCGGCGCGGCGGCGGATCTTTCCTGTATGTTTGGCTTTTCCGGCGTGCCTTTTGCCGGCGCTCAGACGCTGTATTACCTTTCCAGCTATGGATTGCTGCTGCTTCTGGCGGTGGTCGGCGCAACGCCGCTGCCGGGACGCATTGCCGCGCGCTGCGCGCAATGCCGTGGTATGACCATTATACAGCCGGCGGTGCTTTTGGCGCTGCTGCTGGTTTGCACCGCTTATCTGGTGGACGGCTCGTTTAACCCCTTTCTGTATTTCCGCTTTTAAGGAGGAATCCCTATGAAAAAAGAAACGATCACTGCAGCGGCGGTCTTGTGTGCGTTGGGCGCTGGTTTCCTTGCCTGCGCGCTGCATACAGATCAGCCGCTTTCCTTGAGCGAGCGCCGCCCGCTGGCGCAGCGGCCCGAGGTTTCGGTGCAGGCGCTTGCAAGCGGAAACTATATGTCGGAGTTTGAAACGTATGCGCTGGATCAGTTCCCGCTGCGGGAAGCGATGCGCCAGCTGAAAGCCCAGGTTCAGTATTATCTGCTGCGCCAGAAAGACAATAATGGTGTGTATCAGGTGGACGGAAGCCTGTCCAAAATCGAGGCGGTTTTAAGCGAAAGCAGCGTGCGGGCGGCGGCTGAAAAGCTCAACCGTCTGCAGGAAACCTATCTGACAGACAGTCGGGTGTTTTACGGTGTGGTGCCCGATAAAAATTATTATCTTGCGGAAGAAAACGGATATCCACATCTGGATTATGAGCGCATGGATGCCATCCTGGCCGAAGGCCTGCCTCATATGGAGCGTATTGATTTATATGACTGCCTGAGCGCGGAGGACTATTATAAAACCGATCCCCACTGGCGGCAGGAAGAGCTGGAAAAGGCGGCCGGACGCGTGGCCCAGGCGCTGGGTGTTTCGATTGCGCCCTTTTCCGATTATACACAGGAAACGTATCAGGATTTCCGCGGCGCGTATTATGGCCAGTCTGCCCTGCCGCTGAAGGCAGAGCCGCTGCATTATCTGACGAGTGAGGCGCTGGAGGCGTGTACGGTCCATCATTATGAAACTGGTGCCGATACCGGGGTGTATGAGACGGAAAAACTGACCGGCAAAGATCCCTATGACGTCTTCCTCGGTGGTGCGGATGCGTTGGAGACCATTACCAACCCCAATGCGAAAACGGACCGGGAATTGCTGGTGTTCCGGGATTCATTCGGCTCGTCCCTGGCGCCGCTGCTGGTGCAAGATTATCAGAGCGTGACCCTGATCGATTTGCGCTATGTATCTGCCCAGATTCTGGAGCAGTTTATTGATTTTCATGGGCAGGACGTATTGTTTTTGTACAGCCCGTCGGTGTACAACCACTCGGATATGCTGAAGGCTTGACAGTATGGGAAAGCGCCCCCGGGGCCGGTGCGTTATGCACCGGCCCCGGGGGCGCTTTGAATCAGTCGGGGCGGTTCAGTTGCCGGAACAACCGTGCTTATCTGCGCCGCAGGAATGCTGTGCGCAGGTATGTCCATGATCGTGGTGGCTGCAGTTGGCCTGGGCATCGGCGTGCAGCGTACCGTTTAACAGAGCCTGCACGGCCTCGTCGGCGCTGCCGGAAACGCCGGCATACAGGCGGATGCCAGCATTGCTCAAAGCCATCTGTGCGCCGCCGCCGATGCCGCCGCAGATCAGGGCGTCCACTTGCTGTGCGGCCAAAAGGCCCGCCAGAGCGCCGTGGCCGCTGCCGTTCGTGCTGATCACCTGCGCGGCGGTAACGGCGCTGTTTTCTACATCGTAGAGCTTGAAAGATGCGGTGTGGCCGAAATGCTGAAACACATTTCCATTTTCATAAGTTACTGCGATTCTCATACTGTTTGCTCCTTTCGTTCTGATGGGCGCTGTAGGCGTCCGTGCTGCGGCGGATTTTCGGCAGGGCACACCGCCGCAGCGCGCTGTGCCGTCGCACAGGCGGTAATGCCCTCCGGTGATTTGAAGGGGGCGCCCGTTGACGAGACAATCGGCCAGCTTGTGGCGTGCGCGTTCGTAAATTTCGGTGACTGTCGTGCGGGAAACGCCCATTTGCTCGGCGCACTGTGCGTGGGTTCGCTTTTCCAGATCGATCAGCCGGATGGATTCATATTCGTCCAGCGTGAGCGAAATGGGCGCTCCCGCTGCGGTTCCGCAAGGCGCAAAGCTGTCATAAGCCGGCTCGTCGCAGATTCGCCTGCACCGGCTGGGTCTTGGCATGGTTCTCACCTCTATTTCCGACATATGACGGATATTATTATAGCACGCTTTCCGAAAAAAGCAAGAGGAATCCGCTGTTGGCGGAAAGCGGGGCTTTTGGCAGCAAAACAGGGCTGCAGAGTGTTTGCCTCTGCAGCCCTGTTCTCTTTCATGGGATACCGTGCGCGCCGGGCGCGGAGCTGTCCAGGTGATCCTGGGCGTGCTGCTTGATTTTCTCCCAGGTTTCATCGCTCAGATCATGCTCAATGCGGCAGGCGTCGGCGCGGGCGGTTTCGGCGGACACGCCCAGAGCCATCAGCAGATCGCTCAGAACACGGTGGCGCTCATAGACACGAGCGGCAATTTCCAGGCCTTCCGGTGTCAGGGTGAGCAGCCCGTTGGCGTCTGTTTCCACGTAGCCGTTTTCCCGCAGCTTTTTCATGGCGATGCTCACGCTCGCCTTGGTAAAGCCCAGCTCATTGACCACGTCAATGGAGCGCACCTTGCCCATGCGCTGGGTCAGCATCAGGATCGTTTCAAGATAATCTTCTGCGGATTGGTGGATCTGCATGGTTTGTTTGCCTCCTGCCTTGCCCCGCCCCACGGCGGGAAGTTCTCTGCCGGGATGCAAAGCACCACGGTTTGTATGTTACAGGATATCACACTTTTGCCGTTGATGCAAGCAATTCGCAGGAAGTTTGTAAAAACAAACCAACTTTCTTCTGCACAAAACAGCGGGTTTGCCAATTCCAGGCCGGTTTTGTTTTGTGCAAAGGGGACAAACCCCGTTAGTTTTCGCTTTCCAGATACGCCGCCGGGCCGGACTGGTACAGGTCGCCGCCGTGGGCGTCTAGGATCACGGTCAGGGGCATATCCCGCACGGTCAGGCGGCGCACCGCCTCACAGCCCAGGTCCGGCCAGGCGATGACCTCCAGCGTCTCGACACTTTTTGCCATCAGGGCACCGGCCCCGCCGAGAGCCGCCAGATACACGGCCCCGTTGCGCACCACGGCTTCCTTGACGGCTGCGTCCCGCTTGCCTTTGCCGATCATGATCTTGTTGCCCAGATCCAGCAGGCGGGGGCTCATGGCGTCCATGCGGCCGCTGGTGGTGGGCCCGGCCGAGCCGATCACCTCACCCGGACGCTCCGGGGTGGGGCCGACGTAGTAAATGGCGCTGCCGGTCAGATCAAAAGGCAGCGCTTCGCCCTTGTCCAGCGCCTCGATCATCCGCTTGTGGGCCTGATCGCGGGCGGTGTACACCACACCGGACAGCAGCACGGTATCGCCCGCCTTCAGCGGGGCAAGGTCCTGCGCGGTGCAGGGAGTGGTCAGTCTGTATTCCATGCTTCTCCCTCCTTACAGTTCCGCGCTGGCGCGGCGGGTGACGTGGCAGGAAACGTTCACGGCCACCGGCAGGCCCGCCACATGGGTGGGCATCTGCTCAATGGCAAGGCCCAGGCAGGTGGTCCGGCCGCCAAAGCCCTGGGGCCCGATGCCCAAGCCGTTGATGGCGGTGAGCAGTTCCTGTTCCAGCTGTGCGTAGTAGGGGTCGGGGTTGGGTACATCCAGCGGGCGCAGCAGGGCCTTTTTGGCCAGATACGCCACCTTATCAAAGCTGCCGCCCACGCCGATGCCCAGCACGATGGGCGGGCAGGGGTTGGAACCGGCCAGCTTCACGGTCTCCACCACGAACTTCTTGAAGCCCTCCACGCCGTCGGCGGGTTTGAGCATCTGGATGCGGCTCATGTTCTCGCTGCCAAAGCCCTTGGGGGCCACCGTGATGCGGCAGCCCTCGCCGTCCACCAGATGCACCGTGATGGCGGCGGGGGTGTTGTCGCCGGTGTTGCCCCGGCGCAGCGGGTCGGCCACGATGCTCTTGCGCAGATAGCCGTCGGTGTAGCCCCGGCGCACGCCCTCATGGATGGCGGTTTCAAAGCTGCCGTCAATGTGCACATCGGTGCCCAGCTCCACGAACACGCAGGCCATGCCGGTATCCTGACAGATGGGCAGGTCCTTCTCTTTGGCGGCGCTCAGGTTCGACCACAGCAGGTCGAGGGTGTTCCTGGCCAGCGGCCAGGGCTCTTCCTGCCGGGCCTTGTCCAGTGCGGCCTGCACATCCTGCGGCAGGCGGGTGTTGGCCTCGATGCACAGCCGTGCAACGGTATCGGTGATCTCCTGTGCAGAAATCGTTCTCATGGGCAGCTCCTCCGGTTACAGGCGGGCCACGCCGGTGTCCCGGGCAGCCTGGGCCACAGCGTCGGCCACAGCCTGGGCCACACGGGGGTCGAAGGCACCGGGGATGATGTTCTCCTCGCTGCGGTCATCGTCGGTGATGAGGTCCGCGATAGCATAGGCGGCAGCCAGCTTCATCTGGTCGTTGATGTCGCGGGCACGCACGCTCAGGGCACCCTTGAACAGGCCGGGGAAGCACAGCACGTTGTTGACCTGATTCGGGAAGTCGCTGCGGCCGGTGGCCATCACCCGCACGCCGCCGGCCTTGGCCTCGTCCGGCATGATCTCCGGGGTGGGGTTGGCCATGGCAAAGACGATGGCATCCTTATTCATGGTCTTGCACAGCTCAGTGGTCAGGATGCCGGGCTTGGACACGCCGATGAACACATCGGCACCTTCCAGTGCCTCCTTCAGGCCGCCCTTGACCTGACGGGGATTCGTCACCTCACCCAGCCAGTTCTTGTGGGCCTCGGCGCTGTTGCAGCCCTTGTACAGGGTGCCGAACTGATCCACGGCGATGATGTCCTTTGCACCGGCGGTCATAAGCATCTTGATGATGGCCGTACCGGCAGCGCCGGGGCCGTTCAGCACGATGTGCACATCTTCCATTTTCTTGCCCACCACGCGCAGGGCGTTGATGAGGGCAGCGGTGACCACGATGGCGGTGCCGTGCTGGTCATCGTGGAACACAGGGATGTCCAGCTCTTTTTCCAGCGTCTGCTCGATCTCAAAGCACTCGGGGCTCTTGATATCCTCCAGATTGATGCCGCCGAAGGTAGGCGCAATGGCCTTGCAGGCTGCGATCACTTCTTCGGCACTGTGGGCGTTGATGCAGATGGGGAAGGCATCCACCCCGCCGAACTCCTTGAACAGCACAGCCTTGCCTTCCATGACCGGCAGGCCGGCCTCCGGGCCGATGTCGCCCAGGCCCAGCACGGCAGTGCCGTTGGAGACAACGGCCACCATGTTGCCTTTGAAGGTGTACTTGTACACGTCCTCCGGGTTTGCCTTGATCTTGCGGCAGGGCTCGGCCACGCCGGGGGTGTAAGCGGTGGACAGGTCATCGCGGGTGGCGACCTCCACCTTACTCACGATGCCCACCTTGCCCTTGTGGCTCTCGTGCATTTCCAGAGCGGCTTTGTTGTAATCCATGGGTTTTTCCTCCATTTTTATCAGGCTCCCCCTGAGAGGGAAACGGTTCAGGTCACATAATTTTATTGTAGCAGAACCGCCGGGGCATTTCCACCGGTTTTGCGCCTTTTGCAGGGGGCAGGCGGGCAAAAGTGCGGCGCTGCGGCGGACCGGATTTGTGGAAATTTGGCAAAAAACTTTCCTTTTGGCGTTTTATCCGATATAATAGGAAAGCACACGATCCGATCCGGCCGTGCAAACGGTCTTTTTATTTAGGAGGTCTATTCTTGAAACATTCAACCAAAACCCTGCTCTGCGTGCTGTGTGCGGCAGCAGCCGCCCTGTGCGTGATCTTTGCCATCTTCACGCTGACCAAAAAGCAGAGTGATTCGTCCGCATCTTCTGCGGCCGCTTCTTCCAGTGCGGCTTCTTCCGCTCCTGCCGTCTCGGAGTACGGCACGGTGGACAGCTTTGACTACCAGAATTTCACCTACAGCGACGGTCTGGATGCAAACGGTTACCGCACCGGCATCACTGCACAGGACTATGTCACCCTGCCGGACAATGTGGCCGCTCTGCCCATCAAGAAGGCAGACGTCACCCCCAGCGACTCGGACGTCCAGGCCCGCATCGACAGCCTGCTGAGCCAGTACAGCACTACCCAGGCCGTGACCGACCGCGCCGCGCAGAACGGCGACGTCGTGAACATTGATTATTCCGGCACCGTGGACGGTGTGGCGTTCAACGGCGGCACCTACCAGGGCTACGACCTCACGCTGGGCAGCGGCAGCTTCATCACCGGCTTTGAGGACCAGATCGTCGGCCACAACACCGGCGACACCTTTGACGTGACCGTCACCTTCCCCGACGGCTACGACGCCTCCACCGACTCCGACGGCAACACCGTTGAGCTCAGCGGCAAGGAGGCCGTGTTCCGCGTGACCGTGAACTCCATCTCCGAGCCGGTGACGCCGGAGCTGACCGACGAGTGGGTGGACAGCACCTTCGGCACCAGCGACGACGTGCACACCGTGGAGGCGCTGCGCACCTACTTCTCCGATGCGCTGTATGACCAGAATCTGGAGGATGCCATCATGGACAGCCTGCTGGACAACGCCGCCTTTCAGGATCTGCCCAGCGAGGTGCCCAGCTACTACGCCTGCATGTTCCTGAATTACTACTACCAGCTGTCCAGCTACTACAGCAGCGATCTGGACACCATCGCCCAGGCACAGGGCTACACCGACGCCAACGCCATGCTGGGCGCTTCGGACAGCGTGATCACTCACCTGGCCAAACAGGACCTGCTGTATCAGGCCATTGCCGAGAGCCAGGGCATCGAGCCCACCCAGGAGCAGCTGGATGCCGCTGCCGCTTCCTACTCCGGCAGCTCCTACGGCGACAACTTCGTCCATCAGACCGCCCTGCAGACGGCTGTGATGGAGTGGCTGAAAACCAACGCCGTGGTCTCCTGATCCCGTTTCTCAATACGCAGCAAAGCCCCGCTCTGTGCGACTGAACTGCACCCCATTTGTTAGACAGTATGGTATACTGTTTAGGAAATGGGGTGTTTTTGTATGTCAAAGGGACAACGAAAGTACAACGGAACGCAGAAGGTAGAAATCATTAAACGAATCCACAGAGAAAACCTGAGCTTTAAGGGAGCGTCCAGAGAATATGGCATTTCGGACCGTACACTCAGGGACTGGGATCGCATTTATTGGGAGGAAGGAGAAGAAGCACTTCTGGTAGAGCGTCGAGGACGAGCCTGTGCCGCCAGTGGGACGCAGAAAGGTCGGAAGCCAAAGCTGGATAAGCAAGTAGAAGAAGATCTTATTGCAGAAAATCAGCGACTTCGGATGGAAATCGACTACTTAAAAAAATTGAATGCCTTGGTGCTGGAAGAGGAACGCCAAAACAGAAAGCACAAGTAGTTCAGGAACTAAGGCAGAAATACCCTCTGAAAGCACTGCTGCAACTTGCCGGACTTCCTCGCAGCACGTTCTACTACTATCTGCACCAGTCTCAGAATCCTGCCAAATACCAGATGGTAAAGGAACAGATTGTTATAATCTTCAACGAGAACGAAAAACGATACGGATACCGCAGAATCACAAAAGAACTGCATAACAACGATATTTGTGTGAACCACAAGACGGTTCGGAAACTCATGAAGCAGCTTGGTTTAGTCTGTCAGGTTCGTGCAAAAAGGAAGTACAGTTCTTACAAAGGCGAAGTTGGAGAAGTAGCTCCAAACCTGCTGGAACGGCATTTCAAGACAAACCAGCCGAATCGGAAATGGGTCACAGATGTTACCGAGTTCAAAGTGAACGACCAGAAACTCTACCTGTCTCCAATTCTTGATTTGTTCAATGGCGAAGTTGTCAGCTACAATCTGAGCCGCCATCCGAACTTTAAGCAAATCACAGATATGCTGGAAGGTGCTTTTCAAAAGCTGCCGGACAAGGTTGACAATCTGATTCTGCATTCGGATCAGGGCTGGCAATACCAGATGAAGTCCTACCAGAATCTACTGAAAGCAAAAGGAATTACGCAAAGTATGTCTCGGAAAGCCACTTGTCTGGACAATGCTGTTGCCGAGAACTTCTTCGGACTGCTCAAGACGGAACTGTTCTATCTGGAAAAATTTGATTCCATTGACCAGCTTGAAAAGGCTATTGTCGATTACATCGACTATTACAACAACCGCCGAATTAAATTAAAACTAAACGGCCTGAGTCCTGTGCAATACAGGATTCAGACCGTTGGGGCCGCTTAATTCGTTTTTTGTCTAACTTTTGGGGTTCATATCA
>ENA-UEQK01001459-UEQK01001459.1-human-gut-metagenome-genome-assembly--contig:-NODE-1459-length-14555-cov-8.663697_pt1 | contig 14555 bp, 14 predicted proteins | sample MGYA00242939_ERZ507942 | MGnify/ENA primary metagenome ERZ507942 (study PRJEB26167, sample SAMN06115485) | human gut metagenome | host: Homo sapiens | place: China:Chongqing | collected 2015-03-30... | reverse complement strand
GCTTCTCGATGAGAAGCCCTGATTTTTCAAGTCTACTTTCCTGTCTCCGCCTCTGCGGCAGCAGTCACTGCCTCCACAATGGACTCGTACCCGGTGCAGCGGCAAAGATTGCCGGACAGCGCCCGACGGATCTCCTCCTCCGTAGGATGGGGATTTTTCAGCAGGAGCGCCTTGGCACTCATCAGCATTCCCGGTGTGCAGAAGCCGCACTGTACCGCGTGGTGATCCAGAAAGGCCTGCTGCAAAGTTGACAGCTCCCCATCCTGCGACAGCCCTTCTACCGTGTATACCGTGCGTCCCGGCAGCTGTCCCACCAGATACAGGCAGGCATTCACCGGTTCTTTGTCTACAATCACGGTGCAGGCGCCGCACTCCCCTACACCGCAGCTTTTCTTGGTTCCCGTCAGATGCAGCCGCTCCCGCAGCAGATCCAGCAGCGTCAGATCCGGCTCCACATCCACTTGAACAGGCCGGTCATTCAGGACGAATTGAAGATTCATACTCATTCTCTCCTCATAGCATTCTCTAAAAGCCGCACCGTAAAGTCTGCCGACACCGGCAATTTGTATTGACTGGAATCCCTCATGCCGGTTTTGTCCAGAATCTCTTCCGAGACCGCGCCGCCTGCCTGACGAAACAGTTCCGTTCCCGGCGTATTCCCTTCCAGCAGAGCCTCCGCCGCCTGAAACCGCTGAGGGCTTCGAGTGGCGGCCCCAATGCACAGCCGCACATTCTTCATTCTGCCGTCTGCCAGTTCAAAAGCCGCAGCACCGTTCATCCGGGAAATGGCCAGTGCATTTCTGCGGCCGATCTTTTCAAACGCCCAGCAGGTATCTGTTTGGAACGCCGGCACCTCAAAGCCAAGGATCAGCTCGCCTGCCTCCAGAGCGCAGCGGCCTGCGTCCAGAACCAGCTCCGGAACCTCCGCTTTCCGGGTGCCGGATCTGCTGCTGATCACCGCCTTTCCCTCCACAGCGGTCAGCGCGGGGATCAAATCCGCCGCCGGACTGGCGTTGGCTACATTGCCGCCCAGTGTAGCGCGGCTGCGGATCTGAGGAGAACCGACTGAAGCCGCCGCAGCAGCCAGCAGGGGGCAAGCCGCCCTGATCACCGGGTCATGTTCCAGCGTTCCGCAGGTCACTGCCGCACCCACAAATACAGTCCGGCCACCGCGGATCTCCCGCAGCTCCGGCACTCTGGTCACATCCAGATAGCCTTCCGGCATCAGTTTGCCTGCCCGACGGTGAACCACCACATCGGTGCCGCCAGCCAAAATGGTATATGCCGGATGTTCCGCGAAGAGGGATAAAGCCTCTTCCAGACTGGCAGGCTGTAAGAATTCCATCACGTCTCCTCCTTTTTCATGGCAGAGCGCACCTGCTCCAGAGAGAACGGCAGAGTCCGCAGCCGTATCCCGGCGGCACGGGCTATGGCATTGGCCACTGCCGGCGCCACCAGCGCTGTGGATGCCTCGCCTACACCGTGAACCCCCAGAGGATTCTCTGCCGCTACCTCCTCCAGTGGTACCGCCTGAATGCGGTGAAAATCCAACGCGGTTGGCAGCAGGTATGTGTCAAAGTTTCTGTTTTTCAATACGCCGTTCCGGCTCTCCAGGGCTTCCGTCAGGGTGTATCCCATTGCCATCGCAACGCCCCCGGCGATCTGCCCGCAAGCTTCGGGATAGTTGACGATCCGTCCGATATCATGCAGGCACAGCAGGTTCAGAACTTCCACCTTGCCGGTAACGGGGTCGATTTCCACCTCTGCACCGGCGGCGCCATAGCTGAAGGCATAATAGGTCTTGCCCTGTCCTCGCTGAAAATCCCAGCTGGTTCGGGGGGCCACCCACTGCCCGGCGGCGTCGGTGCGGATACCTCTGCTCATACACGTTTTCACAGCTTCAGAGAAGGTCATCAGCCGGGTACCGTCAGTACGGGTCAGCCAACCATCCTGAAAGATCACTTTCTCCTCATCCACAGCGCTGCTGAGGATCGCGCGCAGGTTTTCCGCCGCGATCCGAACGGCATTGCCGCCGGAAATGGTTCCCCGTGAACCGGCAGTCGCGCCGCTGTCCGGCACAAAGGCGGTGTCCACAGGGCAAACCCGCACCTGCGTCAGCGGAAGGCCCAGCACATCCGCGCAGACCTTGGCCATGGCGGTGTGCGTTCCCTGTCCCACCTCGCTGATGCTGGTATAGATGCCTACACTGCCGTCAGCGAAAGCCCGCACATCGGTTCCAGCCACATCGGCATCCCGTGCGGCAGCGCCGTAGGACTCGCCGCGGTGAAGGCAGGCGATACCTCTGGCCCGAAGCTTTCCTTCTGCTGTAATTTTTGGTTCTTCCAGCGGGAAAATCTCCTCCAGCTTATCCAGACACCGGTCGATGCTGACATGGGTCAGAACCTGACCGGTAGCACCAATACTGCCCTCATGCACAATGTTTTTGCGCCGCAGCGTCAGGGGATCCATCCCAAGTTCCTGCGCCAGTTCATCCATCAGGGACTCGGAAGCAAAATCCACCTGCGGAGAGCCGAAGCCCCGCACCGCGTCGGAATAGACATTGTTTGTAAAGGCCGCCCGAATCCGGGTACTTACATTGGGGATCTCATAAGGGCCTGCCGCTTCGACTGCTGCCCGCCAGATCGTAGCCAGGCTGCGGGAGCGGTAGGCACCAGCATCCGCGATGCCTTCGATTTTCATCGCGGTAATTCGGCCGTCCCGCATAGCGCCCACCCGGTAGGTCAGTTGAAACGGATGACGCTTGGAGCCTTCCATCAGGCACTCTTCCCGGCTCCATGTCATCTTGCAGGGCCGGCCGGTCCGCAGCGCCACCGTTGCCGCCCGCACCGCAACCACCACGATATCGATATCCTTGCCGCCAAAGGAACCGCCGATGGCAGGCTGCACGATCCGCACCTGACTCTGGAGCAGACCACAGGCTGCGGCTACCCGCTCTTTAATATGGTAAGGAAATTTGCAGGGGCAGTAAACCGTAATGCCGCCATTTTCCGGCACCACAACCGCCACATCCGCTTCCAGAGCGGAATGTTGAACACGCTGAGTCCGATAGGTGCGCTCCAGAATGACATCCGCCTCCCGGAAGCCCTGATCCACATCGCCCTTGGTAACCTGATGCTGGCAGGCCACGTTGTCTGCCAGACCGTCGGCCTGATAGAGTACCACCGGCGGCTGTTCCGACAGAGCCTCCGCCGGGTCAAACACACCGGGCAAAGGCCGGTAATCCACCTGTACCAGAGCTGCCCCCTGATCTGCGGCAGCCTGCGTCTCCGCCGCTACCACTGCCACGCCGTCACCGGCAGAATTGACGATATTCATTGCCAGCATGGGCTTATCCTGAGGCCCCTGATTGACTCCTAAAATATCCGCCGCGGTATAGACGCCTGCCACACCGGGTACCGTCAAAGCACGGCTGCCGTCAATTTTCAGGATCTCCGCCCGCGGATGAGGGCAATGGACTGTTCTGGCGTACAGCATTCCGGGAAACGTCAGATCATCCGCATAGTGAGCCTGACCTGTTACCTTCTCCCGGACGTCCGCCCGCACAAAGCCTTTCTGATCCATCTTCACACCTCCATCTCCGTCAGGGAAGAGAAGTCGTAGAACAGCTGCAAGCCGCCGGTATGGAGGAACAGCAGACCGCCGGGGCCTTCGTACTCCCGTCTGGCTGCCAGGCCGCACAGGCCATACAGCGCCTTGCCTGAGTATACCGGGTCTGTCAGAATGCCTTCGGAAACAGCCAGCGCTTTCATCCAGACCACCTGCTGCCGGGACGGTTTGCCATAACCTTGACCGGCATAGCCGTCTATGCAGCGAACAGCCCTCTCAGGAATCGGCTCCGTTCCCAGAAAGTCCGTCAACTCCCGGCACTGCTTTCGAACGGAGGACTCCATGTCCACTTCGCTCTTGCCCGTTACGCCAATGCCCACCACCGGCACCTGACATCCCATCAGCCGCAGGCCCACAGTCAGTCCGGCCTGTGTGCCGCCGATGCCGCAGGGGCAGACCACCGCTTCCGGCAGATCCTCACCCCACTGCTCTATCAGTTCCGCGGCGCAGCGGACATAGCCCACTGCGCCCAGCGGGCCTGAGCCGCCGCGCGAAAGGAACCACGGCCTGCCGCCGTTGGCACGAACCTCTTCCGCCATTCGGATGGCTTCAGGCATGGCCTCTACCGGGCCGGACGGCAGACTCGTCTCTACGGATACCTCTTCTGGACCGCAGAACTCCATCATCGTGTGGTTGGAGGCCGTCTCATAGCGGTAGCGCGTATCGCCCCAGGACTCCATAATCACCCGGCAGGCCATTCCCTCTCTGGCAGCCAGCAGCGCCGTCATGCTGTTGTGGCAGCACTGATTAGTGCTGGCGGTAATGATCGTATCCGCCCCGGCCTGAACGGCCTCCTCCATTAAATAATCCAGCTTACGGATCTTGTTGCCCCCCAGAGGCAGCAGATCGTCTCGCTTAATCCGGACGCGGACTCCCGCCTTCTCCGAAAATCGAACCAGCTCCCCCAGCGGCGTAGGCTGGGAAACATATCCCCTTTTAGGGATCTCTTGCCATATCTTCATGGAAAGCCTCCTCTGCTTGTCATGTTTGTCATGACAAGAATATACCACAGTTTCTCCGTCCTTGCAATCTACTATATCCCACAACTTGTCCCTCCTGTTTTAGCCGAAGCATCCAAAAAAACAACCACTTCAATTTGGCATTATTCTCTAACAAGGACAACCGAAAAGTGTGCAAATAACCAAAACTGTTTTAAGGGCTTGACTTTTCAGCAAAAACTGGTACGCTAAATATGAAATAATGCTAATAATTGATAATCGATTATGCGGAGGTGGAGCCATTACGAGGGATCAATACGGACGGACAATCGATTATCTGCGCCTGTCGGTGACAGATTTATGCAACTACCGCTGCCGGTACTGTATGCCGGCGGAGGGCGTGGAAAAGGGAGCGCACGGCTCCATTCTCACCGTGGAGGAATTTGTGGAGATTGGGGAAGCTGCTGTGAAGCTGGGCGTCCGAAAGATCCGGCTCACCGGCGGAGAACCGCTGGTGCGGCGGGGGATTCTGGATATCTGCCGGGGGCTGCGGGCCATCCCGGAGCTGAAAGAGCTGTGCCTGACCACCAACGGCAGCCTCCTGCCGGAGCTGGCACAGCCCCTGCGGGAAGCCGGGGTGGACCGTCTGAATATCAGTCTGGACACGCTGAAGCCGGAACGCTTCCGGGAGATCACCCGGCTGGGAACGCTGGATGAGGTCTTGAAGGGAATTCAAGCGGCAGAGGACGCCGGATTCCAAAGTCTGAAACTGGACACGGTGCTGATGGGCGGCGTCAACGATGATGAAATCGGGGATTTTCTGGCGCTGACCATGGAGCATCCATGGGAAGTCCGCTTCATTGAGCTGATGCCCATGGGGCCATGCGCGGCGTGGCCGAAGGAACGGTTCCTGCCGGTAACGGAAGTCCTGCGGCGGTTCCCTCAGCTGGAGGAGATCGAACCCAACGGCGTGGCCCGGCGGTACCGCCTGCCGGGAGCCATGGGGACGGTGGGGCTGATTGCCCCTGTGAGCCATGAATTCTGCGGCGAGTGCCGCCGCATTCGGGTAACGGCGGACGGCAGGCTGAAAGGCTGCCTTCACAGCCGGGAGGAGATCCCCCTGCGGGGACTCCACGGCGACGCGCTGACGGCGGCGATTCAGCAGGGCGTCCTGCAAAAGCCCCGGCAGCACCACCTGACAGAGCACGCCAGCGACACGCCCCGCACCATGAACCAGATCGGAGGGTAAACATGGGAGAACTGACCCATTTCAATGAACAGGGCCGCGCCCGGATGGTAGATGTGACGGAAAAGGCCGTCACCCACCGGCGGGCGGTGGCGGCAGGAGAAATTCATGTTGCCCCGGAAACCATGACCCACATCCGGAACGGCACCATGAAAAAGGGCGATGTGCTGGCGGTGGCGCAGGTAGCGGGGATTCAGGCCGCCAAGCACAACTGGGAGCTGATCCCCATGTGCCACCCCCTGCCACTGACGGGCATCGACATTTCGTTCCATCTGTCCGACCAGCCGTGTATGGTGGAAATTCAGGCTGCCGTCACCTGCACCGGCGTCACCGGTGTGGAGATGGAGGCCCTGACGGCCGTTTCTGTGGCGGCCCTCACCGTTTACGATATGTGCAAGGCCGTGCAGAAGGATATGGAGATCACCAACATCCGCCTGCTGGAGAAATCCGGCGGCAAAAGCGGCGACTATCAAAGGGAGGCATGACCATGGCAAGGGTCACATCTGTGAATATCAGCGAGAAAAAGGGAACGCTGAAAAAGCCGGTGGCGGAGATTCATCTGAAGCTGCGCCACGGCATCGTGGGGGACGCCCACGCCGGAGACTGGCACCGCCAGATCAGCCTGCTGGCGGAGGAGAGCGTGGACACCATGCGGGCGCTGTCGCCCATTCCGCTGTCCTCCGGCGTGTTCGCGGAAAATATCAACACCGTGGGCATCGACCTCAAGCACCTGCCGGTGGGGACCCGCCTGCGGATCGGGGAGACGGAAGTGGAAGTCACCCAGATCGGGAAGGAATGCCACAACGACTGCGCCATCAAAAAGGCGGTAGGCAAATGCGTCATGCCCACCGAGGGCATTTTTGCCATTGTTGTAAAGGAAGGCACCGTCCGTGCCGGAGATGAGATCGAGGTGCTGAAATGAAGCTGATTCGGACAGAGGACGCCGTGGGCCATGTGCTGTGCCACGACATGACCCAGATCATCAAGGATCAATATAAGGACGCCCGGTTCCGCAAGGGCCACATCGTCATGGAGGAGGATATCCCCGTGCTGCTCTCCATGGGCAAGGAGCATCTCTACGTCTGGGAAATGAACGAGAACATGGTTCATGAGAACGATGCGGCGGAGCGGCTGCTGGCGCTCTGCGGACAGGAGAATATGACCCGCAGCGAGGTAAAAGAGGGCAAAATCGAGCTGAAAGCCGCCTGCGACGGTCTGTTCCGGGCGGATTCCCGGCGGCTCATCGACGTCAATACTCTGGAGGACATCATGATTGCCACCCGCCATGGCAATACCGCCGTGAAAAAGGGGGACAAGCTGGCAGGGATGCGGGTGATCCCCCTTGTCATTGAGGAGGAAAAGCTGAAAGCCGCCGAAGCCACTGCCGGAGAGGAACCGCTGCTGGAGCTGCTGCCCTATGTGAAGAAAACCGCCGCCATCATTGCCACCGGCAGCGAGGTGAAGAAGGGACTGATTCAGGACACCTTCACCCCGGTGGTGCGTGATAAACTGGCGGCCTACGGTATCGAAACCATCTCCATCACCTACTCCGGCGACGGCGTGGACAACGTGGCGGGCGCCATTGCGGAAGCCCGGAACACCGGTGCTGACATGATCCTGTGTACCGGCGGCATGAGCGTGGACCCGGACGACAACACCCCCGGCGGTATTAAGCAGAGTGGCGCAAGGATCGTCACCTACGGCGCCCCGGTGCTGCCCGGCGCCATGTTCCTGCTGGGGTATTTCGAGGACGGAACGCCCATTATGGGACTGCCCGGCTGTGTGATGTACGCCGGAGCGACCATTTTTGATCTGGCGCTGCCCCGCATCGCCGCCGGTGTGGAGATGACGAAAGCGGACTTTGCCGTGATGGGTGAGGGCGGGCTGTGCCTTGGCTGTAAGCCCTGCCACTGGCCCAACTGCCCCTTTGGGAAATGAAAGGCTCTATCGGAAACGCATGAACTGCGTTTCCCTGTACGCACCGTTTACCTCAAATGAGTATCACGCTTTGCCGTGCAAAGTGCAGATAAATATGTTGCAATCAAAAAGGAAGAATCCCATGAAAAAGTATTTGTCCCTGCTGCTGGCTCTGTGCCTGACCCTGTCCCTCACCGCCTGCGGCTCCAAGGCCGGCAGCAATGTCGACGCCGCTGACGATTCCCAAACGCAGGACAACACCCCTGCGGAGACCCCTGCCGGTGAGCCGGTAGAACTGATCGTGTTCGCCGCGGCCTCCATGACGGAGACCATGAACCAGATCAAGGAGACCTATGAGCAGGAAAACCCCAACGTGACCATTACCTATAACTTCGATTCCTCCGGCAAGCTGTTGACCCAGATCACCGAGGGCGCAGACTGCGACCTGTTCATTTCCGCCGCCCCCAAGCAGATGAACGCCATGGACGGCAGCCTGAAGGACGACGCGGAGAAGAACCCGGACGGGCTGGATCTCATCGTCACCGGCAGCCGCATCAACCTGCTGGAAAACAAGGTGACTCTGACGGTTCCCGAAGGCAATCCCAAGGGTATTGAGAGTTTTGACCAGCTCTCGGAGTTGCTGAAGAGCGGCGATGTGATGCTGGCCATGGGCAACAGCGATGTGCCGGTGGGGCAGTACACCCAGAAGATCTTCGCCTACTATGACATTGATGAGGCGGCTGTGGCCGATAAGCTGACCTACGGCAACAACGTGAAGGAGGTTACCTCTCAGGTCAGCGAGGGCGCTGTGGACTGCGGCATCATCTACGCCACCGATGCGTTCTCCGCCGGTCTCACCGTGGTGGACAGCGCCACGCCGGAGATGTGCGGGCAGGTGATCTATCCCGCCGCCGTTATGCAGGGCGAGAAGGAAGAAGCAGCCCAGGCATTTCTGGATTACCTCCAGACCGATGCGGCCATGTCCGTGTTTGAGTCTGTGGGCTTCTCCCCCGCAAACTGATCCGCGCTTACAGAAGGAAACGGAAAAGAGTGGAATTCTCCGCTCTTTTCCGGCGTTCCTTCCCGTTGAAGAAACTGTCAGGAGGTATGCCATGGATTGGTTTCCACTATGGAATTCTCTGCGGATCGCGCTGATTTCCACAGTCATCGTCTTTTTTGCGGGGATTTTTGCCGCTTACTATATTGCAAAACTGCCCCGGCTGGCGAAGGGACTGCTGGACGTGGTGCTGACGCTGCCGCTGGTGCTGCCGCCTACGGTAATCGGCTACCTGCTGCTGCGGGTGCTGGGGCCGAAGCGGATCATCGGCGCATGGCTGCTGAATCAGTTCGGCGTGAAAGTGGTCATGACGTGGTGGTCGGCCATTTTCGCCACCGCCGTGGTGATCTTCCCCCTGATGTACCGCACGGCGCGGGGGGCTTTTGAAGCCTTCGACGAAACGCTGGCCTATTCCGGCCAGACGCTGGGGCTTCCCAACAGCTGGATCTTCTGGCGGGTGCGGATGCCCTGCTGCCGGCAGGGCATCCTGGCGGGGACGGTGCTGGCCTTCGCCCGGGCCTTGGGCGAGTACGGCGCCACCAGCATGATCGCCGGGTACACACCGGGAAAGACCGCCACCATTTCCACCACGGTCTACCAGCTCTGGCAGACCAATAACGACGGGCTGGCCATGAAATGGGTGGTGGTGAATCTGGCCATCTCCGCCGTGGTGCTGCTGGCGGTGAATATGCTGGAGCGCCGGGACTTCCTTGCCAACGGCAGCAAAAGGAGGAACCGTGCATGAACCTTTCTGTGGATCTTGAAAAGCAGCTTGGCAGCTTTCACCTGCGGGTGCAGTTTCAGGCGGAGGACGAGATCACGGCGCTGCTGGGGGCGTCCGGCTGCGGCAAGAGCATGACCCTCAAGTGCATCGCGGGCATTGTGACCCCGGACCGGGGGCGGATCATACTCCATGACCGGGTGCTGTTTGACAGCGAAGCAGGGATCAACCTGCCGCCCCAGCAGCGGAAGCTGGGATATCTTTTCCAGAATTACGCCCTGTTCCCCAATATGACGGTGGAGAAGAACATCCTCTGCGGTATCCGGGCAGGCAGCAAGGTGGAAAAGGCCGCCGCGCTGGCGGACGCCGTCCGCCGCTTCCGGCTGGAGGGGCTGGAGCATCACTATCCCGCCCAGCTTTCCGGCGGACAGCAGCAGCGGGTGGCATTGGCCCGCATCCTCTGTACCCGGCCGGAGGCCATTTTGCTGGACGAACCGTTTTCCGCGCTGGACAGCTTTCTGAAATGGAAGCTGGAGCTGGAGCTTTCCGACCTGCTGGCGGATTTTCACGGCCCGATCCTGTGGGTGTCCCACGACCGGGGCGAGGTGTTTCGGAACTGCAAAAAGGTCTGCATCATGGAGCAGGGGCAGTCTCAGGGGATGTTTTCCCTGCGGCAGCTGTTCCATGAGCCGGAGACGGAAGCCGCCGCCCGGCTTTCCGGGTGCAAGAATATTGTGGAGGCCGTTCCGGCAGGAAATGCGGTAACGCTGCCCCAGTGGGGACTGACGCTGGACTGCGGGAAAGCGGCGCCAGAGGACGTCCGCTGGGCGGGCATCCGCGCCCACCATGTGACGGCGGCGCCGGAGGGGACGGAGGGGGCTTTCCTCTGCGCCGTGGAGCGGGTGATTCAGGATGTATTTACCACCATTGTCCTGCTGCGGCCGGAACACGCCGCCCCGGATGCTCCGCCCCTGCGGATGGAGCTGGAACGGGAGGACTGGTATGCGCTGAACCGGCCGGACCGGCTCTGGATTGCCGTCCAGCCGCGGGATATTCTGCTGCTGAAGTAAGAAAAGCCGCCCTTGCATCCCGGCAGTCAGTGTCCAACTGTCCCCGGCATCCCGGAAACCGGGAGCCGCGTCTTTGAACTGACAATACGCCGTATCGCATTACCTGGGTGCAAGCATCCGAAAGCGGGCACTCCTCATCAAGTTCTCCGCTTCCCTCAAGGCGGCAAAAATTTAAAAACAGTCCTGCCTGCTTGCTCATAGGCTGAAAACAGCGCTATTCGGTATTTTCCCGATCGTGCAAGGCTGACAGATTGATAGAATTCATTTTCAATACAGGAGGCATTTCATGCACACAGAATTTCAGAAAATATTGGATCAGGTGCAGGCAAAAGCACCCGCAGCGCGTACCCTTGAGGCAGAGGGAACCACATATATACGCAATTTTCGTCCCAGCGAGCGGCTGATCCTATTGGGCTGCGGCCATATTGCCCAACCGGTCTGCCGGTACGCCGCTGATTTGGGCTTTTCCGTCACGGTGGCAGACGATCGCCCTTCTTTTGCCAATCACACACGCTTTCCAGAGGCAGAGCAGGTCATTTGCGATTCTTTTCCCAATGCGATCCGCCAAATACAGGTGAACGAGTGGGACTATGTGGCAGTAATCACCAGAGGCCACCGTTATGATGCGGATTGTCTGCGGGAGATCCTTCCCGGTACATTTCCAAGATATCTTGGTATGATCGGTTCCCGCCGCAGAGTGATCGGGCTGCTGAATCTGTTGGAAGAAGAAGGCTTTTCCAGAGAGGCACTGGACAAGATCCACACCCCTATCGGTGTAGATATCGGTGCATTGACCGTCAAGGAAATTGCCGTTTCTATTGTAGCGGAACTGATTCAGTGCCGCCGTCAGTCAACGAAGCGCCGCTCCAGAAGCACGACGCTGACTGCCGAGGATATTGATCTCCCCCTGCTGCAATTTCTGGCGGAGGACCCTGCCCCTAAAGCTCTGCTGACCGTTATCGAGACACAAGGCTCCACACCTGTGAAATCCGGCGCCATGATGGCTGTCGATCAGGCACTCCGCATGGTAGGAACTATCGGCGGCGGCTGTAGTGAAAATGCAGTACTTATGGATGCGTACCGCATCATTGGCACGGGCGCAAAGCGCTGCGTGACCATCGACATGAGCAATAACGTTGCTGAAGAAGAGGGCATGGTGTGCGGCGGACAGATGAAGGTCTTGATTGAGGACATTCCCGAAAAAGGGTGATTCACCCTCCACGCTCGAATATCCACAATTCGCTTTTCGTCGCCGCTCTTCCCCTTTTCCATATCACAGCCATCGCCTGTCTGGCGGTTTCCTTTCTATATGGCAGCACCCTCTGATGCGGATATTATCCTGCATCAGAGGGTGTTTTCATACGTTCTTGCTGTTCTGGTTCAAATCTCAGGCAAAACCTTTTCAGTCTTCGGGAAGATTCCAGTTGAAATACTTCCAATAAGGTTCAGATGCCCGCGCCTTGAAATCGGCGATGGACTCTGCATCCCACTTGTAAATTCCCATACCGTCTTTCTGTCCCCGGCTGTGGCTGGCCACCCGGTCGTTAACAGAGTCAAACGCCGTCTTTCGGTCACACAGGGACGGGAACAGGTAATTTTCGATATTCTGAACCATATCCAACCCTGCCGCATCCTGATGCTCGAACAGGCCCACAGAGGTATAGCGCGGCATAAAACTGTACATCAGCGCCTTGTCAATATCCCTCGGATCGGCGAGACCTTCTTCTACCATGTAAAGCGCCTCACGCAGCAGTGCATGCTGCAAACGGTTGGCAATAAAACCCGGTGCGCTTTTCTTCATGACGCAAACCTTCCGGCCGCAGTCCTCCAGCACATCATAGGCAACCTGCGCGGCTTCTTCGCTGGTGCAGGGGCTTTTCACCATTTCCACAAAAGGCACCAGATGCGGCGGATTGAATGGGTGGGTCACAACGATCTTATTGGCGCAGTCCAAACCCGCGCACAGATCCTCCGGCGCCATGGCAGAACTGGTAGAGGCGATCACTTTGCATACAGGGCAGCTCTCCTGAATGTGCATATACACATCATGCTTTACCTTCTGATCCTCCACCACACTCTCAAAGAATATCGTGCAGGCGGCCAGATCCCGGTAGTCCAAAGTGAAATGCAGATTTTCTGCACAGCGGGCCATCTGCGTCTCTGACACCAGACCGCGCTCCTGCAGAACACTGTACATCTCGTTGTAGCTGTTCCGCCCCCGAAGGGCAGAAGCTTCTTTCGTTGCCAGAACCGTCGTGTCATATCCGTTACCCGTGAACAGCGCTGCCAGACTCATGCCCATCATGCCTGTTCCGATAATTGCAATCTTCTCATCTTTCATGCAGAATTGCTCCTTTCAGGTGCTTTCTGCCGCAGGCTTCTCCCCCTGATTTTCCTCCATCATTTTCAGCAGATCATTCAGATGGGCGTCAATCGCAGCCCGCAGCTGCTCCAGATCCTTGGATCGGAGCGCCTCAAAAATTCTTCTGTGCCGGCTTGCCAACTCCGGCAGATCCCGGCCTGTCAGGGAAGTTCCAACATGCAGCCACGATCTGATATTGCACTGTTCCCACAGCCTGCTCAGCAAATCGTTGTTGGCTGCCGCCACAATCTGGTCGTGGAAGCGGGCATCACATTTGATGTACTCGGACAGATCATGATCCCGTGCAGCCTCCTCCATGGAGAACATCGTCATGGCCAATTCCTGATACTGCTCTTCGTTCATCCGTTGGGCAGCACATTCCGCGCCCAGCCGTTCCAGTGCAGCGCGAACCTCATAGAACTGCCGGATCTCTTTCACGGTGACCTGTTTGACATAGGTTCCCGAAAAAGGCTTCTGTTCTACCAGGCCGCTGAATTCCAGTTCCCGAAGCGCCTCCCGGACCGGAGCCTGAGAGACCCCCAATTCCTGAGCCAGCCGGGACTCCACAATCCGATCTCCTGGCTTCAATTCCCCGGTCAGAATGGTCTCCTTGATATATTGGCTCACTTCCTCATGGAGCAGTAACCGTCTTTGCAGTTTCTTCCCTTGTCCCACGTTTCTTCGCCCTTCTCTTTGATGTCTATATGCAGATCCCGAACACTGTTCAGGATCCTCTGTGCAATTGCCTTTCGGTGCAGGATCGCCTGCAGGATCTCCGGCTTATCCCGAAACCGTTCCTCAGCCGGCTGAAATCGGCGATCAATACCTACATATTGATCCTCGATAACCAGTTTGTCCGCAAGATACAGCAAAGCGTGTTCGCTGATGCCCTCGCTCATCGCATCCGGGAGATCCATATGTACACGGACAACGGATGCAAGATGCCTGTATCCCCTGCACTCCAATTCTTCTGCAAGGACAGCAGGATGATCCCGCCGGTTTCTGGCCGCGTCATGGATTCTGGCCGCAGTAAAAAGCATCTCCCGGTTGATCCCTGGAAGGCCATCCGCCAGCTTTACAGCAACGCGGCACACGGCCTCGCAGTGTGCCTGTGTGCGTTCACTGGTTTCAAAAAACTGAAACAGTTCCTGACACTCCCATTCTGTAGGGACACTCTCTGCCCGGAAATCCAGCAGCTTCTGATAATCTTCAGGATTGTCAATATCCAGCAGGCATCCCAAATCCTCAGTCTCAATCGTCTGGGTATCCAACCGCTCCAACGCACCTTTTAGACCCCGTGTACCGTCGTGGAGGAGAACGGTTTCCACGCCGCTCCGCCGCAGCAGCAGCGGATGCCCATTTTTACCATGGCAAACGGGGTAAACCGCCTGCACGGGAATTGCGGAAAGCCGATTCAGCAATGTCGGGTCGATCTGAGGAAGGTCAGCCGGAAGCAGGAATATCTCGTCACCTCTGGCTGCCGCAAGGCCCAAGCAGACCGAATCAAACATCTGGGATTTGGCATAGTCCCGGTTATGGACAGCAACAAGGTGGAAATCATAACAAAGAGCTACAAAGACGGAGCAAAAGCAGTTAAATGGAGCTGTGACGGCAGTC
>ENA-UEQK01001449-UEQK01001449.1-human-gut-metagenome-genome-assembly--contig:-NODE-1449-length-14606-cov-6.797371_pt1 | contig 14606 bp, 9 predicted proteins | sample MGYA00242939_ERZ507942 | MGnify/ENA primary metagenome ERZ507942 (study PRJEB26167, sample SAMN06115485) | human gut metagenome | host: Homo sapiens | place: China:Chongqing | collected 2015-03-30... | reverse complement strand
CTGTTCCCTTAAGTATCATGCCCGGTGTTAAATCCTTCATATCAAGGACATCTTTTCTTAATATCGGCTTAGGCATCTCATCTCTTGGGTCTCTTCCCGGCTTCTCAAGTTCTTTAATGATATCTTCAAGTGTCATTGTTCCTATTCCAAGTTCATCTGCCATCTTGGCAAAATCTTCAACTTTGCCTTTAAGTCCTATAAGTTCTCCTGATGTTATTGAATTAATATCATAACCTAAAAGTGTAAGAAGCTTAGTTGCTGCCTCATAACTTTCCGGATGTACGCTTGTTGCGTCTAACGGATTATCTCCGCCTGAGATTCTCATGAATCCGGCACACTGTTCAAATGCCTTAGGTCCAAGCTTTGCAACTTTTAAAAGCTGTTTTCTGTTAGTGAATCTTCCGTTAGTCTCTCTGTATTCAACTATATTCTTAGCTACTGCCTTGGATATACCTGAAATATACTCAAGAAGTGAAGCCGATGCAGTATTTAAGTCTACTCCGACCTTATTAACGCTGTCCTCTACAACTCCTGTAAGTGTGTTCTCTAACTTCTTCTGGTTCATATCATGCTGATACTGACCTACTCCGATTGATTTCGGATCAATCTTTACAAGCTCCGCCAATGGATCCTGAACTCGTCTCGCTATTGAAACTGCACTTCTCTGTGCAACATCAAAATCAGGAAATTCCTCAGTAGCAAGCTTACTTGCTGAATATACAGAAGCACCCGCTTCGTTAGTAATTACATAATCAACAGGAAGATTCATCTCATGTATCATATCTGAAATAATCTTCTCTGATTCTCTTGAAGCTGTTCCGTTACCACACGAAATAAGATTAACGTGGTACTTATCTATAAGCTTCTTAACCTCTGCCTTAGATTCTGCCACCTTATTGTGTGGTTCTGTAGGGTATATAACTTTAGTTGCAAGCACCTTACCTGTAGGGTCTACAACTGCAAGCTTGCAGCCTGTTCTGAAAGCCGGATCCCAGCCAAGAACAACCTTGCCAGCAATAGGTGGCTGAAGAAGAAGCTGCTCAAGATTCTTTCCAAAAACTTTGATTGCCTCATCCTCTGCTGTCTCTGTAAGGCTGCTTCTTATCTCTCTTTCGATAGCTGGTGCAATAAGTCTTCCATATGCATCTGCTATGCAGTTCTTAAGGTATTCTGCTGTAAATGCATTGTCTTTAAGAATATTCTTCTCGAGATATCTTAATATTCTCTCTTCCGGTGCTTCTACCTTAACAGTAAGAAACTTCTCATCCTCTCCTCTGTTAATTGCAAGAATTCTGTGTCCCGGAATTGTTGAAAGTGCCTCGCTATAATCATAATAATTCTCGTATACAGACTCAGCCTTTTCATCTTTGGCTGTTACAACAAGCTTTCCTTCTTTCATTGTGATGTCTCTGATATATGTTCTGTAATCTGCAACATCTGATATCTGTTCTGCAATTATATCTAATGCACCTGCTATTGCATCCTGTGCTGTAGCAACTTCCTTACCCTCTTCATCACTGATAAATTCTGCTGCCTTGACTTCTACATCTTCTGTAGCTTCCTGTGCATATATGAACTGTGCAAGTGGTTCAAGACCTTTCTCTTTCGCAATTGTTGCTCTTGTTCTTCTCTTCTGCTTATATGGTCTGTAAAGATCTTCTACAAGAACCATTGTTTCTGCTGCTGTAATAGCAGCCTTAAGTTCTTCTGTAAGCTTTCCCTGTTCTTCAATGCTTGCGAGAACCTGAGCCTTTCTGTCTTCAAGGTTTCTTAAATACTTTAATCTCTCATCAAGATTACGGAGCTGTTCATCATTTAACGCTCCTGTAACTTCCTTTCTGTATCTTGCAATAAAAGGGATTGTACACCCCTCATCTATAAGTTTAACAGCAGCTTCTACCTGTGTTACTTTAATTTCCAGCTCTTCCGCTATCTTCTTTGCGATATCCATTAATCTTCCTCCGTTTTCATACGCATATTACATTTAATTATATCAATTTCATCAAAGTTTATCAACAGTTGCATAAACGCAAGAATCCCCGCACTCCATGTGCGGGGAATGAAATTTACTTCATATTCTTTTTCATCTTATCAAGTTCATCATCTACACTTGATGTATAACTGCCGCCTGTCTGCTCTGACTTATCTTTCTTGGACTTTTCTGACTTATTGTTAGCAAACAATACCTTTGCAACCAATCCGGCGCCACCAAATATAAGAACAAGTATAAGAACCCATTCATACATTGTAATAGTTACAAGCCAGATTCTTGTTGACGCAACAATTGCCGCAATTATAAGTATCACTGATAGTACGGTAAATACTTTAGATACAAATGAGCCGCCTGAAGCAAACATCCATACAACTCCAATTATTAATGGTACCATAATAAGACCTGATGAGAACCTGCCACCCCATAATGAGAAGAACCCATATGAAGATGATACCATAACTTTCTGTGACAATATGTACAGTCCTACTACAAGCATTATTACGCCGCCAACAAACTGTAACAGCTCATTCTTAGCTTCTTTCATATCCCTTATCCCCCTGTTTATCTACTCAATTATTCTTCTGGAACAAATACTCCATAGATAGTCTTAATAGCATCCTCAAAGTATCTGTTTCTTACACCAATTATGATGTTAAGTTCTGAAGATCCCTGATCTATCATTTTAACATTAATCTTAGCTTTTGCAAGTGCTGAGAAGATATTACCTGCTATACCAGTACTGTTCTTCATTCCACGTCCAACTACTGCAATAAGTGCAAGGTTAGCTTCAAGTTCAACAGAGTCAGGATTAACTGCCTTATGAATCTGTGCAAGAACCTTCTGTTCCTTCTCTACAAATTCATCCTGGTGAACAAATACTGTCATAGTATCAATTCCTGAAGGCATATGTTCGATTGAGATTCCGTTATCCTCGAATACTGAAAGAACCTTTCTACAGAATCCGATTTCTGAATTCATCATATCCTTGTCAATGCTGATTGCAACGAATCCCTTCTTACCTGCAATACCAGTAATTGTGTATTCCGGCATATTACATGTTGTCTCAACAATCATTGTTCCCTTATCTTCCGGAGCATTAGTATTCTTGATATTGATAGGAATTCCACCCTTTCTTACAGGGAAGATAGCTGATTCATGAAGCACTGATGCACCCATGTATGAAAGCTCTCTTAATTCCTTATATGTAATAACGTTGATTGGCTTTGCATTATTTACAATTCTTGGATCTGCTGCAAGGAAGCCTGATACATCTGTCCAGTTCTCATACATATCAGCCTTAAGTGCTCTTGCAACGATTGATCCTGTTACATCAGAACCGCCTCTTGAAAATGTCTTAACCTTTCCATTTGGCATTGCTCCGTAAAAACCAGGTACAACTGCTCTTTCAATATTAGCAAACTTTGCTTCACACACTGCATTAGTCTTTTCTGAATCAAACTCTCCATCCTTATCAAAGCAGATAACTGTAGCAGCGTCTATGAACTCATATCCAAGATAGTTAGCCATGATAATGCCATTAAGATATTCACCTCTTGAAGCTGCATAATCTTTTCCTGCAAGTGCCTCAAAATTCTTCTTAATTGTCTCGAACTGTTCCTTTAATGAAAGCTTAAGTCCAAGTCCCTTGATAATTTCATTGTATCTTTCCTCAATTGCCTTAAGACTCTTCTCAATATTCTTACCAGCTTCTGCCTCTGCATAACATTTGTAAAGCATATCAGTAACCTTAGTATCCTCTGGAAATCTCTTTCCAGGTGCTGAAGGAACCACATACTTTCTGTCCTCATCAGCACGGATAATATTGCCAACCTTCTTAAACTGCTCTGCGCTTGCAAGTGAACTTCCACCAAATTTAACTACTTTAATCATTACTTTTCTCCCTTATATTATTACTGTAATTTAGTATCATCTATTCTGATTCTGCTTATAACAGAAACCTTATCCTTAGCATCTTCAAATGCTCTCTCTGTCATAGGTTCTGTAACAAATCCGAACTCTCCGTTAATTCCATCAACCTTAACAACCTGTCCTTCACCAAATGCTGCCTTAGCTGCCTGGACATCATCGCCCTTAATTCTTACAAAGAACTTTCTTGTCTCGTCAAATGTATCACCAAGTTCCTGCTTTACCGAACTCCAGATTGTCATAACATTTTTACCCTTATGCTTAACACAGTCAACTACATCTGATACTACAGCGCTTGCTGTTGGAAGCTTTCCGGCTCCTGCTCCGAAGAACATTACATCTCCTAATACATTGCCATGTACATAGATTCCGTTAAGAACGTCATTAACATTATATAATGGATGTGTACTGTCAATCATAAATGGTGCTGTGATTGCATATACCTTGCCATCCTTACTGTAGCTTGTTGCAAGAAGCTTGATAACACTTCCAAGCTCTTTAGCATATGCAAAATCTTCATTAGAAATCTTTGTTATTCCCTCTGTATACACTTCCTCGAATTTCACTGTATTTCCAAATGCAAGCGATGTGAGAATTGCTATTTTTCTGCATGCATCGTAACCTTCAACATCAGCCTCTGGATTTCTTTCTGCATATCCGAGTGCCTGTGCCTCTTTAAGAACCTCCTGATATGAGATTCCTTCTCTGCTCATCTTAGTAAGAATATAGTTAGTTGTTCCATTAAGAATACCTGTAATCTTAGTAATCTCATCTGCTGTTAAAGACTGGTTAAGCGGTCTGATAATTGGAATTCCACCGCCTACTGATGCCTCAAACATGAAATTAAGTCTTCTTTCTTTAGCCATCTCAAGAAGCTCAGGACCATGTGCAGCAACAAGTGCCTTATTAGATGTACACACGCTCTTTCCTGCTTCAAGTGCCTTCTTAACAAATGTAAATGCTGGCTCTACACCACCCATAACCTCAACAACAACCTCTATCTCAGGGTCATTAATTATAAGATCTATATCATGAACGATTTTATCCTGAATTGGATCTCCCGGAAAATCTCTTAAATCAAGTACACTCTTAACCTCAATAGTATCTCCTGCTCTCTTTGCAATTGAAGCACCATTGGTATTTAATACCTCAACCACTCCTGATCCTACTGTTCCATAACCTAACACTGCAATCTTTGCCATATCTGCCTCCGTTTTCTTTAATTGCTTATATATCAGATAGATGCATCACTGCTTAATATCTTAAGATATCTTACCCCTTTAAGTCTTTCTATCTGCTCTATCATTTCTGAAGAATCTCCTGTAGTCGGAAGAATATCCACACTAAGCGTCAGTGATGCAATCCCATTAACCGGAATTGTCTGATGAATAGTAAGAATATTTGCCTTGAATTCTGCAACCTTCTTCAATACCAAGGAAAGCAGCCCTGGTTCATCGTCCATAGACAATACAAATGTAATGGTTTTCCCCTTTACATTCTCTCTAAACGGAAAAATATCATCCTTATACTTGTAATAAGAACTTCTGCTTATTCCAACTTTCTCTGTAGCATCTGCAACAGATATATTTTCAGTCTCAATAATTCTGTTCGTCTCCGCTACCTTAAGCAGAACCTCAGGCAGAGCCTTTTGCTTAACGACATAATACTTAATATTATCTGCCATACTGCGTCTGTACCTTTCTATTGTCCGTTTTACAAAGACAATTGTTCTTCGATGTCTTTCTCTGATAAACAACTGTCTACCGCACAAAGAATATTACCATATATGTATACACATTGCAAGTGTCTTTCTCTTTAAATGCTCAATTGAACATCTTGCCAGATACCTTATCAAATTTTTTCTGATTTCTTTTCTTGCTTCTAATTTAGCAGTTTCTAGTTTGATAGTTTCCAGTTTGGCAGTTTCCAGTTTGGTAATTGTCTCAGGAAGCATTATCCTATAAATCCGTAGGAATTTTGTAATTTATAGGCATATTCATAAGTTTTTTCGTCCTAAAATCCTGTTTTTAGAGAAATTTTCCTATAAAAGTCTTCATTATCATTCATATATAGGTTTATTTCTCGTCTATTATTATAGTCATTGTGGCTTTCTGCCTATAAAAGTTTCAAAAATACGACTACCTATAGGTATCACATACTATCCAAACATAAACTTTTGCATCTAACTTCTGGCATTTCTGCTTTTCATAAGCAACACAGATACTATAACCATGTTGCAGCATTGCCGTGGTTCATCCCATTTCCCAGATATATAACAAATAAGGGGAGCATGTCTTTTCTTTAATTACAGCACAAAAAGAAACCCTCACACAACGGGAGAGGAATGTGAGGGTTTTCGCTTCTAATGAAGCTTTATAAAAACAACGCCGCAAATACATTGTTCTTACCATATTAAGTTGTATCTATATTATGTAATCTATTGTCTATTTAAAATTAATCCATGAAGATTGCTACCCAGTAAAGATATCCTTCTGAATCTGCTGCAATACCCACACCAACTCTGTTATACTTACTGCTTGTCATGCATGCATAATGTGTTGCTGAATTATGCCAACCAGTTACTATCTCATCAGGAGTTTCCTGATATCTTCCCATAACCTCGCCGAAGCTTCCACTCTGTCCATAATCTTCACATATTGAAGAAGCATTTCTTCCATCTGGTCTTTTATGCTTACCATTCTCTATAACAAAGTAATCATTATCTGCATTCTCTGATGCTCTTACCTGTGCCATATCTGTGAGTGTCACATCATATGTAACCGCTGCCACACCAGCTGCCTCACGCTCAGCATTAATTCCTGCTATAACCTGTGCAACTCTTGCATCTGATGGAGTCTGTACAACAGGTAACTCTGTAACAGCCTCTGTAACTTCTGGCTCCTGAACTGCTTCTGTTGCAACCTCTGTCTGTGGCTGAATCTCTGCAATTGTACTGCTCTGTTCTGTTACTGCCTCTGTGACTTCTTCTGTTGTTGCCTCTGTAGCGGCTGTCTCTGTAATAACTTCTGTTTCTTTCTCTGAAGCTGTTTCTTTAACCACTAAATCTGTTGTTTCATTAGCTGCCGCAACTACTGTATCAGCACTATCTTTATCTGTATTAGCTGTACCTGCTGACTTAAATGCAAATACCGCACCAGCTGCAAATACAAGTACCGCTGTTGTTATTGTTATTGTTTTGATCCACTTTTTAGAATTATTCTTTTTCATAATCAGTTCCCCCGTTGAACCATATAATAAAAAAACATCCGATTACCGGATGCCTGAATAATACGAATCATTTGCGTTGATTGTAATGCAACCGGCTGTCATTCTGATAAAATCAGTTAAGACCCTTGGCTTTGCGTCATAGCCTTTCGACTACTTTGCCAATATATTAACTTGTCTCTTTATATGAATATAATACCACTAATCAGGAATATGTAAATAGTACTATTATACTATTTTTTGTTTTTTCTTCAAAAAAGGGGCAGGAAATATATTGATAATTCCCTGCCCCGTCTAATATTACTTTCTTTCTCTATCAAATACACTTGCAAGATATCTCATGCATTCCAGTTCGTGCTGGCCTAACTGTCCTTTCTGCATTCGCCATTTCCAGTTATTACCCATGCTTGATGGCAAATTCATTCTTGCCCAATTTCCAAGTTTGAGAATGTCCTGAACTGCAAATACTGTAAGAACAGCAACACTTGAATACGCAGCCCTGAACACCTGATCAACCATTCTTCCCTTATCTCTTGTATCAAGATAGTCATAAGCATATCCTAACTCCCAGTCACCTCTGTCCTCAAAGAAACCAAGCAGCGTTTCGTTATCATGAGTTCCACCATAGCATACAAGATTCTGTGTATAATTATATGGCAGATGCGGATTCTTTCTGTCTCCACCAAATGCAAATTCAAGAACCTTCATTCCCGGATATCCATTTTCTTTAAGAATCTTTGCTACTTCAGGAACTTCAACACCTAAGTCCTCAGCAATAATCTTCTTATCACCGATAGATTCATTAATAGCATCAAGCAGCTTCTGTCCTGGTCCCTGTCTGTACTCACCCTGTCTTGCATCAGGCATGTCTGCTGGAATTGTATAGTACTTCACAATTCCTATAAAATGATCAATTCTTATGACATCATATAGTTTTGCTGAAGCTGCCATTCTCTTTCTCCACCAGCTGAATCCATTTGCTTCCATTTTATCATAATCATAAAGAGGATTTCCCCATTTCTGTCCCGCATCAGAGAATGCATCAGGTGGTACACCTGCAACCTTTATTGGTGTTAGATTCTCATCCAGCTGGAATTCTCCCTGATTAGCCCATACATCTACGCTGTCATATCCCATATAAATAGGTATATCACCTATAATCTCTATACCATTACTATTAGCATATTGTTTAAGCGCATTCCACTGTAAGTAGAATTCAAACTGTATGAATTTCCAGTATCCTATATCATCAGAAAGCTGCTCTTCATATCGGCTCATTGCCTCAGGCTTTCTGAACTTTATGTCAGTTTCCCATTCACCCCATGAGACATTGTTAAAATGGGACTTCAATGCCATAAACAGAGCATAATCCTCAAGCCAGTCTGCATTATCTTTAACAAAATTATCAAACTGCTTATAAAGAGGAAGCCCCTTTGCAAGTGTCTTCTTGCTTTCTGCACATACAGCCTTAAATCTGTTATAAGCAATTCTTAATATGTCAAATCTGTTATTATATATCTTTTCATAACTGACATATCTTTCGTCGCCAATATTTCCATCTCTGTAGGTTCCGAATCTTCCATTAACAGCGTCATCTTCAGAAACATTTACAGGCACAATTCCATCACCCCAGTCTCTTGAAATAACCTCTGACTTTAACAAGAATCCAGCCTCAATAAGCATATCAAGATCAACAAAGTACGGATTACCAGCAAATGCAGAATATGACTGATATGGGCTGTCACCATAAGTAGTTGGTCCTAACGGAAGTACCTGCCAGTACTTATGATTACATTCTTTAACAAATGTAACAAAATCATATGCATCCTTGCCAAATGTTCCTATACCATATGGTGATGGTAATGAACTTACAGGCATAAGTATGCCTGCATTTCTCTCAAACTTAGTATCAGACATTAGCAGCACCTCCGTCATTATCATTCATATCTTCTGTGAATTTCTTAACATTCTCTGCTTCTGACTGCGTAAGTAATTTTTCAACATCAAGAAGAATAACAAGCTGTCCATTAACATTGGCAACCCTGTCAAGATATTCTGTATCAACAGTCTTCGCAAGCGCCGGCATCTGTACAATGCTCTGAGCATCAATATCACCTATTTCAAGCACCTCATCAACCTCAAGAGCAAGCTTGACAACACCAGGTATATTTACAATTACTGTACTGTCTTCTCCAATCACACCAACATTGTCATCTGTGCCAAACTTTTTTCTTAAACTGAATGCAGGAATAACCTCCCCTCTCAGATTAACAATTCCACTTATATATTTCATTGCATTGGGAACTCTTACAATATTAATCTCTCTTTCTATAGACTGAACAAGATTAATATCCACTCCAAACTGCTGATTCCCTAATCTGAAAATTACTGGTTTTATGTAATCTGCCATACTGATATACCACCTTTCATTATTCTTCAGTCTTTCCTGTGCTTATCCATGTAAGATACGCGTTGATAAACGGATCGATATTGCCATCAAGTACGCTGCCCGCATTAGCAACTTCCTTATTAGTTCTGTTATCCTTAACCATTGTATATGGCTGAAGAACGTAACTTCTTATCTGGCTTCCGAAATTTATATCCTTGACATCTCCTCTGATTCCAGATAGATTCTCTGCATTCTCAGCCTCCTTTAAAAGATAGAGCTTAGCCTTTAACATCTGCATAGCTTTATCTTTATTCTGGTGCTGAGATCTTTCATTCTGACACTGTACAACAATTCCTGTTGGAAGATGTGTAATTCTGATTGCTGATGACGTTTTATTAATGTGCTGTCCACCTGCACCACTTGAACGATATGTATCAATTCTTAAATCATCATCATTAATCTCAATATCTATATCCTGATTAATATCAGGCATTACGTCACATGATACGAAAGAAGTCTGTCTCTTACCTGCCGCATTGAATGGAGATATTCTTACAAGTCTGTGAACACCATGTTCAGATTTCAGATGTCCATATGCATTCTCTCCTCTTATCTCTATAGTAACCGACTTAATTCCTGCTTCTTCACCTTCAAGATAATCAAGTGTTTCTGTTGTATATCCGTGACTTTCCGCCCATCTTGTATACATTCTGAAAAGCATCTGACACCAGTCACAGCTTTCTGTTCCACCTGCTCCTGCATGAAGTGTAAGAATGGCATCACATGCATCATGTTCTCCAGAAAGCAATGTCTCAATCCTTAAACTTTCCATCTTGTCTTCAAGACCCGTTATCTCTTCTTCTATCTCTGGAATAAGCGACTGATCATTAGATTCTTCTGCCATCTCAATAAGTGTCTTAACATCATCAAGTCCTGTTTCTAGCTCATTGTATCTTTCAAATGCATCCTTTAAGCCTTTAAGCTCTTTCATTGCATTCTGTGATTTATCCGGATTATCCCAGAATCCCGGAGATTCCATATCAGCCTCTAATTCTTCAATCCTTTTCTGCTTATTGTCAAGATCCAGAGAATTCTTAATCTGAGCCATAGGCTTATCGTATCCTGAAATTCTGTATCTAAACTGGTCTAACTCTACCATATGTCCTCCAAAATAATAGGCGCGGACGCTGATATTTCAAGCATTCCGCGCCCTGATGTCTCTTATAAACTTATGCCTGTCTTCCGCAGCAATTCTTATATTTCTTGCCACTTCCGCATGGGCATGGATCATTAGGATATATCTTCTTCTCTGTTCTTCTCGCTGGTCCCTTAACAGATGGTCCTTCGTCCTTATTAGTACCTGTTACCTTGGCAACCTGTTCTCTTTCAACCTTCTGCTCAACCTGAATATGCATAAGAAGTCTTACGGTATCCTCTGTAATTCCTGCAGTCATCTCATCAAACATGTCATAACCCATCATCTTATACTGGACAACAGGATCTCTCTGTCCAAGTGCCTGAAGACCGATACCCTGCTTTAACTGATCCATATCATCGATATGATCCATCCACTTTCTGTCAATTACCTTGAGAAGGATTACTCGCTCGATTTCTCTTATCTGCTCAGCCTCTGGGAAGAGTGCCTCTTTATCCTCATAGAGTTTAACAGCCTTTTCCTTAAGATCATGTATTAATTCATTCTTATTCTTAATATTCTCTCTGTATTCCACTCTCTCAATAGGAATAGTTGGAAGAAGAAGCTCATTAATCTCATCATAATCCCATTCGTTAGCATCTTTATCTTCACTTACACAGCGGTTAACTACATTCTCTACATAATCAGTTATCATCTTCATGATAGAATTACGCATGCTTTCTCCATCAAGAACTCTTCTACGTTCTGCGTACATAATCTCTCTCTGCTCATTCATAACCTGATCATATTCAAGAAGATGGCTTCTGATACCAAAGTTATTAGTCTCAATCTTCTTCTGAGCTGTCTCTATAGCCTTGCTTAACATCTTATGCTCAATCTGCTCATCCTCAGATACCCCAAGACTGTTGAAAATATTCATAAGTCTTTCCTGTGCAAACAGTCTCATAAGATCATCTTCAAGAGAAATGTAGAATCTTGATTCACCAGGATCTCCCTGTCGTCCAGAACGTCCACGTAACTGGTTATCAATACGACGGCTTTCATGTCTTTCTGTACCAATAATCTTAAGACCACCTGCAGCAACAGCCTCATCATCAAGCTTAATATCAGTTCCTCGACCAGCCATGTTAGTAGCAATAGTAACTGCACCATGACGTCCTGCCTCTGATACTATCTGTGCCTCTAACTCATGATACTTCGCATTAAGTACATTATGAGGTATGCCCTTCTTTCTTAACATCTCACTAAGAAGCTCAGACGTCTCAATTGTTATTGTACCGACAAGAACAGGCTGTCCTTTTTCATGAGATTCAATAACAGACTGTACAACAGCATTAAATTTGCCTTTCTTAGTCTTAAATACAGCGTCATTATAATCAACTCTTATAACAGGCTTGTTAGTCGGCACTTCAACAACGTCCATGTTATAGATTTCACGGAATTCCTTCTCTTCTGTAAGGGCTGTACCTGTCATACCAGCCTTCTTCTCAAACTTATTAAAGAAGTTCTGGAATGTAATAGTTGCAAGAGTCTTACTCTCTCTCTTAACCTTAACATGCTCTTTGGCTTCTATCGCCTGATGAAGACCATCTGAATAACGACGTCCTGGCATAATACGGCCTGTAAATTCATCTACTATAAGTACCTCATCATCTTTAACAACATAATCCTTATCCCTGAACATAAGATTATGAGCGCGAAGTGCAAGTGTAACATTATGCTGAATTTCAAGATTCTCAGGATCTGCATAATTATCTATATGGAAGAACTGCTCAACCTTGTGAATACCCTGTTCAGTAAGGTTAACTACCTTATCCTTCTCATTAACGATGAAGTCTCCATCTTCTTCAACTTCCTCGTTCATGATTGCCTGCATCTTAGTTCTCTCACCCTTATATTCGCCTCGCTGTAACTGCCTTGCAAGTATATCACAGAGTTCATATAATTTAGTAGATTTTCCGCTCTGTCCTGAGATAATAAGAGGTGTACGTGCCTCATCAATAAGAACAGAATCGACCTCATCTATAATACAGTACTTAAGATTTCTTAATACAAGTTCACTCTTATATATAGCCATGTTATCACGAAGATAATCAAAACCAAGTTCGTTGTTCGTTACATATGTAATATCACTTCCATATGCAGCCTGCCTCTCTTCTCTTGTTGAGTCGTGTAATACAACGCCAACCTTAAGGCCTAAGAATTCATGTATCATACCCATCTGCTCAGCATCTCGCTTAGCAAGGTAATCATTAACAGTAACTACGATTACGCCCTCTTCAGTAAGTGCATTAAGATATGCTGGAAGTGTACACACAAGTGTCTTACCTTCACCAGTCTTCATCTCGGCAATTCTTCCCTGATGAAGAATAATTCCTCCGATAAGCTGAACACGATAATGTTCCATACCAAGAACTCTCCTGCCCGCTTCCCTTACTGTTGCAAATGCTTCCGGCAGAATATCCTCAAGAGTCTCACCTTTAGCTAATCTATCCTTAAACTCCTTAGTCTTTCCTTTAAGTTCTTCGTCGCTTAACCTGCCATAAGATTCTCTGTAACTCTCAATCTTATCAGCAATTGGATATATTCTTTTCAATTCATGTTCGCTGTGTGTTCCAAATAATTTCTGAGCTAATCCCATTACTTTATATATCTCCTTATAAAAGCCTATTTGTGTTGTAATTGTACCACTATTTAGATATTCTATCAAGTAAAGTTAAACCATTAAAATTTTATAAATAGATTTCTTATACATACAGAGAAATACCGCCTACCGGCACTAACCGGCAGACGGTACTCTGAAAAAGAGGATAAACCTATATGACGTAAAAAAGCATACTAATCAAGTTCTGGTTCAATCAAACCATATGTGTTGCCTTTTCTCTTGTAAACAACATTAACTTCCTCAGTCTCTGAATTAAAGAACACATAGAAATTATGTCCAAGAAGCTCCATCTGAACACATGCTTCTTCAGGATCCATTGGCTTGATTCCGAATCTCTTGGTTCTGATAATCTTAACCTCATCGTCATCATAATCTTTCTCTACAAATTCCTGTGCAAATGCTGCTGCGTTCTGCTGCTTGTCAACAATCTTATTCTTATACTTCTTTAACTGACGCTCGATAACTTCTTCGACAAGATCAATTGATACATACATATCACTGCTTACCTGCTCGCTTCTTATGATGTTACCCTTAACTGGAATAGTTACCTCAATCTTCTGTCTTTCTTTTTCTACACTCAAAGTTACATTAACTTCCGTCTCTGGTGCAAAGAATCTGTCAAGCTTTCCAAGCTTCTCCTCTACTGCTGACTTTAATCCCTCTGTTATATCAATATTTCTTCCTGTAATTATAAATCTCATGATGTCCAACTCCTTTACGTGTTTTATAATCGTGGGCAGAGGTAAGAATCTGATCGTAATTCCTTTCCAACCTTCTCTTTATAAAATCTATCAGACATTCTTCCTTCTTAAATCACCACATGTGTCGAAAGAATATATACACATGCAGCTAACACGACCTAAGATACATTTCTGTATACTTATTTTATGTAAGTATTATATCATATATTTGTAAATTAACAAGTATGTCCTTTAATTATTTTATGCAAATATGTCAAGTGTCATAAGTAAGTTTTCTGATTTTTTGCAAATATTCACAAAACATTTATTCTGTTCCAGGTATACTAAATTAATAACAAAATATTGTGGATAATTGTGGATAATGTGGATAACTTGGTTGATAAGTCTCATTTTAGATAAAATCGGTTTTTAAAAATGTGGAAAACTTTTCAAAGCATTTTAAAATCTTGTCAAGCAATTATTGAAATAAATACAATCTGAATTTCTTTTTGGTAAGTATGCACAAGGAAGTTTTTGTCAATATTTGTTTTTAATTTTTTTATAGAAATATC
>ENA-UEQK01001442-UEQK01001442.1-human-gut-metagenome-genome-assembly--contig:-NODE-1442-length-14640-cov-9.122914_pt1 | contig 14640 bp, 13 predicted proteins | sample MGYA00242939_ERZ507942 | MGnify/ENA primary metagenome ERZ507942 (study PRJEB26167, sample SAMN06115485) | human gut metagenome | host: Homo sapiens | place: China:Chongqing | collected 2015-03-30... | reverse complement strand
ATCAGTCGGATTTATCGTTTTATGACCATCCGGCCTTCATTGGCCGCTGTTTTTATTTAAATCTTAAAATGCCACCTTCATAAACAGAGCCACGCAGCAGAGGATCACAGCCAGCGGCACATAGACATAGCGCCCCACGCGATACCAGCCGATTCCCCTTGTTCTGCCGCTGCCGGTATTGACGGCGGACAGCAGTTCGTCCTTTTTCATGACATAGAACCAGGAAACGGCACCCAGCGTTGCGCCGATGGGGATGATATAAATGGACACCAGATCCATCCACGGCCCCCATTTGTCAATGGTTTCCATTCCGATGCCAAAGCCAAGGCACAGCACGCCCAGAATCACCAGCACAGCGCTGCGGCTGAGCTTGGGGAATTTGTGCATCAGGGATTCCGCCACGGCTTCAAACATATTCTGAAGAGAGCTGACGCCGGCGAAGATCATGGCCACATACAGGATAATGGCAAACAGCCGCCCCATGGGAATATCCTGCAAAATGGTGGGAAGCGTTACAAACAGCAGACTGGGGCCTGCGCCGACGTCCAGCCCGTAGGAAAAGCAGGCCGGGATGATGACCAGCGCGGCCACCACGGCGGCGATGGTATCGAACAGGGCGGTGTGCTGGGCAACGCCCACCACGTCCTCCTCTTTGGAAAGGTACGCGCCGTAAACGATCATGCCGCTGCCGGTAACGGACAGGGAGAAGAATGCCTGTCCCATAGCCCAGATCCAGATCATGGGATCTTTCAGCGCCTCCCAGCGGGGCGTGAACATGAACCGATAGCCCTCCGCAGCGCCGGGCAGCAGTGCGACCCGCACCATCAGCACAAGGAAGATCAGGAAAAACAGAGGCATCATGACCTTGTTGGTCTTTTCGATGCTGTGCGCCCCCAGAAACAGGGTCAGCAGCGTGCCGACCACCACGATCACATGATAGGGGATCACCGAATAGGGGGTGGAGGAGAACGCGCCGAACCATGCGGCGGCATCCGCGGACATCAGAGTTCCCACCAGAGAGTCCGCCAGCGCCTTGAGGATGTAAGTTACAATGACGGCATAGCCGATGGCGATGCACAGCGAGCCTGCCAGCGGCAGCCATCCCAGCAGACCGCCGATTTTCCCGGCGGATTTGCCGCGGGTGGCCCATGCGTTTTCATAAGCGCCCAGCGTGCCGGTGGCTGCCCGGCGTCCCATGGCAAACTCTGCGGGCAGCCCTACATAGCTGAAAATAAAGATGAACAGCAGATAAATCAGCAGGAAAGCTCCACCGCCGTTGCTGCCCATTTTGTTAGGGAATCCCCAGACGTTGGCCATTCCTACGGCCGATCCCACAGATGCCAGAATAAAGCCCCAGCGGCTGGCAAAGCTCTTGGTATTTCTGCGTTGTTCCATGATTTCTCCTGTCTGACCGATCGGCCTCCCCTGCACCGACGAAGCCGAAGTGTTTATTCGCATAACAAAAAACTTCCCGACACAGCGGATATGGCAGGGCGGAAAGCTTTTTTATTTTAAAGCTTTGCTATAAAAAAGTCAAGAGGAGAAGCGGCACACTCAGACTTTCAGCTGTCCGGCAAGGTATCCGCTGGACCAGGCCCACTGGAGATTGTAGCCGCCGCAGTCGCCGTCAATATCCAACACCTCACCGGCGGCATACAAGCCGGGAACCAGACGGCTCTGGAGGGTGCGAGAGTCAAATTCGGCGGTGCGAATGCCGCCTGCGGTGACCTGCGCGCCGTCAAAGCTGAGCGTACCAATCACTGGCAAGGAAAACTGCTTGATAGCTTTTGCGACCCGCTGAAGGTCATCGGAGGTCAGGACTGCGATGGAGTCGGTGAGGCCGTAGCCTGCATATCGAAGAATCGTCCGCCCCAGACGGTTGTGAAGCATTCCGGCCAGCAGATTTTCTGTGGTCAGCTCCCCCATGGATGCGATCCGCTGGCGGAGCAGCGCTTCCACGTCGGAAAGGGACAGCTGGGGCAGAAGATCCACGCAGAGTGTCAGGGGGCCTTTTTCCGTGGCGGCTGCGCGGGACAATTCAAACACGGCGGGGCCGCTGACGCCAAATTCCGTAAACTGCACCTCGCCACGGCTGGCGGCCACGGCAGCCTGTCCTCTGCACAATCTGAGGTCTGCATTGGCCCGGACGCCTTTCAGCGCCTTTACATAGGTGTTGTCCGTCTTGATCTGCACCAGAGCGGGGTAGAGCTTCGTGACGCTGTGGCCCAAAGCCTGAAGCAGCTCATAACCGCTGCGGGTGCCGCCCAGCTTTCCGCCGGCCATGCCGCCGCAGCAGACGATCACGCGGTCTGCCGGCAGGGTTTCCTCTGCGGAGGAGACAAGAAATCCTTTTTTGTCCCGTTTCAGGCCAGTTACCTCAAAGCCGGTGCGGGTCATGACCCCGGCGGCGTCGGCGGCAAAACGCAGCACGTCCAATACGCTGCCTGCCTGATCGGAGTAGGGATAGACCCGGCCGCTTTCCTCTGCTGTGGTCAGCAGGCCAAGACTGTGAAAGAGATTCAGCGTGGCATCCAGATCCAGCGCCTCCAGAGCGGGGCGGGCAAAGTCCGGAGTCTGGCCATGGTAGTAGGGAAGTCCCATATTCTGATTGGTGAGATTGCAGCGCCCGTTGCCGGTGGCCAGCAGCTTGCGTCCGACCCGCGCCTGCCGTTCCAGCAGGGTGACCTGCCTGCCGTTTCTGGCGGCTGTAATGGCGGCCATAAGGCCGGATGCGCCGCCGCCGATAATGATGACTTGCATAGTGCCTCCTCTTAACAGCGGGGAAATCGGGGAGATTTCTTCCTGCTCTGAAAAAGCCCCGGCTGTCTCTGTTCAGGGGACACGCCGGGGCTTCTAAGATCGTATGGATTTATTTGTTTCGTTCCTGACTGGACTGGATCGCGTGAAGAATGTGCATCTGCATGGCGGTCTTGGCTCCATCGGGATTGCGGCGGCGCAGGAAGCTGACAATTTCCCGGTGGTCGGGGATGGAGTGAGTGGCCAGATTTGTTCCCTCTTCGTGATATTTGACTTCCAGATAAATAGACTTATTAACGACCTGCATCAGCTGCATGGCAAACTGGTTATGGGTGGCAGCGGCCAGGGCGTTGTGAAAATCCTGTTCGGCGCTGGTACGGTTTTTTCCGGCGGCGATTACTTCTTCGACCTTGATGCGGTATTCGTCAATGCGCTGAAGCTCTTCTTCCGTCCCACGGAGGGCAGCGTAATAGGCGATGGAAGGCTCGATAATCAGACGGATCTCCATCATCTCACGGGCGTTGCTCTCCACGGCGCTGAGACCCCGCATATCCGGGCTGGCGGAGTCGATCCCGGCAGAAGTCACATAAGTACCCCGGCCGCGGCGGATCTCAACAAGGCCGCGGGTGCAGAGAATTCGGATGGCTTCCCGCAACGTGACCCGGCTGACGCTCAAAAGCTCGGCCAGTTCCATTTCGTTGGGCAGCTTATCGCCTTCCTGAAAGCGCTTTTCCTCCAGAATCATATCGGCAATCCGGCTGGCGGATTGTTCTGCTAAAGAAGATGAAGAGCCGGACATACGCACCATACCTCCATACAATGTCGCGCCTGATCCGCCTGCACCCGACACGCTGCAAGCGGCGAAACCGCATCCGCGGGCAGAATATAAGGACGGCAGCGGGGATTTCGCTGCAAAAAATCACTTGTCAAAAGACATCTTACGACAAACATGCATAAAAAGCAAGGCTTTTTCACAAAAAAGCGACTCAATGTAAACAAATAAAGGAATAAAGCTTCAAAGAAGTGAAAAACAGGGAGCAGATTACGCAAAATAGCGGAAAATAGCGTAATCAGCAATATTGACAAAAAATTAGCACATTTGCCTAAGTTTTAACGAAAGACATCTTACTACGTCTGCGTGCTAAAATCAAGTAAAAATCAGAAAACGAGGGGGCGTAAAAACGTACAAAAAAGGGAATTAAAAAACGTAAAAGTGCTGAAAATGCAAAAATTGACAAGAAGCATATTGACACTTTCGGAAAACCTATTTATACTTCACAACGTAAGATGACTGACGCCGTAACGCCAGCTAACCCATCGAATCAAAGGAGATAAGACCTCTACATGGACAGCGCACTGCGGATCACACTAATTGCAAATGCAGGGCTGCTGATGACCTACCGAGGTACGACCCTGATGGTCGATGGCATCTATGGGCGGGAAGGACACCCGTTCAGCAATCTTTCGCCGGAGGTCTGGCGGGAGATGCTGGAGAGTGAGGACCGCTTTCAGAAAGTGGATTACCTGCTCTTTACCCACGCCCATCCGGATCACTTCTCACCGGAAATGACGGGGGAATTTTTGCGTCATCGATCTGTAAAGGGAATGTTTCTCCCGGAGCCGCATATGGCGGCGGAGGACCGGCTGATCGAAATGCTGCGGGCGAAGAAAACGCCCTGTGTACTGCTTTCGGATACCACAGAGCACGCGGCCTACCGCATTGAGCCGGAGATCACCGTCCGGGCGTTTCGGACGCTGCATCTGGATCGGAAGTACCGGGAGATCCCCCACTTCTGCTACATCCTGACCTTCGGGGATCAGAACATCTTACTGACGGCGGATATGGATTACACCACGGAGACGCTGGCATCCATTCAAAATGTTCCCATCCGGGCCGCATTTGTCAATCCGCTGTTTTTCAACGCGCTGAGCCATCGGAAGTTCTTCAAGGGAACGCTTCCGGGGCAGTCGATCTTTGTTTACCATGTTCCTTTTCCTGAGGACGATTCCATGCGGATGCTGCCGACGCTCCGCCACAGTCTGGAGGCATGGCCTTCCGACGGGCGGCCGGTAACGGCGCTGACGGAGCCGTTTCAGGAGATCGAACTGTAAAAAATGGTCTCCCGGCAGGGAAAGCCCCTGTCAGAGATCCGGATACTTTCTTTACTATATAAGGAGGTTGAGCGAACATGGAAATGGAAATGGCGGAAGGCCGTCTGGGGCGGGTCATCGCACTGCGGCTCAAGCCCGGCACGGATGTGCTTCTGGGACTGACGGAGGCCTGCAAGCGGGCCGGCATCAACAACGGTGTGATCCTCAGTGCCATCGGCTCTCTGGACGGCGTGAGCTACTGCAATCCTGTGGAGCTGCCCACCAAGGCGGGCTATGGCTACGGCGAGGTGCTGCATCTCACCGGGCCGATTGAGCTGACCAGCGGCGCAGGTATCATCTGCCACGATGATGAGGGCAACACCAATCTGCACGTCCATATGAGCCTCAGCGACCGGTACGGCAATGCCCATGGCGGCCATCTGGTGGAAGGCACCAAGGTGCTGCTGACGGTGGACGTCATGCTGGCCGAGGTTGACGGTCTGGTGATGGGACGGAAGTTCGACAACGAACTGGAAGTTCCTCTGTTTGCACCCCGTCAGAATTAAGTAAGCGTTCCAATATTTAAGTTTTCAATAGTTAATTTATAGAAAGGCGTGAAAACATTGGCAACGAAAAAGAACACTGGAGAAAAGTACTCCAAGGAACAGCTGCTGGGTTTCTACCGCACCATGGTACGGATCCGGGAGTTTGAAGAGCATGCCGCAGAATGCTTCACCAAAGGTATGCTGGCAGGCAACATCCACCTGAGTATTGGTCAGGAGGCTGCTGAGGCCGGCGCATTTGCTGCGATTGAAGAAAAGGACTATTTCACTTCCACCCACCGCGGCCATGGCCATGCCATCGCCCGCGGCATGGATCCCAAGAAGTGCATGGCTGAGCTGTTCGGCAAGAAGACCGGCTACTGCAAGGGCAAGGGCGGTTCCATGCACATTGCCGACATGGCAAAGTGCAACCATCTGGGTGCTAACGGTATCGTCGGCGCCGGCCAGTGCATCTCTGCCGGCAGCGCTCTGGCTTCCAAGATCATGGGCGATGATTCCGTGACTGTCGGCTGCTTCGGCGACAGCTCCACCAACGAAGGCTCTTTCCATGAGTCCCTGAACATGGCTGCTACCTGGCAGCTCCCCATGGTGTGGTTCATTGAGAACAACTGCTACGGCGTTTCCACCGAGATCCACCGCGTGACCAACACCCCGGATCTGGCCAGCCGTGCAGCCGCTTACAACGTGCCTTTCGCCGTTGTGGACGGCACCAACCCCACCGAGGTCTATGAGGCTATGAAGACCGCTATGGATCATGCCCGTGCTGGCAAGGGTCCCTATGTGGTGGAGGCAAAGGTCTATCGTTATCAGGGCCACTACTGCGGCGACCCCGCCGTGTATCGTCCCAAGGAGTACATGGAGCAGGCTCTGGCCAACGATGGCATTGAGAAGCTCGCCAAGCGCCTGAGCGCTCTGGGCGTCAAGGACGAGGAGCTGGAAGAGATCAAGAAGGCCGCTAAGGAGGAAATGGACGAGGCTGTGAAGTTCGCGGACGAATCCCCGTATCCCGATCCTTCTGAAGTCACCGACGATATGTATACTGCGGATAACGAAAGGTGTGTGGCAAGATGAAAAAGATTACTGTCAGCAAGGCCATTCGTGAGGGCCTGCTGGAAGAAATGCGCCGGGATGACAAGATGTTCATCATGGGCGAGGATATGGCCGTTATGGGCAACGTGTTCGCCATTACCACCGGCTTTTTGGATGAGTTTGGTCCCAACCGTGTGATCGATACCCCCATTTCCGAGGAAGGCTTCATGGGCATGGCTGTCGGCGCTGCAATGCGCGGTATGCATCCCTGCGTGGAGCTGATGTACGACGACTTTGTGACCGAGTGCGCCGACCCCCTGTTCAACCAGGCTGCCAAGCTGAAGTATATGTCCGGCGGTCAGTGCTCCATCCCTCTGGTGCTGCGTATGCCCATGGGTTCCGGCCGCCGCAACGCCGGCCAGCACTCCCAGTCTCTGGAAGGCATGGTCTGCCATTTCCCCGGCCTGAAGGTTGTGGCTCCCAGCTCCGCTGAGGACGCCAAGGGTCTCATCAAGGCTGCTCTGCGTGATCCCGATCCCGTGGTCGTCATGGAGCATAAGCTGCTGTACGCTCACAAGGAAATGATCCCTGAGGAAGAGTATGTCACCCCCATCGGCAAGGCCAAGGTAAAGCGCGAGGGCAAGGATCTGACCATCATCTCCTGGAGCCGTGAGGTCAACTTCGCCATGGAAGCCGCTGAGAAGCTGGCTGCCGAGGGCATTGACGTGGAAGTTCTGGATCTGCGTACTCTGGTTCCCGTTGACTGGGACGCCATCAAGGAGTCCATCTCCAAGACCCACAACGCCATCATCGTTTCCGAGGAAGTCAAGCGCGGCAGCTACGCAAGCGAGCTTTCCGCCGAGATCTCCGAGGAGCTGTTTGACGAGCTGGATGCTCCTGTGGAGCGTGTCTGCGGTCTGAACATTGTTTCTCCCTTCAGCCCCGTACTGGAGGACAAGAACTTCCCGCATCCTGATGACATCTACAATGCTGTCAAGCGCGTGCTGAACAAGTGAGGAGGGTACTACTGTCATGGCTTATGAAGTATTGATGCCTCAGCTGGGCCTGACCATGGAGGAAGGCACAGTTTCCCAGTGGATCAAGCACGAGGGCGATGAGGTAAAGACTGGTGACGTGATCGTGGAGATCACCACCGATAAACTGACCAACGAGGTCGCCAGCGAGCACGACGGCGTGCTGCTGAAGATCGTGGCGCAGGAAGGGGAGGACATCCCCGTCAAGGGCCTGCTGGCTTACATCGGCCAGCCTGGCGAGGCTGTGGGCGACGCCCCGGCTGCACCCGTTGCCGCCGCTCCTGCTGCTGAGGCTGCACCCGCAGCCGCTGCCGCTCCTGCCGCAGCACCCGCTCCCGTGGCTGCCAACGGCAAGCGCATCCGCATTTCTCCTCTGGCCCGCAAGACCGCGGCCAAGATGGGCGTTGACTATTCCGGCATCGCAGGTACCGGCCCCTCCGGCCGTATCGTGGTGAAGGACATTCTGGCAGCCGCTGAGGCTCAGAAGAATGCACCTGCTGCCGCTCCTGCCGCAGCAGCCGCTCCCGCCAAGAAGGAAGCGCCCAAGGCCGGTCTGGAACTGATGGAAGGCGACACCGTGGTGAAGCTGACCGGTATGCGTAAGGTGGTTGCCGAGCGTATGCTGGCTTCTCACACCGAGATCCCGCCTGTGACCCAGAACATCAAGGTGGACGTCACCGAGCTGATGAAGTTCCGCAAGATGCTGCTGGCCGAAACCGGCAAGAAGTATTCCGTCAACGATCTGGTGCTGAAGGCCATTGCCAAGTGCCTGACTCAGCATCCCGAAATTCTGGTGAGCTTCGACGAGGCCAACCACCAGATCATCCAGCGCAAGCACGTGAACATCGGCATGGCCGTGGCTCTGGACGCCGGTCTGATCACCCCCGTCATCCGTGACGCCGACAAGATGGGCCTGGATACCCTGTCCGCTACCGCCAAGGATCTGGCTGCCCGCGCCAAGGAGAACAAGCTGACTGCCGATGAGTACAAGGGTTCTACCATCACTGTGTCCAATCTGGGCATGTTTGGTATCGAGACCTTCACCCCGATCATCAACCAGCCTGATTCCGTCATCGTGGGCGTCTGCGCCATCGAGGATGAGCTGCAGATGGACGATGAGGGCAAGCTGAGCAAGCATCAGGTCATGCGTCTGTCCGTCACTCTGGATCACCGCACGCTGGATGGCGCCGTCGTGGCAAAGTTCGAGATGGATCTGCGTGATATTCTGCAGAATCCCATGAGCATCGTGCTGTAACACAGGGGAGGAACAAGCAATGGCTTTTGAATTGAAAATGCCCCAGTTGGGCCTGACCATGGAGGAGGGTACCGTCTCCAAGTGGATCAAGCATGAGGGCGACGAAGTGAAGGTCGGCGATGTTGTGGTGGAGATCACCACCGATAAGCTGACCAACGAAGTGACCAGCGAAGCGGAAGGCACCATGCTGAAGATCGTGGCTCAGGAGGGCGACGATGTACCCGTGAAGGGGACTCTGGCATGGATCGGCAAGCCCGGCGAGCAGGTTGGCGGCGCTCCCGCCGCTGCCGCTCCCGCAGTACCCTTTGCACCTGCTGCTCCCGCAGCGCCTGCAAAGCCCGCCGGCGACACCAGCGTGGTCGTCATCGGCGGCGGCCCCGGCGGCTATGTGGCAGCAATCCGGGCGGCCCAGCTGGGCGCTAAGGTGACCCTGATCGAAAAGCAGTATCTGGGCGGCACCTGCCTGAACGTGGGCTGCATCCCCACCAAGTGCCTGCTGCACTCTGCTGAGCTGGTGGAGGACATCAAGAATCAGGGCAAGGACATCGGCGTGGAAGTGGACGGCGTGAAGGTCAACTTCCAGCAGGTCATCGCCCACAAGAACGACATCTCCAAGAAGCTGACCGGCGGTGTTGCCGGTCTGCTGAAGATGAACAAGGTCAAGAAGATCGACGGCGAGGCCACCTTTGTGGGTGAGAAGAAGCTCTCTGTGAAGAAGGCTGACGGCACCACCGAGGAAATGACCGCTGACGCCATCATCGTGGCCACCGGTTCTGTCAACTCCCAGCCTCCCATCCCCGGCCTGAAGGAGAACCCCAACTGCATCGACTCCACCGGCGCTCTGTCTCTGGAGAAGCTGCCCAAGACCATGGTGGTCATCGGCGGCGGCGTCATCGGTCTGGAGCTGGCCTGCGCTTACGCTGGCTTCGGCACCAAGATCACCGTGGTGGAAGCCATGGATCATATGCTGCCCATGCTGGACGGCGATCTGACCAAGATCGGCGTTGCCCACATGAAGAAGATGGGCATGGAGTTCAATCTGGAATGCCCTGTGCAGTCCGTTGAGGAGTCCCCTGTGGGCGCCAAGGTGGTCTGCAAGAACAAGGCCGGCGAAACCGTCAGCTTCGAGGCCGAAAAGGTTCTGGTTGCCATCGGCCGTAAGGCCAATACCGCTTCCCTGAATCTGGAAGCCGGTAAGATCGACAACGACCGCGGCCGGATCATTGTCAACGACAAGATGGAGACGAATGTCCCCGGCGTGTACGCCATCGGCGACTGCGTGCTGGGTCACGCACAGCTGGCTCACACCGCTTCCGCCATGGGCGAGGTTGCTGCTGAGAACATCATGGGTCAGGAAGCCCATTATGACGAAAAGACCAACCCCACCTGCGTGTACATCGAGCCGGAGGCCGCTTCCGTGGGTCTCACCGAGGAGCAGTGCAAGGCACAGGGTCTGGAGTACAAGGTTGGCAAGTTCCCCATGAGCGCCAACGGCAAGGCCCTGATTCTCAATGGCGGCGAGGGCATCGTGAAGATCATCGCCGGCAAGGAATTCGGCGAGATCCTCGGTATGCACATCATCGGGCCCCGTGCCACCGACCTCATCTGCGAGGGCGCTCTGGCTATCGAGGGCGAGATGACGCTGGATGAGATCATCGCAACCATCCACTCTCATCCCACGGTCACCGAGACCATGCGGGAGGCTGCTCTGCAGGCTGAGAAGCGTGCAATTCACACTTCCAACAAGTAAGATTTTGGCTCCAAATGGGTGCTTTGCCCCCTCTGTTGGCCGGGTCTGAAGCAATATATGTTATAGCACGGCGGCTGTAACATGGACAGCGCCGCGGCTTGTCCTGAAAGGGGCAAGCCGCGAGGCTGTGTAAATTCATCACTGTCCCGCGGCGTCAGCCGCAGTGGAATGGGAAAGGAGCGCTTGCCATGCCAGCTGTTCAGAAGAAAAAACCAGCGTTGGAACAGCAGATCAATGAGGAAGGTATTCGATTTCTCGGCAAGCACGTTTCCCGGGAAAAGGCGACGGCTCTTTTTGCAGCGACGCTGCTTGCCTGTGCCATGCCGATGATTTTGGGCGTGCGCGATTGGGCGAGGATCCCGCAGATGGTCACCACCGGTCTGGTGGGGATCAGCGGCGAGGATGATTCCCTTCCACGGTGGGCAGTGGTTTTTTTGATTCCCGGACTTATGTGCCTCCTGAATGTGATCGTTCACGGACAGCTGATGCTTCATCAGTCCAAGATGAAAATACCGCCGAAACAGATTCGGGTGGTAGGCCGCTGGGGAATCCCCATTGTGGGGACGTTCTTCAGCGCCGGAATGATTCAATATGCCGCAGGGGAGGCCGTGCTGCCGCTGCCTTTCACTGCGTCCTGTATCCTCAGTCTTGCCATGATGCTTCTGGGCGGTCATCTGTGGGATTGTCCCACAAACGCGGTGCTCTCGCTCAGGCACGCCTTCACCGGAATGGTTCAGGAGGGTGACTCCTGGAAAAGTCTGCACCGGTTTGCGGCAATCGTTTGGCTTGCGGCGGGGCTTGCAGCCCTGCTGGATACCATGCTCCACAATCAGGTGGCAGTCATAGGAGTTATGGCTCTGCTGGCTGCGTTAATACTTCCTGAACTTTGGGCGAAGAGGGGGGTATGAGCAGATCGCACCGGAGGGTGGATCAATTTGTTGAAAATCGCCTGCCGCACGTGAGAGGCCGGCGAAAAAACAGAAGGGATTGGTAAAATGAAAGTCTATAAGAAAATTATGGACGGACTGGCAATGATCGAAAAGGTGATCCTGAGCGTCATTACCGTGGTAGTTACCGTGGTTACCTTTGCAAACGTTGTGGTCCGTTATGCGTCTGACAGTCAGTTCGCATGGAGCGAAGAGCTGGTCATCAACCTCTTTGTTCTGATGATTATGATGGGCTGCGCTCTGTGCGCACGGGAAGGCAGCCTGATCAGCCTGTCCCTGATCTTCGATTTCCTGAAGGTCAAGGGCAAGAAAATCTTTGTGGCAATCACCACGGTTGTCAACTGCGCATTCTACGGCGTGCTGCTGTATACCGGCTGGGAGAAGGTTCTCAGCCAGATGGCAAGCGGCAAGCATACATATTCTCTGAACTGGCCTGAGTGGGTGTTCTCCATCTTCCTGCCCATCGGCGCTGTTCTGCTCATCATTCACACCATCGAGTATTTTATCGACGTCATGAACAACAACGCTGCCTGCGTCAAGATCGAAGAAGGGGAGGAAGAGAACAATGATTAACCTGATTCTGTTCGGCACCTTCTTCATCATGCTGCTGCTGAACATTCCTATCGCAGTCAGCCTGGGTACCTCTGCCATTCTGGCAATGGTTTACGCACACGATCCGTTCACTGTTATTTCTACCAACGTCTATAACGGCATGGCCAAGTTCCTGCTGCTGGCCATTCCTTTCTTCGTGCTGTCCGGCAACATCATGGCCAAGGCCGGTATTTCCACCCGTCTGGTCAACTTCATTGATGACTGCGTGGGCCATCGCCGCGGCGGCATCGCAATCGTCTGCGTTATCGTGGCCTGCTTCTTCGGCGCGATTTCCGGTTCCGGCCCGGCTACCGTGGCTGCTTTGGGCATCATTCTGATCCCTGCCATGATCAACCGCGGCGGATTCTCCGCTCCCTTTGCCTCTGCCATGATGGCAACGGCTTCTTCCATCGCCATCGTTATCCCGCCCTCTATTGCCTTCGTTGTGTATGCCTCCATTACCGGCGTTTCCGTTGGTGATATGTTCATGGGCGGTATTCTCCCCGGCATCATGATGGGTCTGGCTCTGGTCATCATCATCATGCTGGAAGTCCGCAAGCGCGGTCTGAAGGCTTCCCGTGAGCGGGCTTCCTGGGGTCAGCGTGCCAGAACCTTCGGTACGGCTTTCTGGGGCTTCCTGGTGCCTGTCATCATTCTGGGCGGCATCTACGGCGGCATCTTCACCCCCACCGAGGCAGCTGCCGTGTCCGTGGTGTATGGCCTGTTTGTCGGCGTGTTCATCTACCGCGAGGTCAAGTGGAAGGATATGGGCGAGCTGCTGGTTGACTCCGGCAAGACCACCGGCGGTATCATGCTGATCATCGGCGCTGCCACGCTGTTTGCCTATATCTGCACCATCCATGGCATTTCTCAGGCTGCTCAGGGTCTGCTGCTGGACATCGCAGGCAACAAGGTTGTCTTCCTGCTGATCGTCAACGTGATCTTCCTGATCGCCGGCTGCTTCGTGGATGCCAACTCCGCTATGTACATCTTCATTCCCATTATGTATCCTGTGGCTCAGCAGCTGGGCATCAATCTGGTGCATTTCGGCGTGCTGTCCACCGTGAACCTGGCAATCGGTCAGGTGACGCCTCCTGTGGGTGTCAACCTGTTCGTGGCTATCGGCGTTGCTGACAAGCTTCAGGGCCTGAAGGACAAGACCAAGGTTACCATCGCCACCATGTCCAAGGCTGTGTGGCCCATGATTCTGGCCTGCGTTATCACCCTGCTGGTGGTCACCTACGTTCCCTTCTTCTCCACCGTGTTCCTGAAGGGCTGATTCCCGTTCGATCTGTTGCTCTTATGAGCCGGGGGAGCGTCTCCGGCTCATGGGAGTTCAGATATTTTCAAACATTTTGAGGAGGAAAAACCATGAAAAAGTTTCTTGCACTCGCACTGGCGCTGACCATGGCTCTGTCTCTGGCAGCCTGCGGCGGCAGCAGCTCCAGCAGCGGCGATTCCAACGCCGCTGACAGCAGCACCGACTCCAGCAACACCGAATCCGGCACCACCTTTGAGAAGCAGACCTGGCGTTATGCCTGCTCCGCTACCGAGAACACCTGCTGGGCTGACATGGGCCGTGACTTCGGCCAGATGGTCAGCGACGCTACCGGCGGTGCTATCACCGTTGAGGTCTATGCTGCCGACCAGCTGACTGCCGGCAACCAGTCCGAGGGCATTCAGGCTGTTATGGACGGCTCCACCCAGCTGTCCGCTCACTCCAACCTGATCTATTCCGCTTTCGATCAGCGGCTGAACGTTGTGTCCCTGCCCTTCCTGTTCGACTCCTTCGATGACGTTGACGCCAAGCTGGACGGCGACGCTGGTAAGGCTGTCGGCGAGGTCGTTGAGAGCATGGGCCTGCACCTGCTGGGCATCGCTGAGAACGGCTTCCGTCATCCCACCAACAGCAAGCACCCCATCGCTTCTCTTGCTGATATGAAGGGTCTGAAGATCCGTGTTGCCGGTTCCTCTGTTCTGAACAACGCTTATCAGGCTTGGGGCGCCAACTGGGCCAACGCTAACTGGTCCGAGGTGTTCACCGCTCTGCAGACCGGTACTTATGACGGCCAGGAGAACCCCCTGCCCACCGCTGATGGCGCTTCCATCGCTGAGGTTCAGAAGTATGTGACCTACTGGACCGGCGTGTATGACTGCATCTTCTTCACCATGAACGCTGACCTGTACAACAGCCTGTCTCCCGAACTGCAGCAGATCGTTGACGAGTGCGGCCAGAAGGCTGCCCAGAATCAGCGTAAGCTGGAGCGCGAGCAGGATCAGGAAGTTCTGCAGAAGTGGGCTGACGCTGGCGTCACCGTCACTGAGCTGACTGACGAGGCTGCTGCCGAGTTCAAGGATGCTTCCTCCGGCGTTGCCGATCTGTTCGTGAAGGACTGCGTGGACAAGGGCTTCGATCAGGCTGAGGTCGAGTCTCTGGTTGCTGCATTCCAGAAGTAAGAGATTCTGAACAGAATCAGATTTAAATGAAAAACCAGCGGCTGTGAGTCATCACAGCCGCTGGTTTTTTGCAGATGTTCACATTTAAAAGGAAAGTGGATATAAAGAAAAAACTTGCTTTTTTCAAAGCAAGCATTTATTAAGAATACTCAGCGCACCCAGTTGG
>ENA-UEQK01001439-UEQK01001439.1-human-gut-metagenome-genome-assembly--contig:-NODE-1439-length-14655-cov-8.089038_pt1 | contig 14655 bp, 11 predicted proteins | sample MGYA00242939_ERZ507942 | MGnify/ENA primary metagenome ERZ507942 (study PRJEB26167, sample SAMN06115485) | human gut metagenome | host: Homo sapiens | place: China:Chongqing | collected 2015-03-30... | reverse complement strand
AAATTGCAAAAAGAGGCTGCTGCACCCACCCCCTCCGTCACAGCTCCGCCGCGTCTGCTCCCTCTGGGAGGGAGCCTGAACGTGACGGCCCGCAATCAAAGCCTCCCTCATTGAGGGAGATGGCATTGCACAAGCAATGCCGGAAGGAGTGATGCAGCAGCCTCGCAGACTACAGAAAAATTACTGGATGTAGGTGACGGTGGTGAACTCGCTGACGGTGGGCTTGGTTGCGTCGTCGGAGCTGTTGTCCACGGTGATCTCGCCGGAAGCGATCTTGGCCTTGACTGCCTCGTACTCATCCTTGGTGAAGGACTCGAAGTTCCAGCTGTCGTCATCGGTGGGCAGGCCGATGTAATCGCCATCTTCCAGACCGAAGTTGCCGTTGGTGGCAGCGATCTCGCTCCACTCGCCGCCCTCGATGTCGGTCAGAGCAGTCTCGACCGCAGCGGACAGGCCCTTCATGGCGGAGGTGATGAACGGGTTGTAGGCATAGGTGCCGTCTGCCACGCCGTTTGCGCCGATGTAGTTCTGGTCAACGTCAACGCCGATGACGTAGCCGTTGTTCTTCAGAGCAGCCTCAACTGCAGAGGTGTAGATGCCGCCGCCGCAGGCGAAGACGACCTGCGTACCGTTGGAGTACCAGCCCTCCATACGGGAAGTGATGTTGGCGTCACCGTAGAACTGGCCGCCGTAGAAGTAGTTGATCTCGACGTTCTGGCCCAGCTCCTGTGCGGCAGCGTCAGCGCCCTGCACGAAGCCATAGCCGTAACGGATGACAGCGGGAACTGCCATGCCGCCCAGGAAGCCCAGCTTGTTCTTGCCGTCCTTGGTGATAGCATAGCCTGCCAGATAGCCTGCCTGCTCCTCCTTGAAGGTGATGCAGTAGCAGTTTGCGGGGATGGCATCGGTGCCGATGTCGCCCTGGGTGACATCGATGGCGATGAACTTGACATCGGGATACTGCTCAGCAGCCCATGCCAGAGAAGCACCGTACAGATAGCCGACGCAGACGATGACCTCAGCGCCGTCGTTGACAGCCTGGCGGATCATGGTCTCGCGGTCCTCATCGGAAGCATCTGCTTCGGGGATGTAGTACTGGCAGTCATCGCCCATGTAGCCGGAAACAGCAGTCCAGCAAGCCTGGTTGAAGCTCTCGTCATCGATCGTGCCGGTATCGCAGGTCAGAGCGACCTTCGTGATCTTGCCAGCAGCCTCAGAGCCAGCAGATGCTGCGGAAGAAGAAGCAGCGGAAGAAGCGGTGCTGGTGGAAGAGGAAGAACCACCACAGGCAGTCAGAGCGGCAGCAGCGGCAGCGGCACCAGCCACAGCCAGGAAGTTACGACGAGAAATCTTCATAAGAAAGTCTCCTTTATTTTCAATCCATCGCGTGCCGGCCTGCAAATGCAGGCACTTGCACATTTACTGGTTCAAGTATAGCGGGAAGATGTGTGAGATGCAAGCACTTTTCGATTACAAAATATTTACAAAATCTTTGTAAATATGTCCAAAAAGTATTACTTTTGCACAACTCTCTGCCGTTCCGGTTTTGTGCCGGGAAGCGATTTATTTTTCCACAGCGGCATTTCCGGCCACATTGGAAGGCCCGAACCCAAAGGGCAGCAGTTCGTCCATGCTGCGCTCGATGAAATCCTCCGGCGTTTTGGCCATGATCACGTTCAGCTCCGGCCCGCCGAACTCGAACAGTGCCTGACGGCACACACCGCAGGGCGAGGTGATCTGTTCGTTCACCTCGCCGCGGCGGCTGCCCACCACTGCAATATCCGTGAACTCGGTCACACCGTCGGCCACGGCCTTGAACAGGGCCGTGCGCTCTGCGCAGCTGGTGGGGGTAAAGGACGCATTTTCCACGTTGCAGCCGGTGTAGACGCGTCCGTCCTTTGCGCGCAGGGCAGCACCCACCATAAAATTGGAATACGGTGCATAAGCCTTTTCGCGGGCAGCCAGTGCCATGCGGATCAGTTCCTGCTTTTCTTCCAAGGTCAGGTTCGTCATAAAATGTTCCTCCTTTTGGGGGCGAAAACAGCGCGGCCGGCCTTTTTGCAGGCAGACCGCGCTGGATCTTCGGTTGGGTTTCTCAGTACTCTGCGCCCAGAGCCACCTTCATCATGTTGGTAAAGCTCGTCTGGCGCTGCTCGGCCGTGGTGATCTCCGGTGCCACAAAGCTGTCGGAAATGGTCAGCAGGCAGGCCGCATGCTTGCCCAGCACCCGTGCGTTGGCAAACAGGGCAAAGCTCTCCATCTCCACGCACAGGCAGCCGCGCTCATCCCGCAGCTTTTCCCAGTAGGTGGGCTTTTCGTCGGAGGGCTGGCGGTAGAACACATCCGAAGAGTGGATGTTGCCCTCAATGAGGGGAATGCCCTGCTTGGCGGCAGAAGCGCGCAGCTTGTCGTTCAGGCTCTGGCTGGGCAGGGTGATGTCCCCCTCGAAGCCGCTCTGTACCCGGGCGTAGTTGGACTCGCTCACTGCACCGGTGGACAGCACCACGTCGAACAGCTTGGCCTTTTCGGTGTAGCTGCCGGCGGAGCCGATGCGGATGATGTTGTCCACATCGTAGAACTTGAACAGCTCGTAGGAATAGATGCCGATGGAGGGCATACCCATGCCGCTGCCCATCACGCTGATGGGACGGCCTTCATAGGTGCCGGTAAAGCCCAGCATCCCGCGGACATCCGTCACCTGACGGACATCCTTCAGGAAGGTGTCAGCAATGAACTTTGCGCGCATGGGGTCGCCCGGCATCAGGACAGTCTTTGCGAAATCGCCCTTTTCGGCGCTGATGTGAGGAGTAGCCATAACAATTATCTCCTTTTTATAAAATTATTTCTTCCCCGGGAATACGTTCTGCGGGGGAATGTACGAACCATTGAGACGTATCTCGAAGTGGCAGTGGTTGCCGGTGGAACGGCCCGTGCTGCCCAGATAGCCGATGAGCTGGCCCTGCTTGACGGTCTGGCCCGCGCTGACGGTCAGGGACAGGCAGTGCGCATACACAGAGCTGTATCCACCGCCGTGGTTGATGATGACCGAGTAGCCATAGCCCGTACCTGCACCGGCCTTGTTGTAACCCGCCTTGGTGACGGTACCGCCTGCGGAGGCGTAGATGGGCGTACCGGCCGGGGCGCAGATGTCCACGCCCTTGTGGCGTCCGCCGTACCAGCGCGAGCAGTAGCGGTAGTTCGGCACAGGCCAGATGAACTGGCCGCTGCCGGTGATGTACTTGGTGCTGGAAGTCACCTTCTTGGTGCCTTCGACCACCTTCTTGTTCACCGGCTCCTTGATGACCTCGGTGGAAAGCACGCTCTGGTCCACAAGGATATTGTTGATGTCGTAGACGTTCTGGAGGGTCACACGGCGCAGGCCGTTCTTACCCTCCTGGAGCACCTTGGTGGTCCCCTTCGTATATTCGTTGGATTTTGTCGTCTCCGTGGAGAATGCGATCTCTTCCTCACGGGTCTCGATGCGGGTGATGCGCACCTCAAGGCCAGCTTCCTCTTTGGTGATGACGAGGTGGTCACCCTCAAGGATGCTGGACGTCTCGCTCAGCGGCTCACCCTTGAACGCCGGGTTGAGGGCGCACAGCTCACGGAAGGTCAGGTCATTGTTATGTGCGATGGACCAGAGGGTATCGCCCGCCTTGACGGTGTAGACCTTCTGGGCCTGCTTCACGCCCACCAGCTCCTGCCGGACGGTCTCAAAATCCTGCAAGCCTTCCTTGAAGTAAAGACCGTCTTCCAGCGTGACCTGCTTGTTGAAGCCCACGCTCACATTGGGGTCGTCCTCTTCTTCCTCGTAGGGGTCGAGCATGGCGGCGAGGTAATCCCGCAGCGCGTTGCCGTCGCTGCACACTGCCGTCAACTCGCCGTCCAGATAAAGAGCCGTGCCTTCGCTGATCTGGTCGCCGGCGCTCTGGATGATGGCGTTTGCCATCTCGTTTTCGTCCATCATGTGGTGGGCGATGGCGAGGGTGTAGCTCGGCTCGATGGTCCACTCGGTCTTGTCGGTGCCGGCGTAGCTGATACGCTCCATCACGTCCTCGCGGGCCGTGTTGAAGACGTCCTCATTCGCCACATAGCCCACGGTTTCACCGTTGACCCGGACGGCCAGCGCATAAGGCTGGTGGATGACATATTGGAACACTGCTGCGCCCAGCGCCAGTGCGCAGATGGGCAGGGCATACATCGCCATGCGGGGCAGCAGACTGAGGTTGCGGCGGACGCCGTTTTTGAAGTAGTGGACGCTGGCCTCAAATGCTGCACCGAAGCCCTGCTCCTTGCGGATGCGGTGGGCATGGATGAGAAGGGACACGATGCCCTTTGCAAACAGCACGATGGGGCCAAACAGGTCTTTGGCCACCTGTGCTGCGCCAGGGAACGCCGTCTCCGCCAGAGCCTTTGCAAAGCGGCGAATGCCTCCAGCAACCCAGAGAGCGGCGTACTTGACGGCACGTCCCACCCGCACGGCAGCATACTCCGCGCCAAAGCCCAGTGCGTAGAGCACTGCGCCAACGCGCAATACCAGCTTCGACGAGCGCAGCTTCCGGGAGGCATTGTCCAGCCGGTGTCTGCGGCGGCGATACCGCCGGTGGCGGCGCAGCAGATGAACGCACTGGAGCTGCGCCCAAAGCGAGCGCAGCTTTGCGCGGAAGCCGGTGTGCCGCGGCGCAGCGGCTGGCTCGTCCTGCCGCGTTTCAGTTGTTTTATCTTCCAGCAAAAAGGATGCTCCTTCCTGTATCTTCAGGAGATTCTGATCTGTCTCTTTTCTCTGTTATCGACACGCTGCCGCATAAGGACAGCTTTTTTGACAAGAATAACTCTATTTATTATACACCCTGCCAGCGCCGAAACAAGCACTGACACAAAATTTGGGCTTAGCTTTCACTTACTTTTCACGAAATACACAAATTCAGTCAAAAAGGGCTGCCATATCCTCCGGCAGCGGGCTTTCCACCGTCACCGGCCTCAGGGTCGTCTCGTCCACCGGCACTTCGATGCGGATGCCGTCCGGCATCCGCTCGCAGCGCGGCACCCAGAACGTCTGTTTTGCGCAGTGGAGCGCCTGCCGCCCGATACGCGCCCGGCTCCCGCCGTAGAGGTCATCGCCGGCCAGCGGGTGGCCGATGGATGCAAAATGTACCCGTATCTGGTGGGTCCGGCCCGTCACCGGGACGCAGGCCGCGAGGCTCAGGCCGTTTTCGGCTTTCAATATGTTATATTCCGTCCGGCTGGGTTTGCCGTCGGGGGTGACGCACCGCCCGATGATGCTCTCCCCCTGCCGCCCGATGGGGGCGTCGATGACGCCCGGCCCGAGGGGAAGTTCTCCTTCTGCAACGGCGTAGTAGAGCTTCTCCACCCTCTGAGCCAGCAGCGGGGCGGCGTAACCATTCTGGGCCGCCAGCACGAGGCCGCTGGTGTCCTTGTCGATGCGGTTCACCGGGCGGAAGACGGAGCTTCTACCCTGACGCAGCGCCCAGGCGGCATAGCCGTTCGCCAGCGTATCCAGCGGGTAATTCAGGGTTGGATGCACCGCGAGATGGGGCGGCTTTTCCACCACGAGGGCAAAAGCGTCCTCGTAGACCACATCCACCGGGATGTCGTCCTGCGGCGCAACGCCCTCCCCCTCCGGCGGCAGTTCAAAGGAGATGACCTGCCCGGCCTCCACCCGGCGGTTGGCCAGGACGGGGACACCGTCGGCAAAAAAGCCGCTGCCCCGGAATTTCACAGCCCGGGACAGGTCGGTGGAGACACTGCACTTGCGCAGAAAACCGCGCAGCAGCATCCCATCCGCCTCGGGCGGGACTTTGAAATAAAGCTTCATCTTCCCACCTCCAGCGCGGGCAACATATAAGATAAGTATAGCAAAATTCTCTTTCTCTTGCAAATCTTGTTTTTTTATGGTATCATGAGGAGCGGAAAACGAGTGGAACATACGGCGGCGGGGCGGCTTTGACCGCTCTGAGGAAAGTCCGGGCCTCACAGAGCACGGTAACTGCTAACGGCAGCCGAGGGTGACCTCAGGGAAAGTGCAACAGAAAGGAAACCGCCGCAGCGATGCGGTAAGGATGAAAGGGCGAGGTAAGAGCTCACCAGCGCATGGGTGACTATGCGGCTTTGTAAACCCTACCGGAAGCAACGCCTATATGGGACGTACAGCGCTGCTCGCGTGTCCCGAAGGCGGCACGAACCTGTCAGCAATGGCAGGTCTAGACAGATCGTCGTTTAATACAGAACCCGGCTTACGGTCTATCTCGTTTTCCATCTTTTGTTTTCAGCGCTGTCTGCTGTGTGCAGGCAGCGTTTTTCGTTTCTTTAACCACACTGTCACTTTTCGTTTGGGCCGGTTTGTGGTATACTGAACAAAACCCCGCAGCGCACGTCTCCGCCGGGGCCTTAATTCAACAGACAGGATGTGAAATCCTCCGATGAAAGATGGTTTTTTGAAAGCAGCTGCCCTCTCGCCCTCACTGCGGGTGGCCGACTGCAATTATAACGCTTCCCAAATCGTATCTCAGTTACAGAACGCTGCGGCCCGCGGCGTCAGGCTGGCGGTGTTCCCCGAGTTCTGCCTCACCGGCTACACCTGCGGCGATCTATTCTTGCAGCGCACGTTGCAGCAGGGCGCGCTGAACGCTTTGCAGACCGTGCTGGACGCCAGCCGGGAGCTGGATGTCGTGGCCCTCGTGGGCCTGCCGCTGCTGGTGCGGGGCAAACTGTACAACTGCGCCGCCGTCCTCTGCGGCGGGCGTCTGCTGGGCCTTGTCCCCAAGACCTACCTGCCCAACTACGGTGAGTTTTACGAAAAGCGCCAGTTCACCCCGGGCAGCACTGAGGTAGAGACGGTAACAGTCTGCGGGCAGGAGGTGCCTTTCGGTACATCCCTGCTCTTCCGCTGCCGCCAGATGCCCAGCTTTGTTCTGGGCGTGGAGATCTGCGAAGACCTGTGGAGCGCTCTGCCCCCCTCCACCTTCCATGCGCTGGCCGGTGCCACCGTCATTGCGAACCTTTCGGCCAGCGATGAGACGGTCGGCAAGGCCGAGTACCGCCGGGCGCTGGTGTCGAACCAGTCCGCCCGCCTGCTCTGCGGCTACCTGTACGCTTCTGCTGGCCACGGCGAGAGCACCCAGGACATGGTCTTCGCCGGCCACGACCTCATCGCCGAGAACGGCGCCCTCCTCGCCGAGACATCTCCCTTCGAGGGCGGCTGGGCTGAGACGGAGCTGGACTGCCAGCGGATGGAGTCGGAGCGGACGCGCAACACCAGCTTCGAGCCCAGCGCTGAGGGGTATCTGACCGTCGATTTCGACCTTGCCCTCACCGAGACGAAGCTCTCCCGCTGGGTAGACCCCACGCCTTTCATCCCCCACGACGAGCGCCGCCGGGCCGAGCGCTGTGAGCTGATTTTGAAAATGCAGGCCGACGGCCTCGCCAAGCGCCTCGAGCACGCCCACGCCAAGACGGCGGTCATCGGCATCTCGGGCGGTCTGGACAGCTGCCTCGCCCTGCTGGTGGCCGTCCGCGCCATGAAGCAGCTGGGCCGCCCCACCAGCGATGTGCTGGCCGTGACCATGCCCTGCTTCGGCACCACCCACCGCACCCGTTCGAACGCTGAGATCTTATGCGACGAGCTGGCCGTCAGCTTTACCGAGATCGACATCGCCAACACCGTCCACAGCCACTTCAAGGACATCGGCCAGGACGAGAGCGTGCTGGACGTCACCTTTGAGAACGGACAGGCTCGTGTGCGCACCCTCGAGCTGATGGACACTGCCAACCGCACCGGCGGCCTCGTCGTCGGCACCGGCGACCTCTCCGAGCTGGCGCTGGGCTGGGCCACCTACAACGGCGACCACATGAGCATGTACGGCGTCAACGCCGGTGTCCCCAAGACGCTGGTGCGCCACCTCGTCCAGTATGAGGCCGACATTGCCGCCTCCGCCGAACTGCGCCGGGTGCTGCTGGACATCCTCGACACCCCCGTCTCCCCGGAGCTGCTGCCCGCCAAGGACGGCGAGATCTCTCAGAAGACGGAAGACCTCGTGGGTCCCTATGAGCTGCATGACTTCTACCTTTATCATGTCCTCCGCTTCGGCTTCGGCCCGTCGAAGATATTCCGGCTGGCGAAAGCGGCCTTCGCAGGCCGGGCCGAGTACCCGGACGAAGTGCTCTACAAGTGGCTGCGCAACTTCTACTGGCGGTTCTTCGCCCAGCAGTTCAAGCGCAGCTGCCTGCCCGACGGCCCCAAGGTGGGCAGCGTCACCCTCTCGCCCCGGGGCGACTGGCGGATGCCCAGCGACGCAGCCGCCGCGCTCTGGCTGGCCGAGCTGGAACAGATCCCGCTCAAAGGATAATTTTTTATGAAACAACACAAAAAACTGTTGATGAATCTGGTCTTTGCTGCCGTCATTCTGGCCGCAGCCGTCGTGCTGCTGCTGGTGCGGAAAGCAAACCAGACCGGTGCGCCTCTCTGCGCAGAGCTCATCTACGGCGATAGTAACACTAGGCTGACCTTTCCCCTCGAAAAAGACGCCGATTACGATGTGGACACCGGCTATCTCACCGTCCACATCAAGATCCAGGACGGCGCGGCCCGCTTTGTAGATTCGCCCTGCCCTGACCACATCTGCGAGTCCTTCGGCTGGCTCAGCGAGGAAGACCAGACGGCCACCTGCCTGCCCGCCCGGGCTGTGCTGAGCATCATCCCCACCACATGATGGCATACACATCCAAAGGAGTGAACGCCTATGTTTGACGAAAACGAGCATACCCATCCCCAGAATAACGACGAAGGCCCCCGGCACATCCACCGGGGCATCAAGCGCAGCGAACCCGACGAAGTGGAGGTAGACAGCGCCGATTTCTTCTCGCCGGAGCCTCCCCGCCCCAAAGCACCGACGCCTCCGTCTGAGCCGCCGAAATCTCCGGTGCCGCCCCGCAAACAGTGGGAGCCGCTGCAACCCAGCGAGCCCGCCCCCGCTGACGACAAACTTCCGAAAGGAGGAATGGTCTTGCTGGTACTGCAGGCCATCCTGAGCCTTGCCGCGCTGGTGCAGCTCTGGCGCACCCAGATGCTGCCGGTGCTCTACCTCGTTATCATCACCGCACTTCTGGTGCTGCTCTGGCTGCTGGTGCGCAAGTGCCTCGCCTCCCGCAGCGGTGCCGTCGTGGCCCGGGTGCTGTCCGTCCTGCTCTGCGCCGCGCTGGCCGTGGGCTGTGTCTGGGCGCAGCAGGGTCTGACCGCACTGGACAGCATGACTTCCGGCCTGCTCACCGGCGCAGAGGCGAATAAGATCACGAAAGAGCCGTTCGTCGTCTACCTCAGCGGTGTGGACAACCGCGGCGAGCTGACCGAAAAGGCCCGCAGCGACGTGAACATCCTCGCCGTGGTCAACCCCACCACCAAGCAGGCGGCCCTCATCAACACCCCGCGCGACTACTATGTTGACCTCGCAGGCACCGACAGCAAGGACAAGCTGACCCACGCCGGCCTCTACGGCGTCGAGACTAGCATGGCCACGCTGGGCAACCTCTACGGCGTGAATGTGGAGCACTACCTCCGCATCAACTTTGCGGGCTTCATCAACATCATCGACGCCATCGGCGGCGTGGACGTCTACTCCGACCAGGCCTTCACCTCGGTGGGCAGCCCCGGCTACTACGACCCCACCACCTTCGCCGAGGGCTGGAACCATCTGGACGGCAAGTCCGCTCTGGCTTTTGCCCGTGAACGCCACGCCTTCAAGACCGGCGACATCCAGCGCGGCATCAACCAGATGAAAGTCATCGACGCGATGGTCAACAAGCTCAAGTCTCCCGCCCTGCTCATGGGCTTCTCCAAGCTGATGGACGCCGCCGCCGACTGCTTCGTCACCAGCCTTTCGCAGGAACAGATCTCTGCGCTGGTCCGGATGCAGCTGGGCGACCTTGCCAACTGGGACATCCAGAGCTACACCGTCACCGGCTCGGGCGCGAAGAGCACCAAGTGCTACTCCGCCAAGGGCCAGAGCCTCTACGTCATGAAGCCGGATGAGAACTCGGTCAACGAAGCCAAGGCCCTCATCGCAGCGGTCCTGGGCGGCGAGGACAAGCTCACCAGCACCAGCCAGACCCCCGAGAAGACCGATGTCTTCACGCCGACCGCCGACCCCAACGCCGGTGCATCCATCCCGGAGGAATCTCCCGACAGCGTGATCGCAGAAGAGCCCGCCGAGAGCGAAGTCCCGGCGGAAGAGGCCCCCGCTGACAGCCAGCCCGCCGAGGGCGACGCCTCCGGTGAGCCCAGCGCTTCCACCGAGGTCCCCGCCGACAGCAGCGAAGAAGCCCCGGCAGGCTCCACCGAGTCGCCGTCCTTCAGTATGCCGACCCAGGAGCAGGTGGAGCAGGCGGCTTCCTCCCTGCATCAGGCCGCTTCCACCGTGCTGGACGCCCTGTTCGGCTCCGGCAGCGGCGACGCTTCCAGCGCTGAAAATGATGCAGCATAATTGATAGACAGAAAGATCCCGCAAGGCAGCTGCCTTGCGGGATCTTTGCGTTTATGCTTATTTCAGGATGTCGCTCAGCACGCTCTGGCCGTCCAGCGTGGAAGCATCCACACCCAGATAGTCGCAGATGGTCTGTGCGATGGTGCCGAAGCAGAGCCTGGTGCCGAGGTCAACGCCCGGTTTGACGCCCTTGCCGCAGATGAGATACGGCACATACTCGCGGGTATGGTCGGTGGTCTTGGTGTAGGAGGGATCACAGCCGTGGTCGGCCGTGACCATCAGGATGTCGCCCTCCCGCATCCCGGGGATGAAGTCGGCAACGAACTTGTCGAACTCGGTGGCGGCGGCGGCGTAGCCTGCCACGTCGCGGCGGTGGCCGTAGAGCATATCGAAATCGACGAGGTTCACGAAGGCCAGACCCTCGAAGTCGCGGGTCTGCAAAGCCTTGGTGAAGGCGATGCCATTGGTGTTGCCGGTGGTCTTGATCTTTTCCGTCACGCCCTCGCCGTCGAAGATGTCGAAAATTTTGCCCACGGCGATGACGTCCCTGCCCGCGTCCTTGAGCAGATCAAGCATGGTCTTGCGGGGCGGCTTGAGGCTCAGGTCGTGGCGGTTGGTGGTGCGGTAGAAGGTATCAGCGGTGCGGCCGAGGAAGGGGCGGGCGATGACGCGGCCCACGCCGTACTCGCCCTTCAGCATCTCGCGGGCGATCTCGCAATAGCGGTACAGCTCATGCACCGGCACAAGCTCCTCGTTGGCGGCGACCTGAAACACGCTGTCGGCGCTGGTGTAGACGATGAGGGCATCCTCCTTCATGGCCTGCTCGCCGTAGTCCTTCAGCACCTGTGTGCCGGAGTAGGGCTTATTGCAGAGGACTTTGTGGCCGGTCTTTTCCTCGAACTCGTGGATGAGGCTGTCCGGGAAGCCGTCCGGGAAGGTGGGCAGCGGCTTGGGGCTGACGACACCGGCGATCTCCCAGTGGCCGATGGTGGTATCCTTGCCCATGCTCTGCTCCTGCAGGCGGGCGAAGGAGCCGATGGGGGCGGCATCCTTCTCGCCGACGGTCACACCGTCGATGTTGAACAGGCCGAGCTTTTTCAGGTTGGGGCAGTTGAAGTTGGGGTGGTTGGCGATGGCGCCGAGGGTGTTGGTCCCCTCATCGCCAAAGGCGGCGGCATCCGGCTCTGCGCCGATGCCGAAGCTGTCCAGAACGATCAGAAAAACGCGCTTTTCCATTACGCTTTCACTCCGTTTCTATCATTTTGCGCTCACCTGTGTCCCTTCGGGGCAGAAGTGAGACTTTTGCTTAGCCCTATTATAGGCGATGGACGCATTTTTCGCAAGCGTTTTATCGCTCCGGCATCTATCACGAAAATTTAAGGTTTTCTTTGCCGAATTTTTTCTTGCTCTCTTGTACACAAGCGGTTATAATATAGAATGGTATGGTTTTCAAACACACCTGACCGGGCCGATGTCCGGCCAGCGGCCGCAGGGCATATCTGGCACCTGCGCGCCCATCATAGAGGAAAAAAGAGACTGTTAGAGGTATATTTATGAGAAAAACGAAGATCATCTGCACCCTTGGCCCTTCTACCGATAAGGACGGCGTCCTGCGCGAGCTGGTCGCCAACGGCATGAACGTGGCCCGCTTCAACTTTTCCCACGGCTCCTATGAGGAGCACAAGGGCCGTCTGGATATGCTGAAGTCTGTCCGCGCTGAGCTGAACAAGCCCGTTGCTGCCCTGCTGGACACCAAAGGCCCCGAGATCCGCCTGAAGGAGTTCAAGAACGGCGTTGAGATGCTGGAAGCCGGTCAGACCTTCACCCTGACCACCCGCGAGGTGGAGGGCACCAAGGAGATCTGCTCCATCACCTACAAGGACCTGCCCCAGGACGTCCACGAGGGCGGCACCATCATGCTGGACGACGGCCTCATCAAGCTGGCCATCAAGAGCGTCACGGACACCGACATCGTCTGCGAAGTGCTCAACAGCGGCAAGATCAAGACCAAGAAGGGCGTCAATGTCCCCGGCGTCCACCTGTCCATGCCCTACCTGAGCCAGCGCGACCGGGATGACATCATCTTCGGTGTCCAGCAGGGCTTCGACTTCATCGCTGCTTCCTTCGTGCGCACCGCACAGGACGTCTACGACATCCGCAACCTGCTGAACGAGTACGACTCCAACATCCGCATCATCGCCAAGATCGAGAACCGTGAGGGCGTCAACAACATCGACAGCATCCTGTCCGCTGCCGACGCCGTCATGGTCGCCCGCGGCGACCTGGGCGTCGAGATCGACTTCACCGAGCTGCCCGGCATCCAGAAGAACATCATCGACCGCTCCTTCTCCTTCGGCAAGCCCATCGTCACTGCCACCCAGATGCTGGACAGCATGATGGTCAACCCCCGCCCCACCCGCGCCGAAATCTCCGACGTGGCAAACGCCATCTACGACGGCACTTCCGCTATCATGCTCTCCGGCGAGACCGCTGCGGGCGCATACCCTGTTGAGGCCCTCAAGACCATGTCCGCCATTGCAGAGCGCACCGAGAACGAGGTCCACTACCGCGACAACCGCCTGACCGATACCACCGGCCAGATCAGCGTCAGCGACGCTACCGCACACGCTGCCTGCCTGACCGCAAAGGACGTCAACGCTTCTGCCATCGTCACCGTGTCCGAGTCCGGCAACACTGCCCGCCTGCTGAGCAAGTACCGCCCCTCTCAGCCCATCATCGCCTGCGTCATGGACGAGCAGGTCCAGCGCCAGCTGTCCATCTCCTGGGGCATCACCCCGCTCATGATGGACCTCGCCACCAGCACCGATGAGCTCATCGAGAAGTCCACCACCCTGGCCAAGGAGCACGGCTATCTGCACGACGGCGAGCTGGCTGTTGTGACCGCAGGCGTCCCCGTGGGCGTCTCCGGCACCACCAACATGATCAAGATCCACATGATTGGCAACTGCCTGGCTACCGGCGTCGGCGTCGGCCCCGAGGGCGCTGCTCTGGCCAATGCCACCGGTAAGGCCTGCGTCTGCCGCACCATCGAAGAGATCCGCGCAAAGTTCAAGCCTGGCATGGTCTTGGTCGTCCCCTCCACCTCCAACGAGATGCTGAGCTACGTCCGTGACGCTGCCGCTCTGGTGGTCGAGGAAGCCGGCCTGAACAGCCACGCCGCCATCGCCGGCAAGGCCCTGCTCAAGCCCACCATCGTGGGTGCCGTCGGCGCTACCGCCCACATCCGCGACGGTCTGATGGTTGCTGTGGACTGCGCACATGGCAGCGTCCAGCGCCTGCAGGCCTGATTTCGGGAGGCACAGCATGGAGCGCATTGCAAGTTTCTGCGTAGACCACACCAAGCTCGACCGTGGCATGTACCTGAGCCGTCAGGACGGCGATGTTCTGACCTGGGACATCCGGATGAAGAAGCCGAACCACGGCGATTATCTCTCCACCGGCGCAGCCCACACGCTGGAGCACCTCTTCGCCACTTACGCCCGCAACAGCCAGTATAAGGACGGCGTCATCTACGTCGGCCCCATGGGCTGCCGCACCGGCTTTTACCTGCTGACCCGGGGCCTGACCCCCGCCGAGGCGCTGAGCCTGACGGTGGAGTCCTTTCGCTTCATGGCTGCGTTTGAGGGCGATGTCCCCGGCGCAAGCGAGGTGGAGTGCGGTAACTACCGCGACATGGACCTGCCCGCCGCAAAGGCTGAGGCTGCTGCCATGCTGCCCGTGCTCGAGGCACTGACCGCTGACGAGCTGCACTACTATCGCAATTTTCAAAAATAGTGCCTATCGAAACGGCATATTTGCGATATGCAGTTTGCGGATGTTGCTTGTGCATTAAAAACGCAAACTGCTATAAGCTATAACACACAAAGAGGCTGTTGCACTGCAACAGCCCCTTTTCTTTTATCGCGTCCGCGCCTCACACTTCCCCGATGACCGGGAGCAGGTCTTCGAGCTTATTGAAATAATTGACGATGGTGACCACATTGTTGACGATGGAACTGCCCGCCGAGAAGATGCGCGCCACATAGTTCAGCACACGTCCAATGTCCTGGAACGTCTGCCATGCCGTGGTCTCGCCGCCGCAGAGCAGCACCATTTCGTCGTCCCCGATGGATGTATACTGGGCGGGCATCTGCATCTG
>ENA-UEQK01001426-UEQK01001426.1-human-gut-metagenome-genome-assembly--contig:-NODE-1426-length-14729-cov-5.935367_pt1 | contig 14729 bp, 9 predicted proteins | sample MGYA00242939_ERZ507942 | MGnify/ENA primary metagenome ERZ507942 (study PRJEB26167, sample SAMN06115485) | human gut metagenome | host: Homo sapiens | place: China:Chongqing | collected 2015-03-30... | reverse complement strand
GGCGGGCCAATCCCCTTCTCTCCCGCCCCCTTCTTCTTTATATTGATATCTGTGACCACCCCCGTAGCTCCGCGACAGCCCTTCGGGCAGGGCAAAAAAGTACCAAATGTGGGAGTATGGGTGACGGTCGTGCGATGCCCAGCGAAGCATCATCGTGATTGGTTACAATGCTAGCCGTAGCTCATGGAAGGATGACATATGGCCAGGCGGTGGACACCACGACGTTTTGTTCGATTGCGTCGCATTCGGGTGGCGATCTGCGCCGTCGCCGTGGCTCTTGCCTCAACGGTCGCATTCGGCGTCGCCGCACGCAAGACCATCGCACTCAGCATCAACGGCGACACCCAGACCGTCACCACGTATGCCATGAACGTGACGCGCCTGCTTGAAGAGCGGGGCGTCGACGTCAAATCCCATGATCTGGTGCAATCCACCAGCGGCGACATCCTCAGCAATCATGACGTGGTCACGGTCCGCAGCGCATATCAGACGACCATCAGCATCGACGGACAGCGCGTGCCGTTCTGGACCGTGGCGACCAGCGCCTCCCAGCTGCTCGGGTTTTTCCAGCAGAACGAGAACGAGGCCGCGAAAGTCACCGTGGACATCGACAACATCTACAGCCAGCTCACCGGCGGCCTCGTCATCAACGAGTCCGGCCCGGTGACGGTCATCGCTGACGGCAAAACGTCGGTCGCGCCGAATGGCAAGCTTCCCGCCGCGTCGATTCTCGATTCCAAAGGCATCAGCCTCAACAAGGAAGACCGCGTCAGTGTCGAGAAGGACGGAGACAAGACCGTGCTGCGCGTTCAGCGCGTCACCCACGGGCAGGAGACGACGACCGTCGCCATTCCCCATGGTTCGCAGACGATTGTTGATAAGTCGTTGAAGCCAGGAACATCCGTGGTCCGCCAACAGGGGGAAGACGGCGAGAAGAAGCAGGTCTATAACGTCACGTATGTCGATGGCATCGCAGAGACGCGAACGCTGATTTCGGAGACGACCACCAAAATCTCCCTCGACACCATCGTCGCCGTAGGCCCGGAGAAGGCCGCCGAACCTTCCGACACCAGCAAGGGGCAAGCCGATAAAGGCAGCGACAACGCCGGCAAGTCGGGCAACAAGTCGAATACCGGCAAGTCGGATGGCAACTCCTCGAACGGCAGCACGTCCGGCGCAAACAAGTCGGATGATACGTCGAACAATGACAAAAACAACGACAAGAACAACGGGAATTCGGGCAACAACGGCAATTCCGGGAACTCAGGCAATAGCGGCAACTCGGGAAACTCGGGAAACTCCGGCAACTCCGGCAACAACGGCAACAACGGCGGCAACGGCAACTCCGGCAATTCCGGCAGCAGCTCGCAGGGACGCCTATGGCACCCGACCGCCGCGCAGGCCAAAGCCTACGCATCCGGCGCGGCCGCACAGCGCGGCTGGACCAGCTACGACTGGACATGCCTCGACAAGCTGTGGACCCGCGAATCCAGATGGCTGTGGTACGCCGAGAACGCGAAGACCGGCGCCTACGGAATCCCGCAGTCGCTGCCTGCGAGCAAAATGGCCGAGTTCGGCGCGAATTACCGTGACGACGGCGCTGTGCAGATCGACTGGGGGCTGGCGTATATCGCCCAACGGTATGGCAGCCCGTCCAAGGCATGGGAACGCTCCGAGCAAATCGGCTGGTACTGATAGCGAGCGTTATGACTGACATGAATCCATCCCCTGCATCTTCCGGAGCATCCGCAGCCGCCGAGAAACCCGCAGTCGCCGGGCGACTGCTCGGCGCGGCCGACATCCGTCACATAGCAGCCGAAGCCGGCATCAGCCCGACCAAGAAATTCGGCCAGAACTTCGTCATCGATCCCGGAACAGTGCGCCGCATCGTGCGCGAGGCCGCGGTCACCGCCGATACGCGGGTGCTGGAAGTCGGCCCCGGATTGGGGTCGCTGACACTGGCCATCCTGGAAACCGGCGCCACGATGACCGCGGTCGAGATCGACCCGCCGGTCGCGCAACGGCTGCCGCATACCATCGACACATACATGCCGGATGCGAGGAACCGCCTCACGGTCATCAACAAGGACGCGCTGGCCCTCACGTCGGCGGACCTCCCCGAGTTCAGCGGCGACGAACCGTTCACCCTGGTGGCGAACCTTCCGTACAATGTGGCCACGCCGATCATCCTGACGCTGCTGGAACGCTTCGACATGCTGACGTCCTTCGTGGTGATGGTGCAGAAAGAAGTCGCGGACCGTCTGACCGCCACTCCCGGCTCGAAGATTTACGGCGCGCCCAGCGTGAAGCTGGCGTGGTACGGCTCGGCGGAACGCGTGGGCAACATCGGGCGTCACGTATTCTGGCCAGCGCCGAACGTGGATTCGGCCCTGGCCGGGTTCACCCGTGTCCAGTCGCATGCGGGCCCGCGCGACCCCCAGTTGCGCCAGCTGACGTTCCAGTTGGTCGACGCGGCCTTCAGCCAGCGTCGCAAAACGCTGCATGCCGCACTCAAGCGCATGGTGCCCGATGAAGTGTTCCACACGGCGGGCATCGACCCGACACGCCGCGGCGAGACGCTGACCATCGACGAATTCGCCGCTTTGGCGACGGCGCTGAGGCAATCGCAGCATGAACAGGGGCAGGCATCATCATGAGCGCCACAGCAATGGACAATGTACGGTCAGCGACACCGGGTCAGGTGCGGCGTTCGCCAAGCGTCCCCGCGCATTGGCCCATCCGCCGTCATGTCGCAGCCGCGGAAACGGCACCGGCCGGGCCGCTGCACTCGGTGGAGGTCACGGTTCCCGCGAAAACCAATCTGACGTTGCACGTAGGGCCCGCCCATGAGGAATGGGGCGGACGGCACGCGCTGGACACGATATATTGCGCCATCGGCGTCAACGACGTGGTGACGGCGACCGCCAAGACCCCCGGCAGCGGGTTCTCGCTCGAACTGAGCGGCGAGCATCTGGGTGATCTGGCATCGAGCGGCAGCGACATGCGCCGCAACCATGCGGTGCTTGCGTTGTTCGCGATCGCCAGGGCCGCGGGGCGGGAGCCGGACGTGGCGCTGCATGTGGACAAGCACATTCCCGTCGGTGCCGGATTGGGCGGCGGATCCGCCGACGCGGCGGCGACATTGCTCGCCGTGAACACCCTGTGGGGACTGCACTGGCCGATTGAACGGCTGCGTGATATCGCCGCCACGCTCGGCGCCGATATGCCCTTCTGCCTGGAGGGCGGATATGCGCATGGCACCGGTTTCGGCGAGCGGATCATCCCGCTGGAGGATGATTCATCGTGCGTTCAGACGCTGCGAGACCGCGGATTCGCCGGCCAATTGCTGGTGGGAGCGTACCATGCGCAATTGAGCACGCCGAATGTCTACTCGACCTTCGACAAGATGGGCGCGGGAGACGGCGACGACAACCATCTGCAGCGCGCCGCGGTCGCCTTGCACCCCCGCAGCGGCGAAGCCATCGAAGCCGCCCTGGCCGCCGGGGCATCCCGGTCATTCGTTTCCGGCTCCGGCCCATCGGTCATCGCGTTCGTACCGGACGATGCCGTCGCCCGCCGCGTTCGCACCGCATGGGAGCAATCCGCCACGGTGGATCGCATCATCGCTGCGCAGGCGCCGGCGAGACCGGTCATAACCGTCCTGCCATCCCTGTCTTATCGCGTCAGACAGTGACGCTAATCTGTGTACCAGTCTCGTAAGAAAAGGACGGACCCATGACTCAGCCTTATGACGAACGCGCGGAACGCAAGCGTTACATTCGCCGCCGCCAGCAGATCGTATTCTCCTGTGTCGGCGCGGTGCTTGCCGTCGCCCTGGTCGTGTCGGCGCTGTTCTATTTCCATGTCGGGGGTCTGGGCATAACGGCCACGTCCGCAGTCAAGCCGAATTACGGCGTGCGCGTGCCCTGCTCGACCAAGGACGCCAACGGCAAGAACCAGACATATTCCAACTATGCGAACGTCAAGGTGCGCGTGCTGAACGGCACCAAATTCGTCGGTTTCGCGAAGGCCGTCAGCACCGCGCTGTCGAACCGCCAGTTCAAGGTCACCGGCTGGGACAATTACAAGGGCAAGAAGGTCGAGCGCACCACAATCTATTTCGGCAAGAACGCCATCAACGAGGCGTACACGCTGAACACGAACTTCACGGACGCGGTGATGGTGATGGATGACCGCGACGACAAGCTGATTGACGTGGTGCTCGGCGCCTCGTTCAACGATCTGGCCAACAAGGACAGCCTGCCGAGCGGCGACACCGCCATCGAAAACTTCGAGGGATGCGTGCCCGTACAGTCAATGGGCACCTTGCCCAAGGCCCTCGATCATGAGAAGGTGGAATGACGGCCAGCATCGTCATGACGGCCTGAAACCCCCGATATTCGGCGGCTGCCTGCCTTACGCGGACAGCCGCCGAACCGTTTCTTGGGCACGTTTACAGCGACGCGTGCCACCGCTTGAGCTCGGCCACCGCGGTGTCATGGTCGACCGGACCGTTATCGAGCCGGTATTCCAGCATGTGCTTGTATGCGCGGCCGACCTCCGGGCCGGGAGCGATGCCGAGGATGGTCATGATCTCATTGCCGTCGATATCCGGCCGGATGGCGTCGAAGTCCTCTTTCTCCTTGAGATCGCGCACGCGCTGCTCCATCTCGTCCATGGCGGACGAGAACACCATCGCCTTGCGACGGTTCTGAGTGGTAGCGTCGGCGCGGGTCAGCCGGTTCAGCCGCTCATACAGCGGACCGGCGTCCTTGACGTAGCGTCGCACGGCGGAATCGGTCCACGGTTCTTCGACATACCCGTGGAACCGCAGATGCAGGTTCACTAACTCGCTGACATCCTCGACGAGATGATGGTCGAACCGCAGCGCCTTGAGCCGTTTGCGCGTCATTTTCGCGCCGACCGCATCGTGATGATGGAAGCTGACCTTGCCGCCGGGCTCGAACCGGCGTGTTTTCGGCTTGCCGATGTCATGGGTCAGCGCGGCCAGGCGAAGCGTCAGGTCGGGAGCGGGCACGGGGCCTTCCGGCCCGGTCTCCAGCGCTATGGCGCGATCGAGCACAATCATCGTGTGCTCGAACACGTCCTTGTGGCGGTGGTGCTCGTCGATTTCCAGCTGCAGGGCGGGAATCTCCGGGAATACGATATCGGCGAGACCTGATTCGACCAGCGCTTCGACACCCGCCCTCGGACGATCGGACAGCAGCAGCTTCGTGAGCTCGTCACGCACCCGTTCAGCGGATACGATGTCGATGCGATCGGTCATGTCGCTGATGGCGGCAGCCGTGTCGGGGGCGATGCTGAACCCGAGCTGTGCGACGAAACGCACGGCACGCATCATGCGCAGCGGGTCGTCGTCGAAGGACTGATACGGATCCACCGGCGTGCGCAATACGCCTTTAGCCAAATCGCTGGCGCCGCCGAACGGGTCCACGAACTCCAGCTGCGGCACGCGCAGCGCCATGGCGTTCACGGTGAAATCACGGCGGGACAGATCGCCTTCGAGCGAATCGCCGTAGCTGACTTCGGGCTTGCGGGATTCGGGATCGTACGTGTCGGACCGGTACGTAGTGATCTCCACCTTGACTTCGGTGCCGTCCTCGCGCCGGCGCATCGCACCCAAAGTGCCGAATTTGCGGCCCATATCCCAGAAACCGTCACGTCCCCAATGACGCAGGATCGGCTCGAACTCGTCGGGATGGGCCGAAGTGCAGAAATCGAGGTCGTGGGAACGCCGGTGCAGCAACAGGTCACGCACGGGGCCGCCCACCAACGCCAGCTCGTACCCGCGAGCCGCGAACAGGTGTCCAAGTTCAATGGCTTCCGGCCAAACTTCGAAATTCACACGAGGCCTTTCCATAAAGTATTACCGCTTTTATGCGTATTCAAGCATACCGTTACCCCACCTGCACACGGTATTGAGTAAGGTGGAAGTCATGATTACGCCCGCAGACCTCGCGCGCATGCTTGCGCATGCTGCGGGCGACCATACCCAAAATCCGCTCGAACCCGATACGTTGCTCTATACGTCCGAGGCTCCGCGCACGCCGAAAACCGTTGTCAGGCCACCGGAACCACGCTTTCCCACACCTGCGATGATGCCGCAGCGACGGGCGGGCGACGGGCCGACCACATTCGCGTCGCTGGACGCTCAGGAGCTCCCGGTGGTGCGCGAATACTCGGCCGGCGGCCTGGTGTTCGACGAGCGCGGCCGTGTGGCCATCATCGCGCGACACTCCCGCAACGGCCATCTCGAATGGTGCCTTCCCAAGGGCCATATCGAAAAGGGCGAGACGCCGCAGCAGACCGCCGTGCGCGAGGTGCACGAGGAGACCGGCATTCTGGGTGAGGTGGTCGAGTCCATTGCCACCATCGACTATTGGTTCACCGGTACCAGCCAGCGCGTGCATAAGCTCGTGCATCATTTCGCGCTGCGCCAGATCGGCGGCGACCTGACGGTGGAGGGCGATCCGGATCATGAAGCCGAAGACGCCATCTGGGTGGATTTCGATGATTTGGATGACGTTCTCAGCTATCCTAATGAACGCAAGATCGCTTGGCTCTACGCAAGGAAAATGAAGCAGGGATGATCGCGAACAGCCCCGAGCACGGTCAGGCCGTGCCATCGTTATCTCACCGAACGACACGCCTATGGCGCTTCTTTACCATCATGTTGCTGACATGCGCGATGCTGTTCGCAGGCCGCATGGTACCGGCCGGCCCGGCACATATGGCGATGGCGGATGACGAGACGGACACGGCCACGCAGACGACCGCCTTGTCGATCACCGAATCGACGCCCGTGGTCACCGACACATCCGGCTACCACATCACCATCAGCATCTCCAATCCCACGTATGCCGCGACGTCACCGGGCCTGGTGACCGTGGCCTACAACCCGTCATATACGTTCGTATCGCGCACTGACATCCAGCATTGGGCGACCGGGGACGTATCAATTCCGGTGCGCACCGTTCTCGGCACGGCCACGGTACCGTCCATCGCGGCGAACAAGAAGGTTTCCGTGAAGATCGACGCGGCGGCCGACAGCGATGCGTTGAAGGCGTTGCAGATGTGGGGGCCGAAACCGCTGCTGGTCACCTATCAGGCGACCCAGGCGACCGACTCTCAATCCACAGGCTCCTCTGACGGGTCATCCGGGTCGGACCGTACCGTCGATCCGAACACCAAGCCGATTCGCCTGCACAGCTTCCTGACCAGATCATCCCAGGGATTGCGCAACGCACAGCCCCCGCCGATGGCCATCACCATGGTCATGCCGTTGATGAACAACGGCCAGCAGGCCGACAAGAACGCCATCGACCAGCTGGTGGTGCATGACAACGGTGATGGATCCGACACAAAATCTACACAATCAGGTGGCGGCGGCACGGATGACAGCACAGACGACGGCTCCGGCAACAATACCGACGACACCGAAAACACCGCGGCGACGCAATCATCAGTGCTCACCCCGCACGACAATGATGCACTCGCCGCCAAACTCTCCCTCATCGGCAAGCACAGCGATTTGCAGACCATAGCCGATCCGACGGCATTGGCTTCCGACACCGGGCAACGCATCGATGCCGTCATGCAGCCGGCCGGATTCGACATCACCGCCTATGCCGCGATCAACAACGTCCGGTCGTACGAACAGGCCGGCGTCGGCACCGGCGCATGGAACGCACGATCCGCACTGGCCGCGGCACCGGCATCATCCAATTCCCTGCCCATCGCCTGGCAAGGCAAGGGCGATTGGACCCGGCAGGCGCTCTCCACGGCTAGGAAGCAGGGATACCAGTACGTCATCGCCGGTCACGACTTCGACTCCAGCACCACGGCCACCGTGCACACAGGCACATACACAATCCCCACCTCGGCCGGCGACATCACGGTGCTGAGCGAGCAGAAGGAACTCGGCGACCTCGCCAAAGGCAAGCCCACCAGCAGTGATGCGGACGGCGAGACCAGTAACGCGGGACGCATCGCGCGGTTCGTCGCGCAGAGCGCCTTCTATCAGATGGAGCAGCCGTATGCGGCGATGAACCGCAACTTGCTGGTCTGCTTCGGCACTAATATGTCGGCGGCGTTCATCGACACGCTGATGACCGCGGTCGAACAGTCCTCATGGCTGCAACTCACCGACCTGAATGATCTCATTGACGCAGACGCCTATCGGACCGGCGACAAGGCGCTGCAAATCGTCCCCCAAGACAGTCATTTAAGCGAGCGGAACACCCGATCGGTCACGTCCGCGCTGGAATCGCTGGCCGAAAGCCGCAACGACATCAACCGCTTCGCCACGTCGGTCCTCACCGACCATAAGGCATCCGCGTCCTGGATCCGCAAGATCAAGGCCGCACAGAGCACGCTGGCACTGCATGCGCTCTCGTCCGCGCCGCGCAACATCGACAGTCTGGTCGACGGCGCCAAACGGCTCGGCGGAGGCATGTTCGGCGGCGTATCCATCACGCCGACCGACTCCATCACCGTCGTCAGCGAAACGGCCAAAATGCCCGTCACCGTCAGGAACAACCATCCGTATCCGGTACGGGTGAAGGTCTCATCCCTCACCGACTCCATGGAAATCGTCACATCGCGGTTCACTGAGGCCACCATACCGGCGAACAGCGAGGCGCAGGTCACGTTCGCCATCCGCGTCGCCACTTCCGGCCACGCCACAGCCCACATCACATTGCTGGACCGCAACGGCGACACGTTCGGTTCCGCACAGAACACCGACATCACCAGCGTGCTGCGCATCAGCGACATGACCGGATTCATCATCATCGGCTTCTCGCTGCTGCTCGGCCTGGTCGGCCTCTGGCGCCAATTCCATCGAAAGAAGGACCCCGACGAATGAGCACCACGGTAGGACGCAATTCGCTGATCATGGCGTGCGGCACGGCCGCGTCACGTGTGACCGGCCAGATCCGCACCATCTTCCTCGTCGGCGCGCTCGGTACCACCGGTATCGCAGCCAACGCGTATCAGGCCGGCGCGCAGATACCGCAGGTGATCTTCAACCTGCTGTCCACCGGCGTGTTCAACGCGGTGCTCGTGCCGCAGATCGTGCGCACGCTCAAGCAGAAGGACGCGGATGAGCGACTCAGCAAGCTCATCACCTTGTCCATCGCGCTGCTGCTGGCCATCACACTGCTGATGGCGTCCGGCACGCCACTGCTGACGATGCTGTACCTCGACTCCAGCTGGACGCCCGCGCAAAGGGCGCTGGCGAACGCCTTCACGCTGTGGTGTATGCCCCAGATCCTGTTTTACGGCCTGTATACCGTATTGGGGCAGATCCTCGCCGCAAAGGGGCGTTTCGCGACGTATGCGTGGAGCTCCGTGGGCGCCAACGTCATCAGCTGCATCGGTTTCGGCGCGTTCATCATGCTGTTCGGCAACGCGGGACGGCAGCCGATGTCGTTCTGGACATCCGGCAAGATAGCCCTGACCGCGGGTGCCTGGACGGCCGGCGTGGCGTTCCAGGCCCTGGTGCTGTTCATTCCTTTGCTGCGTTGCGGCATCCACTACCGGCCTCGCTGGGGACTGCATGGGCTGGGATTGCGTTCCATGGGCCAGGTGGCGGTGTGGAGCATCGCCATGGTGCTGCTCAACCAGCTGATGGGCATCGTCAATTCGCGTGTCAATACCGGCGCCCCGACCGCCGGCGGCGATTTGTACGGCATCGCGGGCAACGCGAGCTATCAGTACGCGTACACGATATACGTTCTTCCCTATTCGATCATCGCCGTGTCCATCACGACCGCGGTGTTCCCGCGCATGTCCCGCGCGATCAGCGAGCATCGTATCGGGGATGCCCGCGCCGACCTCAGCTCATCCCTGCGATCCACCGGTCTTGCGATGTTCTTCTTCACCGCGGTCATGATTGCCATGCCGGTGCCGCTGGTGAAGGCGCTGATTCCGTCCACGAATGTGCATGGGGCGATTCTGATATCCGGGCCTCTGATCGGCCTGCTGGTGGGATTGGTGCCCACCAGTGCGTTCCTGCTGGTGCAGCGCGCCTTCTACGCGTATGAGGACGGCCGCAGCCCGTTCCTGTTCGCGGCGGCCGACAACGCCGTGCAGTTGCTGCTTCTGCTGACCTCGCTGCGTTTCGCGCCGCCGAAATATTGGACGCTCATGGTGGCTCTGTCGCTGAGCCTGTCATATATCATCACGTTCCCATGGGTGTTCTGGCTGTTGCGCAGACGATTCGGCGGGCGGATCGACGGCAAGCGCATCATCATCATGCATGTCAAGGCCCTGATTGCCGGTGCGGCGGCATGCGCGTGCGGACTATTCCTCAACCCGCTGGTCACGCGTTTGGTCGGCGCGAAGGTTTCCAGCGTCAACGGACATATGAGCTGGTGGCAATCCATCGTCATATGCGCGATTCTGACGATTGTGGTGACGGCCGCGTATGCCGGGCTGCTATGGCTGATGCGCGTGGAGGAGTTCTCCAGCCTGATCGTCACCATGAAGGCACGGCTGTTGCGTAGGACTTCCACTGCGACATCGGTATCGACACCGGCTGAGTCGGAGACCGAGGAAGCTCAGGCACAAAACGCGGAGGTCGAAGAGGGTACCACGGCAATTGCGGAGAATGATAATCATTACGATGATTATTCGCTGGGTGACGATGGAACCTCGGAGAATGACGGTTCTGCGGAACGGGCCGCTGAAACTGTGACCGATCTCGAACGGCCGGTTCAGGACCAGCCGGTTCAGGACCAACCCAGGGGGATTCCGTCCGACAACCTTCCGCCCAGCTTCGCGCCGACGGTCAACCGTAAGGGCCAACGCCCGTCCATCAAGTCCGTCGTACTGCCGAACGTCGCGGCAAACGCAGCCGGTGCAGCGGCAGGTATCGCGGCCGGCAACAACGCCCAGCCGCGAATTCCCACCATACTGCCAACGCCGCATCATTCCACTCGTCAAGCCGCGTCCGTCGCGGCTGCACAGCCGACCATCCCCACGGCTAGAATGTCAGCATCACCACTATCTCAGCGCATGACAGCAGAGCACGGAGAAACAACTACTATGAAGCCTCAATTGGGAGATACCGTCATCGGTCGCTACACTCTCGTTTCTTCGCTGCGCGAAAGTGACGGATTGAGCGCATGGATAGCCAATGACCGCATGCTGGCGCAGTCCTGCCAGCTGTTCATCATCACCGACACATCCGTTCTGCCGCAGATCAACGAGGCGGCTTCCACGCTCGCGCTGGCCAACAGCCGGTACTGCACGCCGGTGCTGCAGCTGCAGCACGTCGGCGATGCCGCGGTGGTGATCACCGAGCCGGACTCCGGTCTGGCGCTGACGGAATACATGAAGCGTTCGTCTTCCTCGTTCCTCAGCTACGTCGCGATTCGATCGATCGTGGGACAATGCACCCAGGCGGTTCAGGAGCTGTTGGACACGGGGCTGACCCATACCGCGCTGAGCACCGATACCATTCGCGTGAGCGTCAATGGCGTGCAGTTCGCCGACACTCCCGTCGCCGCCGCATTGGCCGATATCTGCAGCGGCATCGACGGCGATGTGATGTCGTATGAGCAGATGGCGACGCGACAGCTGGCCGCACTGCTGTACGCGCTGCTGACCAAGACGCCTTCAGGCGCGAACACGACGTTCGACCTGAATATGCTGCCCGCCGACGTTCCCACGGAATTCCGCGTGATCTGCAAGCGTGGACTGGCCCTGCACACCGAAGATGGGGAAATCATCGTGCCGATGGCAACGCTGGCCGAGCTGAGCGCGCTGCTGGGCGCGTGGGAGCCATTCAGCAACCTGTCGGATCGTGACATCATATTGCCGTCGGTCAGTGGCAGCGCCTCGATCAGCATGGTGGCGTTGCGTGACACGAGCGATGACAAGATCGTGGAACTGCCGGATGGGCTGGTTACCTCGACGAAGCTGCCGGAATTGTCGATTTCCGAGGCGGGACTGGCAGCCGGCGCCGAGGCCAGGTTCGTCAACGAGCAGCGTCTCGCACAGCAGGCGTTCCTGGCTCAGCTGCCCGGAGATCCACCCTCGGCCGATCAGCCGGTCATCCCCGAAGCGGAATTGTTCGAACCGGATACCGCCGAGCCGTCGAAGACCCTGGCCTCCCTGCAATCGAAGGTCGGTCAGCTTATGGGCTCCTTGCGCAAGGACGGGGAGCCGGAGTCGCCGGTGACGACATCCACTGCGGAAGAGACCGCGATTGAGCAGCCGATGCCGGTGTATGCACCGCTGCCGGCATCGTTCCCGCCCGCCGCCAAGCCGCGTAGGTCCGCTGCTGGTGCGACGAAGGCACAGTCCGGCAACGGCGTGAACGTACCGGCAAACGCTGCTGGTGCGTCTGGTGTTGCGGGCGGTACCGGCAAACCCCGGACGACCGGTGCAACCGGTGATATACAGAGCATCGTGGCCAATATGCCGAATGTTCCGCTGCCGGAAGAGAACGACAATGAGCGCACCCGCGCCGGCAGCATCCCGCCGCTGCCGCAGTCCGGTGAGGCGCAGGTGTCTGAAGGCGAGCAAACCGTGGCTGGAAGCCATCCCACGACCCATGCGGCTCAGCCCATTGCCACGAATGCCATGCCGCAGCCGCGCGCGCATATGTCGGAATCATTGGCCGCTCTTGCCGCCAGATCCGCCAAGGCTGCGGCGTCGGGCGACGCCGTAATGCCCCCGTCATTCGCAGTGTCGGCATCGGCGCCCGGAGCCAATGGAGCAGCCATCCCCGGATCATCGAAGTCGCGTACGCGGATGACGGCACCAATCAGCCGCGATGCCCTGCGGAACATGTCTGGCGGCCGTCCTGCGGCGGCTCCGGGTGCGAATGTGCCGGGTGTGCAGACACCGGCGCAGCGTGCCCAATCCGACGCCTTTGACCCCACGGTCACCGTTCCGCTGCTAGGCACTGATGGTACTTCGGTAGATCAGCTGCCGCCTATGGCCCAGATCATGCCGCCGAGCTTCGCGCCCCAGCAGGTGCACGATGTCAACGCAGCGAATGTCGGACGCAATATCGAGGAGGACCTGCCTGACCAGCCACTCTGGGGGCAGCTCAAGATCAAGGTCATCGCCATCGTCGTCGCGCTGGTTCTGCTGGTGGTGGGATTGGTCGCCGCATGGTTCATCCTGAACGGAGACAACCACGGTGGCGGATCCGACAATCAGGATTGGCCGAACAAGACCGACATCGATAACGTCCCGTTCGGCAACTCGACCACACAGAACTCCACGTCAAAGAACTCTGCGGCACAATCCGACATCGTGTACATCCGCGTTCTGTAGGCGACGCAGAAGTTCTCATAGACACCCCTTCTACTCACGGGTAGGAGGGGTGTTTCATCGTACGCGGTGACTCACGCTGTGGACTTATGCTGTGGGCCCGTATCGTGCTCATATTAGCTCCTCCGGTTTCCATAAACACGGCATGCCTGTTTCGCAATCTGAAAGCGACCAATCGGCATTCGAGGCGAATCCATGTCGTTGTTCACCCACCGCTGGACGAGGTCAGGTCAACTCGCTATCGTAAGGGACATGACTGAACTTTCAACCATCATCATCGGTTCCGGCCCTGCCGGATATACGGCCGCAATCTACCTCGCACGCGCCGGGTATCGCCCGACCATTCTTGCGGGTGAGCTCACGCCGGGCGGTCAGCTGGTCAACACCACCACCGTGGAGAATTACCCCGGTTTCCCTGACGGCATTCTCGGACCGGAACTGATGGATCGCATGCGCGATCAGGCGGAGTCTTTCGGCGCATCCATCGAATATCTCGATGTGACGAGCGTCGATTTCAGCTCCTCCCCCAAGACCGTCACGTGCAGCGACGGAAGCCAATATCACGCCGATGCCGTCATCATCACCACCGGTTCACAGTACCGCAAGCTCGGCATTCCCGGCGAGGCCGAGTATTCCGGTCACGGCGTATCGTATTGCGCCACCTGCGATGGTTTCTTCTTCAAGGACAAGCCCATCGTCGTGGTGGGCGGAGGAGACAGCGCGCTCGAAGAGGCACTGTTCCTGACTCGTTTCGGCTCTTCGGTGACCGTGTTGCACCGCCGCGACCAGTTCCGCGCCTCCAAGATCATGGTCGAGCGCGTGCTGAACAATCCCAAGATCACCGTGAAAATGAATACGGTGGCGACAGCCATTCGCGGGCAGAAAAACGCCGCCGGCGAGCAGACAGGCGCTGATGCGGTAACCGCTGCGGCACCCGCAGCGCAGAACACCGGAAATCTTCTCTCGTTGAAGACGACTCCGATGCTGAATGTCTCCGGATCGGCATTGAATGCTCCCTCTTCGACCGGCATTTCCCTGTCGGCAAAGGCTGAAACCGCAGATGATTCCGCCGGCTTTGTGGACATTCGCGACACCGTGACAGGCGAGACGGGCACGTTGCCCGCCGAGGGCATCTTCGTGGCGATCGGCCATGAACCGGCCACGCGTTTTGCGAAGGGTTCCGTGGATATGGATGACGACGGGTACATTCTGGTCTCCGGTGCCGGAACGCATACTTCCGTGCCTGGAGTGTTCGCCGCCGGTGACTGCGTTGACCGGGTGTACCGTCAGGCCATCAGTGCCGCAGGCATGGGATGCCGCGCCGCGCTGGACGCACAATCCTACCTGGCCTCACTGCACTGATCCAACAGCACAGCTCGACCTGTCGGCGAAATCAAACCTCATCACAGACGATGATA